>JADMIO010970518.1_pt1 | contig 59756 bp, 58 predicted proteins | sample 8958161 | NCBI WGS metagenome assembly JADMIO01 (sample SAMN16585339, study PRJNA669376) | soil metagenome | isolation source: Crop rotation soil | place: USA: Cullars Rotation, Alabama | collected 2011 | reverse complement strand
CGCGACAACTTGTCCACGTGGAATTCTAAGCTTAGGATCCCAATGTGCTGGAAAGGGCTTTCCAGTAGCAGGATCACGACGTCTCGTGGCGGCCGACAGTTGCACCCGGGTCCATCTTGAAGACGCCACGCCGGGGTTCCACGATCTCGTCATGGAAGCTCGCCAGGTCGATGATCTCGCCGCTGGTGTTCGCGATTTCGATCAAGTTGCCGGACGGGTCACGCACGAACATCTGCATCTTGCCGTTCGGAAGCTGGCGCACCTTGCCCCACGGCGCAATGTCGATCGCATTGGCGGCCTTCGCTCGCGTGAAAACACCCATGAAGTCCGGCACGACCAGGCAGAAATGTCCGCGGAATTGTCGTTCGTCGCGCATCTCGTTCATGTGAATCTGCTGAATGCCGTCGATCCTGAAGAACTGCGAGCGAAACCCCTGGTCGGGCGTCTCGTCGAGAGCGAGACCGAGTACATCCCGATAGAACGGAATGGCGGCGTCGAGATCCTCGACGTTCACATTGACGTGCTGGATAAGAAAGTTGTCGGACATCGTTTACTCCGGCCTTTGCGCAAATCTCTTCAGAAAATCGGGATCAGGCTCGACGCCCCAACCGGGCCCCGCTGGCGGAGCGAGTGAGCCATCCCTGAGTTCCAAATCGATGCTCGCCATCTCGCGTAGCAGGGGATCTGCACCCATCGGCACTTCCATGTAAACGCCGGCACTGCTCGCGAAGGCGAGCGTGAGCGCGGCGCGGAACGAGATGGCGGAACCCCAGCAATGCGGCGAGAGCTCGAGGCGATGCGCCTCGCACAGCGCCGCGATCTTCAGCCCCTCGGAAAAACCGCCCGCAATCGCAAGGTCCGGCTGGAGGACGTCGGCAGCGCGGCGGTCGATCAACTCGGCGAAGTCGAAGCGCGTGAACTCGCTCTCGCCCGCGGCAATCGGCAGCGAGCTGGCAGCGCGTACTTCCGCGAGTCCCGCGAGATCGTCCGGCATCACCGGTTCTTCGACAAACCGTAGTTCGAGATCGGCCGCGGCCGCGCAAAACCGCTTGGCCTGCGCGACGTTCATCGTGCCGTGGGCATCGACCATGAGATCAACCTCGCGGCCTAGTCCCTCGCGCGCGGCGCGCACTCGAGAGAGACTCCCTTCGACGCCGCCATCCATTGCGCCGAAACGCATCTTCACGGCTTTGAAGCCCTGCGCAACGTAGCCCTTGAGCTCGGCCCCGATCTTCGTCGCGTCGCCCCACCCCCCGCTGCCGTAGGCTTTCACGCGATCGCGGCACGCTCCGCCAACAAGTTCAAGCACGGGGCAGCCGCGCGCTTTGCCTGCAATGTCCCACAGGGCGAGATCGATGCCGCTGATGGCGGCCACGTGGATGCCGCGCCGCCCCAGAATCGGCATGGGCCGGCCGAAACGCTCGGCGAGCGCCGCCCGGGAACCGTTCATCATGCGATTCCAAAGACGGGTAATGTTCCGGGCGTCCTCACCGACAAGCAGGGGCCTGAACTCGTTCTCGATGATCGCGACGATTGCCGCGCCATTGCCAAGACTGCCGACCCCGGCCTTTGCCTCGCCATACCCGACGAGTCCCTCGTCAGTTCTGATCGTGACGATGACGCCATCGAAAGCCGTCATGCGCCCGAAGTCCGATGTGTGTTGCGTTGCTTCCGGAAGCGGGCAATGCAGCCATACGGCCTCGACGTCGCGAATCTTCATCACTCTACTCGCTGCGCCCTATCGGGCTTGCATTCGCAGCCGCTCATCTAATAAGAGGCAACAGCGTCTTCGAGGCCGTTTCGTACAGCATCGTATAGAACTCTTCCGACAGCAGGCTGCTGCCGTGGTCCTGGATGAACTTGAGCTGTTCGGGAGAGATGTCGACCGGCTTGGTCTCGACCTGGTTCTTCCACGGCGTGACCGGCGTCCGGTCTACACCGGCGACCGCCTCCATCGTGAGCGCCCCGTCGTAGCCGACTTCGCGAAGCGTTGCGACGAACTTGCCCCAGTCGATGCCGCCCATGCCGGGCGCGAGTCGATTGTTCTCGGCGACATGGACGTCATAGAGCTTCTTGCCGGCGTTTCGGATCGCGGCAAACATGTCGACTTCCTCGATGGCCATATGAAAAACATCGAGGCAAACGCCACACTCGGGACCGACGTCCTTCGCCAACGCCAGAGCCTGGTCCCCGCGATTAACAAAGTACGTCTCGTAGCGGTTGAGGGGCTCGATCGCCATCTTGACACCGCACTTCATCGCGTGGCCGTAGACTTCTTTCAGGGCATCGACAACCCACTTCCATTCCTGCTCCGGGGTGCCGTCGGGCGTGACCTTGCCAACCGTCGCGGGCACGATCGTGATCTCCTCGCCCTCGAGTTCCTTCACCATCGTGACGACAGACTTCACGTAGTCGACCGACGCCGCGCGCTGCCGCTCGTTCTGGGCCGCCAGGTTACGCTGGCCGAGTGTCAGAGTGACCGCGCCCCAGCAGCGGATACCATATTGCTTCAGCAAAGGGCGCGAAAAGTTGGTGTCGTATTGCTGCGGCTCGCCGCTGATCTCGATGCTCTCAAAGCCGAGGCGCTTGATGCGCTTCAACGTGACTTCGAGCGGCTCTGCACGCATCCAGTTGTGTGTAGAAAGATGCATGGCTGCATCTTTTATCACAAAATGCGGCGCCCGACTGCGGCAGTTTGCCCTAGTCGCCGGCCCAGGTCAGACGCAGCTGGTCTTTGGGAAATTCGATCCGTAGGCGAAGCGAGCCATTCTCAGGGAAGGCGCCCTCGATCACGGCCTCCTGATCAAATGGCTTCTTTTCATCGTTCGATTTGACGCGTACTCGAAGCTGGTGCGATCCCGCCGGCAACACGAGCGGAGTCCGGTTCTCGACCCTGCCGCCAGAGGAGGCGAACCAGATCCCCTTCTTTTCCAGCACGGTCATATCGAGGTCCTTCCCATCGCTGGATATCAGGAGTGTCGCGTTGCGAAAGTTATGTTTGCACTCGAAAAGAAGGGTCGAGCTGGCAACAGGGGGTTTAAGGCCAGCAACGGAGCGCTCCACTGCCGGCTTAAACGTTTCCGTCGCGAGAGGTCGGGCGGCCACGATTGGGCTTTCTAACGGAGGTGGCCCCGCCGCAGCTGCCGCGCTCAGGGGCCTCGAATCGAAGACGGGCGTGACAACCATCGATTGGACTCTCGGTGGAGAAATGACGGGAGCAACACGAACGAGAGCCGGGGCAACCTTAGCCTCTGGCGCAGCCTCTAAAGCCTCTGGCGGAGCCTCTAACGGCTGCGAAGTCTCCTCAGGAAGCGCCGTCGCTGCCTTGCTTACAGATGGAGAAGGAATCGAGACAAGCAAGACCCGCTCGACCGGCCGGACCAAAAGGGCTACGACGGCCAACGTCAGAACGAGAATGGCGGCGGTTACCAGCACTTTGTTAAGCGGCCGCTCGGCAGTTGATGCACGTCTGCCGTGCGCTGGTATTCCGAAGGATCCGAGCGTCAAAGGCACAGTTGCCGTTATCGTCGCTTCCGTCTCGCCGTCGACCCGCAGGGGCATCGCGCTGATGGTTTCTCCGGCAGCGATGGATTGCAAATCGAGCGCCAGGCTTTTGGCCGACGGATAGCGGTCGCCACGGTTCTTGGCGAGGCATCTAAAAATCACGGTGTCGATGTCTTGCGGCAGCCCGGGATCGATTTCACTCGGCTTGCTGGGGTCTGTGTAAACCACCTGGAAAGAGACCGAGGCCAGGTCTTCCCCTGGAAACGCTTTTTGCCCCGTGACCATCCAATAGAGCATCGCACCAACGGAAAAGATGTCGCTGCGGGCGTCTACCTTGCCGCCACGCAACTGTTCCGGAGCCATGTAGGCCGGCGTACCCTGCACGGTGGTCGTACACGACGCGTCCGTATCGGTGAACTTGGCGACTCCGAAATCCGCGACTTTGACTCTTCCTTCGGGCGTGACCAGAACGTTCGCCGGCTTTATATCGTTGTGAACGACACCGGAGCGGTGTGCAAAGTCGAGGGCCTCGGCCGTCTGTGATGCCAGGTCGAGCGCCCGGTCGAGCGGCAACCGTTCCGGCAGATGCCCGTCGTCGGCCGGACGCAGGATGCGCTGCAGCGTGACCCCTTCGACAAACTCCATCACCAGATAGGGCTGGCCCAGTTCGTCCTCTGCGATGTCGTAGATCGTGACGATGCCGGGGTGCGACACCCGGCCGGCTAATTGCGCCTCCCGGAAAAAGCGTCGCTTGTAGTCGGCCAACTGCGCCGCGTCGAGGCTGGACGTGAGAATGATCTTTATGGCGACGATTCGCCCAATAGAGGGATCGCTGGCTTTGTACACGACGCCCATCGCCCCGCGCCCCAGTTCCTCAATGATTTCGTAGCGCCCTATGCGCATAGAAAACGAAGGTACTGTGGGGTCATAAAGAAAACAAATCCCGGCATGTTAAGCTTCCAACGCATGGCGGGCGCTCCCAACTGACTGTGGCCAATCCCAGGACCCATGACGCCTACGCCGCGTTCCGCATCCCCGCGTATCGACGCTATTTCTTTGGAAACACGATCTTTATACTCGGCCTGCAGATGCTCAAGGCCGCCGTGGGCTGGGAGATGTATGAGCGCACAGGTTCCGCACTCAATCTCGGCTATGTCGGCCTCGTGCAGTACCTACCCCAACTGGCACTCGTCGCGGTCGCCGGGCACATCACCGATGTTTACAACCGCAAGCGGGTGCTGATGGGAGCGGTCCTGCTCGTGGCGGTTTCAGCCATGGGGTTGGCGGTCAACTCCGCCATGAAGGGCCCGACTGCGGTGATGTACGTCTGCCTGTTCGCCGCCGGCACTGCCCGAGCCTTCTGGATGCCGGCGAGAAGCGCATTCCTTCCCCGCATCGTCCCGATGTCGATCTTCAGTAATGCAGTGTCGTGGAATACCAGCGGATTTGAAATCTCGTCTTTTATCGGCCCGGCATTGGGAGGCCTGTTGATCTACTATGCCGGAAGTGTCACCGCAGTCTATGTTCTGAACGCGATTGTGGTAACGACCTTCGTTGTGCTCCTCGCGGGCATTTCCTACAAGCATGAACCGCCAACGGTCCGGCCCCCGATCAGCCTGAGGTCTCTGTCCGCCGGATTCCGATTCATCTGGAAAACGAACGTCGTGCTTTCGGTGATGCTGCTCGACATGTTTGGCGTGCTGCTGGGAGGCGCGACCGCGCTGATGCCCATCTATGCGAAAGACATTTTGAAAGTCGGGGCCAAGGGTTTCGGATGGCTGTTGGCCGCACCTTCCATCGGCGCCTTCGTTTCAGCCCTCATACAGGCTCACATGGGACCGCTTCGTAAGGCCGGCCGCACGATTCTGCTGGCCGTGACATGCTTTGGTCTCGCCACGATCGTTTTTGGGCTCTCGCGATATTTTCTGCTGTCGCTGGCGATGCTGTTTCTGCTCGGGATCTGCGACAACATCAGCGTGGTCGTGCGTTCGACGCTCGTTCAGACATCCACGCCTGATGATATGCGCGGCCGTGTCTCTGCGCTGAATGGCCTGTTTATCGGGACCTCGAACGAGCTGGGCGCGTTCGAGTCTGGCGCCGTCGCGGATCTTTTCGGACCCGTGGCTTCTGTGGTGCTTGGCGGCGTCGGTACCATCATTGTGACGGGCATCACGGCATGGCGCTCCCCTCAATTGCGCAAATACGGCCGCCTTGGCGATCCGGAATCGCCCTGATTCGAGCTACCATGAATGGATCAAACTATTGCCGGAGGAACGATGAAGTCCAAACACACCAAACAGGCAGTCGAGATTCTGAATCACATCCTCGAAATGGAGCTTGCCGGCGCCATCCACTACACCCATTACTCGTTTATGGTGTACGGCTACACGCGAATTCCCATCGTGAAGTGGCTCGAAGAACAGGCGACGGAGTCGATGGCTCACGCCAGAGCGGCCGGCGAACTGGTCACGCAACTCGGCGCGCATCCATCGCTGGGCATCGGACCTCTGCTCGAAACCCATAAGCACGACATCGGCGACATCCTCCGGGAATCCCTGGGCCATGAGAAGGCGACTCTGAAGTACTACGAGAAGCTGTTGAGTCTTGTAGCAGGTGAAAACGTCATGCTTGAAGAGTACGCACGCGAACACATCTACCTGGAGATGCAGCACATTGGCGAAGTCGACAAGATGCTGCGCAAACCGGGCGACATCGCATCCTTCGAAAAGGAGTGAGTATGGAAAGCACGCCGGATGAAGCAAGACTGAAAGAGCTCATCAAAGCCGCCGTGGCCGAGGCGCTCGACGAACGCCAGGCGATCAAGAACAAGAAATCGGAAGAAATTCCCAAGGTCATACTGCTCTGGGTGCTCATTTTGGTTACTGCAGTAGGGATCTACAACCTTGTGGAGCGAGTAGCGTTCAGATAACGAAAAACCGCCAAGACGTCTTGGCGGTTTTCCGTTTCGTTAATCGAGAAGCTTCGCGGAAATGACCAGCAGTAAGGTTCTCTTCATGGCGTTGGCGTTTGGGGGCGGCACCGGGCCGCCGGGCACGGCGGTGAAGGCGGGAGTGGCCGCTCTACCCACAACCACCTGAGTGCCGACGGGTACATCGATGCTGGTGTTGAATCCCCCGCCATTGGATTGGACATCCAGGTTTTCCAGCCCCACCGCGGGCTTTGCCCCACCGGACCTGACGCGGATCGTTGCCTTAAAACGAGTATCGCCTGAGACCATGATCGGGTAATTGTCAATACCACGGCTCACAACAGTATCCGCCAGATACACGGGATCGTTCGGCAAAATGCTCTTCAATTGGTCGGCAACGGACTGCAGTTCACGCGGCACGGGCATCCATTTGGGGTCTGCAACAGTGGACGCCACGAGCACGTAGGCCGTTATCTCTACGCCTCTCTGGACGGCTGGAGGTGGCGACGGCACATCCAGGGTCTTTATGGCTTCCTCGATGGCAGGCAGCAATTCCTTCGGAGCCCGAACCTGAAGGAGCTTCACAGCGGGCTGAACGTAGACCTCGATTTTGAAAATACAGAGCGCGCCAAAGTTACTTCTTCCGGAATCCAGGGGATTCTTAAAGGGGAACATCTTGATCTCCCACGAACGCCGCTCCGCTTCGCGCGCCGCCTGCTGCCTCATTTGTTCAACGCGCGCCTGATCGCTCGTCTCCTTTGCACCGGAAGCGCAGAGATCCGATTGTGCAAATGACGAAACGGACAGGGCCGACATCAGCAGTGCACCGAGAAGAATCTTCAAGTACCAACGCATACTAATCTCCCTTCTCATCGACGAGCCAATAGATGATGACATTCGGATCGTCGGTAACAAACTGGATTGCGACCTGCTTCGGTTCTTCCGTGCTCGCAAGAACGGGCGCCGGTGCACGACGGCGCTCGCTATTGCGAACGGGGACCACCGCAGCAGGCTGAGGTTGAGGTTCTGGAACGGATGGAGGCACGACTATCACCGGAGCGACTTTCGCGGCATCTTCTCCTCCCGGTGCGCGAACGAAGCGCGGCGTGCCCATCCACCACATCGCACTGGAAGCCACTAAAACAAGCGCCACTGAAGCGAGCGCGGCCCTGCGACGCAACTCTCCAAAGAGAAATCGCTCGAACCATGACATCGACTCCAATCCGCGCACCCGACTCAATACCCGTTCACGCAACGCCGACAGCGCCGTTGCATTCGGAATATCCTGGCGAATCGACTTGAAGACGGCCTGGCTTTCCTTCAGGTCTTCAGCCAAATCCCAGCAGGTCGAACATTCCCGGAGGTGTGCCTCCACCCGGCCGCACTCCGCCGCGGAAAGGTCTTCCTCAACGTAAAGAGCGATCTGTTGTTCGAAATCGCTGCAGTTCATCGGGGGTCTCCTTTCATGCGTTCGATGACTTTCCGGATCTTAAGCCGCGCGACGCTGATCTGAGATCGCACGGTTGCTTCGCTCGATCCCAGAATGTCGGCGACTTCAGCGGTGGTAAAGCCTTCGATATCGCGCAGAACAACCGCCGTCCGCTCCTTTTCACCCAGGCCTTCGAGCGCCTGATGCAACATCCGCCGCTGTTCCTCAGCCCGCAATTCGGTGTGTGGATTTCCGCCAGGGTCGGCGCGCTCAAAGAAATCGGCCTGAACGAAAACCGCCTTCTGTTGCTGGCGTTTTCGCCCAAGGCCATGGCAGACATTCACAGTCGTCCGCACAAGCCAGGGTTCAAGAGGCCGGCTTGAATCGAACCGCCGCAGATACTTGAACGTTCGCAGGAAAACTTCCTGCGACGCGTCCTGGGCATCTTCCATGGTTCCAAGCAGGCGAAAGGCAAGGGTCAGGACGCGGCGTTCGTGACGAATAACGATCTCTCCGAAAGCCGCCCGGTCGCCCGTGATGGCCAGGGCGATAACCTGTGCCATCCGTTCGTCGTCCGGTCGCGGCTGAGACATCCATAATTCGTTGACGCTGAGTTCCATTGCTCTGCCTTTCAATGACACATACCGACCGGGAACGGTTTTCGTGTAGCAGAAAATTAGAGAATGAACCGCCAAGACGCCAAGGGCGCCAAGAGACTTACCTTATTTATAGCGGACGGATTCCAGGAACAGGCCGGAGGCCGGAGCGGTCCAACTGGCGACGTCGGCGGCGGGGTTGGGATGGCCCTCGACGAGCCGATGGAAGGCGTCCTCACTGAGCTCACCCTTCCCGACCTTTACCAGACAGCCCACGATGCGCCGCACCATGCGCCAGAGGAAGTGCGAAGCTTCGATGCGAAACTGAATGATGTCGTCTTCGGCTTCAATTTGAGCGCTGGTCACCACAACGATGGTCGATTCGTCAGGCCGGGCCGCATCTTCCGCCCGAAAGCAGATGAAGTCATGGCGCCCGACCAGCATCGCGGCAGCACGGCTCATCGCTTTGACATCGAGCGGCTCCTTGACCCACCACACCGTCTTCTTTATGAACGCCTGCTTGCGGGTCGAGATCTGGTAGATATAGGCGCGGGAGTCGGCGTCGTGACGCGCGTGAAAGTTCCGCGGCGTGGGTTCGAGCTTCAACACCGCTATGTCGGCAGGCAGCAGATCGTTCAGCCGGCGCATCAAAAGGGCCGGCGCTTCCCTCACCTGCTGCGTTACTTTCAGGTGCGCAACCTGGCCCAGCGCATGAACGCCGGCATCTGTACGGCCGGCGCCGTGCAACTCCACATCCCCATGGAAGACACTTACTGCGGCCTTGCGGAGCTCCCCCATCACGGTGCGGGCGTTTTTCTGCTCCTGCCAGCCGCTATAACGTGAGCCGTCGTATTCGAGGACGAGTTTGAAGACTGTCAATTCGTGGACATCGAGAGGACATCCTGCTGTGTCGTGATCCGTCCTGATTTGAAGGCGCGGAGCACATCCATCATCGAGCTCATCATCGGCATAAGACCGCCCCCGCGACCGCCACCACCACCGTTCCCCGAGCGTATGAACATGCTGGACTCATCCAAAGGCAAAGTCCCTACACTTTCATAAAACTGACGAGCAACGGGAGGGGTTTGGTCCGGCGGCCGGAACAAATACTGCTCGACATTGGAAAGATAGAAGGCGCCGACGATCGCGCCATGATCCTTGAGGTATTGTCCGACGGAGCGCAGTGCTTTAGGACCACCGAAGTTGCCGACGACGGGAATAAGAAGGTTCTTTTTCTCCAGATCCTTCATGAAACGGAAGCTGTCTTCGGAAGCCAGGTAACTGCGGTTCAGGCCGTTCTGATCGGTCAGGACCATCAAGGCTGAATAATCAACGTTGTTGCTGCCCCCGCGTCCCTGACGCATCTGACCCGAGCTGTCGATTTGCGACGAATAGTTGATCGCCACACCGTATGCGGCGAAGACATCGAAAACGTGGTCCATCGTCAGGAGATCGTCTTCCGTCAATCGGAACTTATGGTCCTTGACCAGAAGGTCCTTGATCGCCTTGCGATTGGCTTCCGCAAGGGCCGCGTCCTTGCCGGCGAAACTGTAGGCATCGAACAACTGGAGCGTCGTCGAGCTCTCGCTCAACCCCGCGGGCCGCTTCCGCGAAAAAACCAAAGACAGGAAATCGGCACGGTTGGAAGACATCTCAAACGCGGCCTTGTACATCAGGTGCTGGATCATGTTCTGGCGCCGGATATCGACGATGAACGCGATCTTGGGCTTGAGGCTGGCGATGTACTGGAAATTCTGCTCGGGCCCAACACCCATGTAGGCGTTGCCTGGTTGCCACTTCGCCATCAGCTTGGGAATCAGGGTCTGGTAGCCGCGTTCGTTCGAAGAAAAATTCTCAGAGGTGAAGTAGCCGTTGTCCTCCGAAAAGTCTTCGATGATCTTCCAGAACGCTTCGTCGCTGATCTGCAGCGGCAGGGTGTCGGCCGCCCTGAATTGCGGAACGGCAACAAACAAGCACCCGATTGCCAGGGCCAGACCCACGATCCATACCGGCGATCTGCGATATCGAAAATGTCTGATGACTGCCACGCCTACCTCCTCATGACGGCTTCGCCCTACCGCGAAAGATTGCGCACATCGCCATATTGGCGAACACGCCCCGCCTTAAATTCCTGAAGCAATTCGGTCATGGACGACAGCATCGAGACAAACCGAAATGCGCCTCCACCACCACCAAAACCGCCGCCGCTGAATGCGCGAATGAATGTGCTGGAGGTGTCGAGCGGCAAACTTCCCACATTGTCATAGAACCTATCGCTCTTAAAGTCATTGAACAAATACTGCTCGACATTCGAGAGATAGAAAGCCGAAATCAAAGCCTCGTGATCCTTCACATACTGGCCCACGGCACGAAGGGTTTTGGGTCCGGCAAAATCGCCGACCAGCGGAATAATCAGGTTCTTCCGCTCAAGATCGCGCACGAACTGATAGTTCTCTTCGGTTGCCAGGTAGCTGCGTAGCTGCCCCGTGCCGTCGTCAATTTCCATCAAATCCGCATACGTCGGGTTGTTGGCACCGGCCCCACGCCCACCCGTCGAATAATCCAGGTACGGCCCCGCCTGAACGAATACGGAGTAGACATAGGGAATGCTCTCGGCACCTTCCACGTCCGTCGCGCGCAATCCAAACTTGTGCGTCTTCACGAGCAGGTCCGTCATGGCCTGCAGATTCTGCTTGTAAAGTTCGTTGTCGGACCGGACGTTGTTGTACGCGCTGAACAACTCGGACGCTGTGGACTTCTCGCTCAACCCCTGGGGACGTCTTCGAGCAAACAGCAGCGATAGAAAATCCGCGCGCGTCTCGGACAACTCGAAGGCCGCCTTGTACATCAGGAGTTCGATCATGTTCTGGCGCCGAATATCGACAATAAAAGCGACTTTCGGTTTAAGCGCGGCGATGTACGTGAAGTTCTGCTCCGGAGCCACTCCGAGGTAAACGCCTCCGGTCTTTGCCTTCTGCAGCAACCGCGGAATCACATACTGATAGCCCAATTCATTCGAAAGAAAGTTTTCGAACTGAAAATATCCATCCGGCTCGGACATGTCCGTAACCATCGTCCAGAAGGCTTCATCGGAAATTCGGGCGGGCAGAGATTCGGCGGCGCGGAACGCCGGCGTTGCGATGCAGAGCAAACTGCAAGCGACGGCGCAAACTGCAATACGTCTTGTTATCCCGCGGCGCGCAAAGAGGCGCCTGAAAATGTCCGCCATATCCCCCCGGCTGAGGCCCCCAAGTATGTACCCAAACCCGGAATGATACCGCCTAAAACATTAAGTTTTAATGGTTATTGGGATTTGATTTATGCGATAAATATGGCGTTCTGACAGGAGGATTGATACCAAATGAGCACTACTGAAACACCAAAAGAAGCTGCACCTGCCTTTCGTATCGATGTCGGCCTTCACGAAATGCTGAAGGATAGCCAGGGCCATCACGATATCGAAGACCCTATCGGCTACGTTGAAGGTGGCCTGCCCGAACCGCCTTACCCACAACATCCGGAACCTGCGATCCGCTGGAAGACCGAACGCTCTCTCAACAACTGGAAACGGCTGCGCGTGTGGAAGGCTCTTGGCTCTCCTTATTTCAAATCGCGAATGATGCCGTGGGAACTCCGCCCCTTGATCTCGTATTTGTTCACGGAGTGGAAATGCAATCTCGACTGTCACTATTGCTGGTCTTACGACAACAGCATCAAGGGCATGACGGAGCCCGTCGCAAAGCGATCCATCGACTGGCTGCATGAAACCGGCAACCGTTTCCTCGCCCTGATGGGCGGCGAACCATTGCTCCGGCCGCATTTCATCCACAAGATTGTCGACTACGCCACCAAGAAAGACTTCCTGGTGTACCTGCCGACAAACGGCCGGTTGATGAAACCGGACGTCATCGACCGGCTTGGCGATGCGGGACTCGCAACCATCAATCTGGCCGTGGATTGCATCAAAGAGAAGCCGGGACTCGCCAAGGCGCTGGCGCCAATCCGGTCCTACTTCGATTACGCGCTCAAGGTTGGGAAGAAGTATCAGATGTCTACGTTCTTCAACGTTTGCATCTGCCGGACGAACATGGACGACGTGAAAGAGCTCACGAACATGGCGCGAGACCTCGACATCGGCATCGACTTCCACATCGTCGAATCGCCGCTGATCGATTCACCGCACTTCAAACATCTGAACGAGAACAGCACGTTCCTGACGCCTGCAGACTACCCGGCAGTCGACGATCTGATCGATTGGATCGTCGAGCAGCAGCGTACGGGCGTCAAGGTCGTCAACCAGCGTGACCGCCTGCTGCAGATGAAAACCTTCATGCGCGGGCACACCGAACCCTGGGGCTGCAAAGCGGGAATCAACACCCTGATCATCCGGACAGACGGCACTCTTGCGCCGTGCTTCCCGATGTATTCCGCGAGCTACGACTGGGGTACCGCCGGCAATCCGAAATTCGATCGCCACCAGCTGGCCACCATGAAGAAGGAGTGCGAACTCCACTGCTTCTCCACGCTGAATCATATCGTCAGCTACGTCTACAAGAACGGCAACGTGATCAAGTGGATCATCAAGACCGCCATGAAGAACGGCTTGACGAAGATGGAGCACACCGTCGAGTAGGAAGAGGGGAACCGGGGAAGGGGAATTTATGATCGGTGATTGATGATTTTTGATCTTTGATTCACAAATCAAAAATCATCAATCACCGATCATAAATTCCCCTTCCCCCGTCTTCCCTAACCCAGCCGCCGAGCCCCTTCATAGAAACACCAGAACCCGGCGATTTGAATAATGTGAAAGAGATCGTTGTGGTTGAAACTAGGATGAAGGTCCCAGCCTGACTTTTGAATCACAAACCCGGCAGCACTGACTCCGATTCCCCATTTCAGCCAGGTTACATACGCCAGTTCCCCATGGCGCAGCCCCGATGCAATCGTGGCGGCGGCCAGAAAAGCAGTGCTCGCACCAATACTCAGCATGGTGAAATCCCACAACCCTTTGCCTGTCCCCACTCCAAAGTTCGTCTTGAACCCGTGATGGGTTCCGCCAAGCAGGGCCGCGATCGCTCCAAACGTGAATGCCAGTATCCAGAACACAATCGCCGGGTGGGAACTGTGCAGCCGAAAAGTCATCACCGCAAAGATGCCGCAGGCGAGCGCCAGCAGGTAATCGGTGATCATCGTCATGGGTTCCGTGATGGTCATGCCGCTGGAGCATACATCACCAACGCCTTTGACGCAGCCGCGGCTCTGACGTAGGGTAAGGCGTCATGAATCCGGCCATGGAAAGAATGCTGGCGGCTCTGCTAATCCTGGTCGTTACATTTGTCTGCTTCGGCACCAGTCTGCGAGGAGAGTTTGTTGCGGACGACTTCCTGGTCGTTGTCGGCAACAAGACCATCCAGTCGTTCTCTTCGATTCCGCAACTTTTTCGCCAAAGCTATTTGTTCGGCCATCCAGACCAGGGGGCCTACAGGCCGCTGTCAAATGTCACCTTCGCGTTCAACTTCCTCCTGGGGAAGCTGAATCCGTTGAGTTATCACCTGTTCAATCTTCTACTGCACGCCTTAAACGGGTTTCTCATCTTTATCCTGGTCCCAAAATATCTCGGCCGTAACAGGCTGGCGCTCTTCACATCCCTTCTGTTCATTGTTCACCCCGTACACACAGAAGCAGTGAGTAACATCGCCGGAAGGCCCGAGATGCTCGCCAGCGCCGGGCTTTTGCTTGGCTGGCTGTTCTTCATAAAGGAAGGCCAGCCTTATTACTACTGGCTTTCGCTCGTTGTCTATTTCCTCGGGTTGCTCGCAAAGGAAAACGCCATCGTACTGCCTGGAGTCCTGATATTGGCGTTCCTCTGTACAGGGAAACAGAAGGCACCAGCCTACAAATACGTGGGCTATTTACTGGTAGCCGGGCTGTACATGTTGCTCCGATTCTGGGTCCTGCATGGAGTGGGCGTACCCGTTGCCGCCACGCTCTTCAAAAATTCGTCGCTGCAAACCCGCATCTTCACAATGAGTCTGGGGTTCGTCCGTTACTTCAAGCTGCTGATCTGGCCCCGGCAATTAGCGGCGCTCTATGACTTCAGCGTCATTCCATTAACGTCGTCTCTGACGCCGATGGTAGCCCTATCGATCGTGATCATTGCCGGACTACTGGCAATTGGCGTCTGGTGTTTGTGGCATCAGCGTCTTGCCTCCTTCGCCATCCTTTTCTTCTTTGTCACGATCAGTCCGGTATCGAATCTCATATTCCCGACCGGGATTCTGATCGCGGAGCGGGTACTGTACCTGCCTGCGTGCAGCGTTTGCCTCCTCGCCGCAGCCCTGTTCGACAGACTCTTTGAACGAAAACTGCCCTGGCGTGCGATCGGGTTAGCTCTGTTTTGCATGGTATTGTGCGCCGCGGCTGTGCGCGATAACTATCGTAATGGGGACTGGTTCGACCAGATCGCGTACCTTCGGGGTCTGGCGAGGGCATTGCCGGACAGCCCAATGGCCCCCAATACCCTTGAAGAATTGGGGGCCAGGCTGTCCCTGAAAGGGGAATACGATGAAGCCATCCGCTACATGAGGCGGGCTTTGGAGCTACGTCCTGACTCTGTGAACGCCGCCTACAACACAGGAATCCTGCTGGGCAGGGTCAACCGGCAAGACGAAGCGATAAGCTTTCTGGAACGCGCGGCGCGGCTCGCCCCTAAAGATATCGAGATTAGGAACTACTATGCGTCAGCCCTTTTTCGGCGGAACGAACTTGATCGCGCCCGTGTGGAGTTCGAGTCCATAATCGCATTCAAGCCCGACGCCGCCGAAGCTCACAATAGCCTTGGTATCCTGTACTTAAGACAGCAACTCCTCGAAAAAGCGCGAGCGCAGTTTGAAACTGCCCTCCGGATCAAGCCCGACTATTCTGATGCCGCGAAGAATCTGCAGCAGTTGAAGTAGAGTGCCTTCCTTAGGGCCAGCCGACCTTAATGTATGACTAACCTTGAACAGGCGGGCCAGAATCGATAATCTGTTGCGGGCGTTTTTCCCAAAACTCGCCTTTGAGGAGAACAGATGCCGTCAGTGTCCCCTGCAATTGAAAGATGGGTCAAAGAAATCGCTGCGTTAACCACTCCGGACCAGATCGTCTACTGTGACGGTTCGGCGGAGGAAGGGGCCCGCCTCACCGAGGAATGCGTTGCAACCGGAGAATTGATTCCTCTCAACCAGCAAAAAATGCCCGGCTGCTATCTGCACCGCAGCGCATCTCACGATGTCGCCCGTACCGAACACCTCACGTTCATCAGCACGGAAAAGCCCGAGGATGCCGGCCCCAACAACAACTGGTTGTCTCCAGCCGACTCGCGGGCGAAGCTGACACCGTTGTTCAAGGGCGCGATGAAGGGGCGGACGATGTATGTGGTTCCCTTCCTGATGGGCCCGCCGGGATCACGGTTCTCAAAAGTTGGAGTCGAGATCACGGACAGCAAGTACGTCGTCCTGAACATGCGCATCATGACACGCGTGGGCAATGTCGCACTGGACCACCTCGGCAGCAGCGACGATTTCACGCGATGCCTCCACTCCCTCGGCGATCTCAGCCCTGATCGACGTTTCATCGTGCACTACCCCGAAGCAAACACCGTGTGGTCCATTGGCTCGGGCTACGGCGGCAACGCGCTCCTCGGCAAGAAATGCATGGCTTTGCGGCTGGCAAGTTGGCTGGGTCGCAAGGAGGGCTGGCTGGCCGAGCATATGCTGATTCTTGGGCTGAAGGGGCCGAAGGGCGAAATTCACTACGTCACGGGGGCTTTCCCGTCCGCTTGCGGAAAGACCAACCTCGCCATGCTGGTTCCGCCCAAGTCCATGCCGGGCTGGCAGGCGTGGACGGTAGGAGACGACATCGCCTGGCTGCGGCCGGGGCCCGACGGCCGCCTCTGGGCCGTGAACCCGGAGTCGGGATTCTTCGGCGTTGTGCCGGGAACCAGTCATGCCACGAATCCCAATGCTTTCGACATGATCCAGGCGAATACGATCTATACCAATGTGGCGTTGCGTCCGGATGGCACACCGTGGTGGGAAGGCCACGACGATCCTGCGCCGGCCGAAGCGCTCGACTGGCAGGGACGTCCATGGACGCCGGCATCCGCCGAAAAGGCCGCGCATCCCAACAGCCGTTTTACCGTTCCTGCCGCCCAGTGCGCGTCGATCTCACCCGAGTTTGAGAATCCCAATGGAGTACCCATCGATGCCATGCTGTTCGGCGCCCGCCGGCAGCGCCGCGTCCCTCTGGTGTACGAAGCGCGCAACTGGCAGCACGGGACATTTCTCGCGTCCACGTTGTCGTCAGAAACGACCGCTGCCGCAACCGGCAAAGTTGGTGTCCTGCGGCGCGACCCCATGGCGATGCTCCCCTTCTGCGGTTACAACATGGGCGACTACTTCGCCCATTGGCTCGAAGTCGGAAAGATGCTGAAATCGCCGCCGCGCATCTTCCGCGTGAACTGGTTCCGCACCGACGACAAGGGAAAGTTCATCTGGCCGGGCTTCGGAGACAATCTCCGCGTGCTGCAGTGGATTCTCGAACGCTGCGAAGGGCGTGGCGAGTCGGTCGAGACACCGATCGGTTTCACTCCCGCTCCGGGTGCCATCAGCCGCGACGGCCTGGCCGTTTCCGACGACGTCATGCAAACGCTGCTTAACGTGGATCCGGCAGAATGGGTGGACGCCGTCGTAGGCCAGGAAGACTTCATGAAGACCTACGGAAACCACATGCCGCACTCCATGTGGGACGAGCACGACGATCTGGCGCGAAGAATCGACGACCAGATGACGACAATGCCCTAGTTGATCACAGCGTTGTAAACTTGGCGACCTTGGCGTCTTGGCGCTAGCGATCTGCCAACAGCGCGCCGAATAGTCTCGCCCCCTGGAAGTGTTGCTTACATCCCATGGCTCCCTGTCACTGGGTTTTGTACGGTACCCTCTAATAAAACTTCCCGCCGGACGTTAACCTCCATAGGAGCACAACATGGTCCTCATGCTTTCGTTGCTGCTGGCCGCCATGCCGCAGACTCCAACGGGGAATTCGTCTGCGGACGCAGCATTTGCCGTCCTTCAGAAAGACTGTGCGCGCTGTCATGGAGACACCGGTTCAGCGAAAAACTACATGCTTCTGGATCGGGCGGCCATGGTTAAAGCGGAAAAGGTGTTGCCGGGTAACGCGGCGGATTCAATCCTCTATAAAAGGATAACCGGAGCAGCGCAGCCGCTCATGCCGGCCGGCGGAACGAAACTGCGGGACGAGGAGATCGCCGTCATCAGACGTTGGATTGACGACGGCGCGCCAGACTGGAGGGTGCCCACGGCAGACCATCGTCCCATCCGCTCGAACGATGAAACCCTCTCTACGATCGAAAAAGACCTGGCGTCCGCGGATTCCGGCAACAACCGCAGGTTCTATCGATACTTTCTTCTGACGAATCTTTACAACGCCGGGAATGCGAAACTCGCCAACTACCGGTCTGCACTCTCGAAACTGATGAACAGTCTTTCGTGGGACAAAGACATCGTTCTGCCCCGGATCATCGACCAGGAACAAACCGTTCTTCGAATCGACTTGCGGGACTACGACTGGACCGACCCGGCAGGAACATGGGAAACCATAACGGCAGGATATCCGTACGGCGTGGAATTCTCCGGCTCGACGTTCGCCCGCATTCAAACCATGACATCGTCGCAGATCCCGTTTATCCGGGCCGACTGGTTTCTCGCCGCGGCCTCCATGCCGCCCCTCTACCACGAGATTCTCGAGCTTCCCTCTAACGAAACAGACCTCGAGATCTGCGGCCGTGGCGCTCGACGCTGCCTCCACATCGATACCCAGCGAAATCTTCAGGATGCCGCGGGATTGCGTGTCGTGCGGGCGGGGATCACCGACTCGGGCGTCTCCAACAGCAACCGTGTTGTCGAACGCCACCGTTCGTCCTATGGTGCGTATTGGAAATCGCACGACTTTCCCGACAATCTTGATGACCACAACATCTTTCAACATCCGCTGGATTTTCAACGCGCAGGGGGAGAACTCATTTTCAACCTTCCTAACGGACTCCAGGCCTACCTGCTCGTTAACGATCGGGGGGAAAGGCTCGACCAGGCGCCGACGAACATCGTGTTCAACAAGGGCGGATCGAGAGCGGAAATTCGCAATGGCCTGAGTTGCATGTCATGCCACGCCAACGGCATGCGGTCTCTGACCGACGATGTGCGCGCGACGCTCTCCGGATTACCGGCGGATGATCGCTGGTACGCTGCGGAGCTTTATCCGGAGAGCAGCGTGCTGAAGAAGCTGTTGTCGGAAGATCAGCAGCGTTTCGAAACAGCGCTTCGCAAGGCAGGGGTCCTGCCCGGCGTGGAGCCGATCGGCGAGCTTTCGGAACGCTATGGCGCTTCACTCGACGCCGATACCGCCGCAGCGGAACTCGGGGTAACCCAGGCCGAGTTTCTTCGTCGTTTGTCGCAGAGTGACTACCTTCGCCAACTCGGGCTGGGCAACCTGCTGTCCGACGGAACCGTTAAGCGCGACGCATGGGAAGATGTGTTCGGAGCAGCCGTCGAGGAGTTTCATACCGGGACATGGATCGAACCGACGCGCGTATACGGCGAAAGGTTTTTCAGCAGTTCACCGATCACTCAGCGATCACGACGTCCCATAGCATTGAAACTCAGCGAGCAGTCGCCTTCGATTCTCTCTGCAGCGGTCGGAAAACCGGTGCGAACCGTGCAGGATGGAAAGGAACGGAACTACTCCATCAGGGGCATTCGATTTACAACCGCGTGCTCCCTTGAAGTCGAAGATGTGACCCGGCTCACCCTTCCCAACAATCCATCTCAATGGTGGCTCGAAGAAGACGCTCAGTCGTTCTCCCTCGCACTTGTCCGGCTTTCGGTCGATGAAGGGACAGTGACCCGACTCTCGGTCAAATCCGACACACCGACGATCAGGCTCGCGCGATCGATCTCGAGCAGCAACCGCTGGAACGATGCTTCGCTGCCGCGGCCCGGCAACACTGTGGAGTTCGTCCGTGATTTGATCTTCGACCTGCCTCCAGGGCCAGAGACAGACCGCGTCGTCCAATCCCTGCGGAATTCAATTGCGGATTGCTCGCGATAAGCCTCGCGGGTTTTCCTGGGCAGACAAATTCCGTATGCCTATGCCGCAGTCGTATCCACGAGTCATCGTGCGGTAGCAGGGTTCCGACAGGAGCCACTTACTGCATGGGTTGCGGAAAGCCGATTGTCTGAATTGTTCCTTCTCTCCCGCCATATAATCCCCCAAATGAGAATCCTATGTTTTCCTGCTCTGACTATCATGCTGTTCACTGCGACTGCCTGGGCCGAAACACCGTTCGAAAGCAGCAACGAAACGCGCTTCCAGCTCGACTTCAAGGTTCCCGATGCTGCTCTCGCCGCGTTCCTTCCGCAAGGATTTGCGCCTAACGTCGCAACCACAGGAGCCGCAAAGGACTGTAATCTGCGGATTGTCTTCATCGATCGCGTGACGATCAACGCGCCGGACAACACTCCGAAAGGAAAAGGCTCAAATCGCCTCGCCTATCTGGTTGCACCGGTGAAAAACTCCGCGGGAGAGGCCGTGCAACTCGTTATCGGAGGACTTACCGAAGATGCCGCCGATGCACCAGGCCCCTTTGGGAATTACCTGCTCGCCACAACCCATGACATGAATTGGACGACGAAGTCCGGTGGCAGCGGCCCGATCCAGGAGACTCAGGACTGGGTGTTTGCCGCAAGTTCAGGCGAGCGGCTGGAGATGCACATTGCCTATCAGCGCGGAGCAGCGGCGAAGCGACCTACTGCCGACACCAAGTTCTACTCGGCTAAAAATCCGGCGTTCTACCAGATCTCGAGACAGGAACAGGCTCTCGACATCATGCGCAACGTGACGACGACGCCCGAGGATCACGTCAAGAGTTTCAGCTTCAAGGGTGGCGGCGGAGCGTGGTCCAAGCTTTTCGACGGAAGCGAGAAAGTACTGAGCTGGGACAACATTCTCTGGCTCAACCGAACGGTGCTGCTCCCGTAAAAGGGCGTGAAATCAGTCGCTAACTCTGCAAGACTACCGAAAGGAAGGCGACTATCCCGAGTATGGCGATCAGACCGGCCAGCACCGCGGCCATGGAGCGAGGCATTTCGGGATTCATCGCCCTTAGCGCGTTTCTGTCCCGCCTGTGCTGGATCGTGGCCAGCAACAAAGACAACAAGCCAATGCCAATCATCATCAATGCAAACTCGCGCGGACCAATGAAGTGACGGCCGGGCTCGCGGCGGCCGAACTCGATCTGAAAAAACTTGTAGATGGCGAACCCGAAGCTGATTAGCGACGTCGCGGTACGGACCCACGCCATCATCGTCCGGTCGTAGGCAAGCCGTGTTCGATCGAACGCAAGCCGCGTCGACACGTCTAACGGGGTTGCGCTATCCGAAGCTAGATCCGTCACCTTGCTTCTCCTTGTGCCTGAAACACCTTCGGGAATTTCCGGCAGCGAATTCGACCTGCCGAGATCTTGGCTAAGAATCTGGACGCGGATAACCGCAACTTCTGGCAGGTTTGAAAAGGTTCGATTCCTGCGTGAACTGGCAGTTACCCTCGGCTTGCCTTCGCTGAAGAATGCAATCTGGATTTGCCTTGCGTGAAATAACTCCGTTTCCACAACCGCCGGATTTCTCACTGGTTCTGGGCGGACCGCTGTTCCAGCTCTTTCGTCGAATGCACCTGTCCGGGACGACGTTGGAGCTCTTAGGACGTCGCATTCTGGCGATCACGCTTTTTGTCTATTTGCCCCCGTTTCTCCTGTCCATATGGGATGGCAGTGCCTTCGGTACTGCGGTCCCTATTCCGTTCGTGATGGATATTGAAGCGCACGCCCGCTTCCTGGTGGCACTGCCGGCACTGCTGATTGCGGAGGTCGTGGTTAACCAGCGCATCAGTCCTCTCGTGCAACGGTTCATCGACGGAAAGATTGTGGTGACAGAAGACCTTCCGGCATTTACCGCTGCCGTCGAATCCTCGATGCGATGGCGCAACTCCATTGTCCTGGAAGCGGCGCAATTAATTGTGGTCTATACAATCGGGCTTTGGTCATGGTGGAGCCGGATTGCCGTTGGTGCGGGGAAATGGTATGCGCTACCGGAAGGAAGCGGCTGGGATCTGACTCCGGCTGGATTCTGGTACGCCTTTGTGAGTATTCCGGTCTTTCAAATGATTGTTTTGCGTTGGCTCTTCCGGATCCTTATCTGGTACCGGCTACTGTGGCATATATCGCGGCTGAATCTGCACCTCTCTGGTGCACATCCGGATCGGGCGGGCGGAATTGGATTCCTCGGTTACGGCACCTATGCCTTCGGACCGCTCCTCTTCGCCGAGGGAGCATTGATGTCGGGAATGATTGCCAGCAGAGTTCTCTACGAAGGACAAGACCTGCTCACTTTCAAGATGGATGTTATCGGATTGATCGGCGCCATGGTTCTATTCGTCATGGGTCCGCTCCTGATGTTTACCCCGAAACTGGAGCGCACCCGGCGGAAAAGTGCAGCAGAATTCGGTATCCTGGCCAACCGATACGTCTTCCAGTTCGAGGGGAAATGGATCCTGCATCGCGACAGACATTCGGACAAACTAATGGGCTCATCAGATATCCAGTCTTTGGCCGACCTGGGAAACAGCTATTCCGTCATAAGCGAGATGAGACTTGTGCCTTTCACCCTGCGGGATGTCACGCAACTAGCGATAGCAACAGCAGCGCCTCTTCTTCCGTTAGGCCTTACCGTATTTTCGCTCGATGAACTCCTGGGGCAGTTGCTGAAGCTTCTGTTCTGAACAGGCAAACCACTACGCAGGAACCTGCCTGCTCTTACAGTTCTCCGCAGCACCGCTGCGCGTCAAACTTCCACGACTATTACCAACAAGGAGCGAGATACATGGCCAAAAAGCCAAACATTCTGGTCATCTGGGGCGACGACATCGGCCAGTCAAACCTGAGTTGCTATACCCACGGAGTTATGGGGTACCGAACTCCCAATATTGATCGAATCGCAAAGGAAGGCATGTTGTTTACGGACTACTACGGCGAACAGTCCTGCACCGCGGGGCGATCGTCATTCATTACGGGTCAGAGCGTTTATCGAACAGGCCTGTCCAAGGTCGGTATCCCTGCTGCGCCGATCGGTATGCCGGATAAAATCGTGACGATTGCCGCTTGCCTCAAGAACCAGGGTTACGCGACAGGTCAGTTTGGAAAGAACCACTTGGGCGACCTCAATAAGTTCCTGCCGACGGTACATGGCTTTGACGAATTCTACGGAAATCTCTATCACCTGAATGCTGAAGAGGAACCGGAGATGGACAACTATCCATCGGAGAAAGATTTCCCGGAATTTCGCAAAACTTTCGGGCCGCGCGGTGTCATCCATTCCTGGGCCACGGATAAGGACGACCCAACCGAAGAACCCCGCTGGGGCCGAGTGGGCAAGCAGAAAATCGAAGACACGGGTCCGCTGAACAAAAAGCGGATGGAGACCTGCGATGACGACTTCGTGGCCCACGCGAAGGACTTCATGAAGCGCCAAACCGACGCCGGAAAGCCCTTCTTCATATGGCTGAATACGACACATATGCACGCATTCACGCATACAAAGCCCGAAAGTGTGGGCCAGGCAGGTCGTTGGCAGTCGCCTTATCACGACACAATGGTCGACCACGACAGGAACGTGGGCGACATGCTCAATTACCTGGACGAATTGGGAATCGCCGATAACACCCTCGTCATGTACTCCACCGACAACGGCCCCCACATGAATTCCTGGCCGGATGCCGGGATGACGCCCTTCCGAAGCGAGAAGAACACGAACTGGGAAGGCGCCTTCCGCGTACCCATGCTCGTGCGATGGCCCGGCAAGATCGAGGCAGGCTCTGTCGCAAACGGGATCGTTCAACATCACGACTGGTTGCCCACGTTCCTGACGATGGCGGGCGAACCGGACATCGTCGAAAAACTCAAGAAGGGCGGATACAAAGCAAACGGCAGAACGTTCAAAAACCACATCGATGGCGTGAACGTTTTACCCTACCTCACGGGCCAGGTGAAGGAGAGCCCGCGCAACTCCTTCTTCTATATCAGCGATGATGGAGACGTGCTCGCGCTACGTTTCGACAATTGGAAAGTTGTTTTCATGGAACAGCGGTGTGCCGGCACCCTTCAGGTCTGGGCTGAGCCTTTCACCCGTCTGCGCGTGCCGAAATTCTTCAACTTGCGGACAGACCCGTACGAGAGAGCTGACGTCACATCCAACAGCTACTATGACTGGTTCCTTCACAACGCCTTTTTCATCTATGCGGCCCAGGCGGCGGCGGCGAAGTTTGCCGACACGTTCAAGGAATTCCCTCCAGTCCAGAAGCCGGCGTCCTTCACGATCGACGACGCGATCGAAAAAATGTCCGAAGCTGCGTGAAGGTGAAGCATCCCCTCTCGAGAGAGGGGATTGAAATTCTAGAACACCAATTCGAGCCGCAAACCCGGCACGATCGCAGTGCTGGCGACCGGCCGCGTGGGTCGAATTGTCTGCAAATCTCCGGTCAGTCGGAGCCAGGGCGTAACGTGCAAATTGTAGAAAATCTCGACCTGATGTTCGGGCTGCAGCCGCCGCAGGTTTACGGGATCAAGATTGTCTTTGAGGACTTCGCTTAGATCGGTGTAGGCGTACTCCATGCCGAATTCATCCTGGCTTCTACTCTTGAACAGACCGTTGCCGCCAACTCCGAAGTTCACAAACGCAGTGATGGGACTTGTGTCTTTGCCCGCCGTGGATAGTTGAGTAAAGAAACCCCATCCGTCTCGATCTCCGCGCTCGACGAGGTACTGGCGAAAGGTGTAGGCCACCGACCAGGAACCGCGCTTGGGGGTAATCGGTACGCGTGGAGGTCCCGGAATAATGATTTGCTTGGTCGAGTCGAAAGGCGTGACTGCTTTGGTGGTAACGGACATCGCAAAAGAATGCTCGCTGGTTTTGCCGCCATACTTCGGGCGAAAGTTGATTCCGGGATACAACGTGACGCCGTCGGCGAATAAGTCCTTCAGCCCCGGATCAAGCGAGTGATCATTCGGATCTACCAGGGCAAAGGTAATGAACGGTTTGCCGTGTTTGATATACGCAAAGCTTGCCCCGTTAGTGATCAACGGCACCGCCGGCACTACCGTGAGCGGACCAACCGGCGCAATGTTAAAGAACCGATCCGTTCCGGATCCGGCAAAGAAATCCTCGTCGATCAAATCGAGCAGGTTGTAGCGGCCAAAGCCTATTGCAAACAGGTTTCCGTTTTTTAGGTCTTTCGGGATGAGCCGCGTAAAGTTCACCGCAGTGACAGAGAACACAGTTCCGGCAGCACTCGGAATCAATTCGGCGGTATTCACCGGACTGATGCTTCCCGTGCCTGCAAGGAGGGGGTCGCCAAAGCGCGTCTGCGTCTGTATATCGGTGGACCAGAGTTTCCAGCCGGTCAGCTTTCCCAGATCCAGCTTCAGCAACGTTTCGAACTTGGCGTTGGGTGCGTCGCCGGTTTGAATGCCGCCATTCGCGACACCCTGATAGAAGTTGTTCAGCTTAAGCTCCAGCTCGACCCCCTTCTTGTCTTTCCAGCGCGTGCGGCTGCCGCCCCAATCGCCGGTGATTGTAGAGTTCGCCTGAGCCGCAGCTCGCGGGACAGCGCAAAGAAGGGCGGCAGTCAGAGTCGCCGCGATACAAGTCGATCGCATTAGTCTGCTCACTGTGGATAAATCACCTTCCAATCCTTCTTCATGTCAAGTGGATCGGTTTGAGAAAATGCCCAAGCCAGCGAGCAGAGCACCAACACGTAGACAAGAATGATTCGATTTGCCTTCACGATCCGCTATGGCGGTTACCGGGTCACTTCAAAATCACCCGGTTTCCAACTGCCGTCGAACGCTGGAGCGTCGGGGCCGTAGATCCGGAAATAGGCGAACCATCCTTTGCTCGGCGTGGTCTTGATCCAGCGATCTTCCTGACCGTCGCGCGCCGTGGGGCCGAAGTAGAGTTCCACCGACTTCGCGTCGCCGAGATCACGCAGTTCCTGCAGCGAGCGTAATGCGGCTTTGTTTTGATCGGTGCGAATTTGCGAGCGCGTGCCCGCGTCATAGACCGTAACCGACCAGAACAACCTGGCCGGCACCGGAAGCGACAGGGCCAGCTTGTAGTTCTTTCCCCCATCGAGATAAGCGCCGGCACTGTCGCGCAGACCCAGCCAGTAAAGCGAGCCCGCCGTCGGATCGCGGCGGAACATCGCCGGCGATGCGGCGATCGCCTGGAAAAACCATTTCTCCCGCGCGGTGACGTCCAGGAAATAGGAGGTATTGAAGTCGCCATCTTCGAAGCGGAGCGACGCCCATTCCCATTGGCGATCCGGCCAAACGATTCGTTCGGGACGTCGGTCCGCGAACGATTGGACGCGCATCTGTGCAATACCTTCCTTCGCTGCGCGCATGAGAACGCGTGTCAACCGCATATCGGGATCGAAGGGCTTGCCCCTTTCAATCCCCAGCGCGGCCAGTTCGCCGTAATAGTTGTGATAGCCGTCATAAGGCGGTTCGGCATCGATCGTCTCCTTCAACACCTCCCAATACTTGAGCTTGTCCTCGTATTGAATCGGCGTACCGTCTTGCTCGCTGTCTGTGATGTCGAGCCATTGCGGCTCCGTCCATGGCGCATTCGGATCAAGGGGATACACTTTGACGGTCTTCAGCCGCACCTTGGCGCCAGGCACGTCACCGTTCACCGGCAAAGAGCGCACGCCCACGATCTGCCGATTACTGTTGGTCAGATGGACGTGGTATCCCGATAGTGGAACCTTGCCCTTATAACCCGGCGGCACAAGAAGGTGTTTGCCGCCATTGCCCATGTCGGGCCCCGGGATGCCCATGTCGGCCGTCCAACGCTGATGGATATCGATCGCCACCACGATCAATGGCCCAGGCGGCAGCTCTATCACGATCGGGCCGATGCTCAAGTCCAGGATTAGCGGGCCATAAGGTGTGTCGGCGTTAGTCGTGAAGAGAACCTGTTTCGGGTTGGAGTCCATGATGCCGAACACCTTGTTCGCGACGATGCCGACGCTCTCGGAGCCCTTGATGATTGCCGCGCCGGAAACGGTGGGATAGAAGAACTTGTATGCGTCAATCGCTCGCGCCAGGTCTGCATCGTCATACGCCTTCCGTACCTCGTTTGGCGCAGGAAACCCGCTCGCCGCCGCATTATCGACCGCCCAGCCCGAGATCGGCACCACAACAAATGCGCGATCGGTTGTAGCTTTCCCAATCTCAGATCCCTGCTTTCGTTTGTTTTTCATTCGGTCTCCTCGATATCCGGCAACGCCCACGTCTTCTCCAATAACTCCTTCTTCGGGCCGTAAAATCGGAACATCAGCTCAAACGGCCGCTTCGGGTCGCTCGGCACCCAGTTGGCTTCCCTGCCCGCAGGCGCGGCCGGACCGAAGTAGATGTTTGTCGAGCCATCGGAATTCTTCTGTACCGCGGTGTCGTTTGACGCGAGACTCGGTCGGGACATCCCGACAATCAGGGCGTGGGTCTGGCGGTCGTATGCCGTAACCGACCAATACTGCTCGACCGGCGGGTTTGCCGGAACCGTCAACCGATACCTTCTGGCCCCATCGAGCAATTTGCCCACACGATCGCTGATGGTGAGGAGATAGAATTGGCCACCCCCAAGGTCCTTGGGACTGAAATACGCCATGTGGTATGCCACGGCCCGGCCGTCGACGCCATACTGGTTCGGGTCGGCGAACGTGTTGCCCAGGCCATCCCTCGTTTCCGGCGGGATCGGCACCGACCAACGCGTTCCTTTGAAGAACGGTGGTACGAAGCCTTTCTCATATTTCAGCGCGATCACTTCGTGGGCTTCGCGCACCGCACTGTCGAGGGTCGATGTCGTCCTCGCATCCGGTCGGAAAGGTTTCCCCTTTTCGATGCCAATCGTCTTCAGGATATCGATCATCGCCTTATCGCGCGTCAGCCACGGCTCGAATTGCACGAAGCGGTTGAGCAGCTTGAAGAACCGCCCATCGTAGGGAATCGTCGCAGCGAACGGCCTATCATAGACATCCACGAACACAGTGGAATCGGGGTTGCCGCCAAGCGGATAGACCTTGACCCGCTTGCCGTGCTCGACGGCCGACTCGATGTCGGCGTTGCTGCGGCTCTTGAAGTTCGACCGCAGGATCACAAAACCGCGGTATGTCTCCGACGACAGCACGATATACCCGCCCGGCGCTTTCTCCTTGTAGCCCGGCGGAGTGATAAGGTACTTGCTGCCTTTCCCCTTGTCCGCGCCAGCGGGACCGACGTCTGCGAGTGCGTTTTGCCATGCTACGTCGAAGCTGCCTACGATCACATGATTCTTGTCGGCAGGGGGAATCTCCACCACTACCGGACCGTCACTCGTGTCATAGAACGGGTTGAGATAGATCGTGTCCGGGTTTGGCGTGAGCGTTTGGTTCTTCCAGTTCACCGGCCTCGACCAGTAGACGACCTGATTCAATTTCGCGCCGTTATCGATGGCCGCTTGCAACATGCGCTCGTAATTGACGGCCGGTATTCCCCAAATGACCGCTTCGACTGCGCGGCGTTGCATCATGCGGTCTGACAAATCACCGGAAGGCCACCCTTTGGAATCTGCGCGGTTCGCCGTGGTCGAGTCGACGAGTTTCACAGCTACTCTCCTTTCAGAAGGTCACGTCCTCCAATCGGAATAATCTGCAAGCCGGCAATGTCACGACTGGTGAAATTCGGCGGGCGCAGCCCCGGCCCGCACGGGAGGGGGACTATCGGCGCCGAGGTTATAGTGGCAAAAAAGCGAAGGGCCGATGACTGTCAGAACGTACAGGTTGGGTATCCGCTAAGAGTGGCTGGGAGCAAAGACCGCCGCTGCATGGGGGTGTAACATGATCGCCCATCGGCACCTGAAAAAGGCCCGGTCGAAAAACCGCCCTCCCTTTGTTCTTCAGTCCGCGCTGTAGTTGACCTGGGCGCGCCGGACAACCTGGCCCGCAGCCCAGACAAAGAGTCCGGCAACACCCAGCAACACGGGAATACCCAGAATCGCAGGTGTGGGATCCGCGACGACCGCGAAAGGGCCCCTGTCGATCGCCAGGGGCAGCATCGACTGCAGATAATGCATGATCGTGAACTTCTGCACGTTTGCCGGAAGGATGAAGAAGAAAGCCTCCCAGGCGCCAATCACGATAAAAGGTCCCGCAGGATTCTTAAACAGCGTTCCCATCAGCAGAAACACCCCGCCGTACGCCAGGCACGCCATGATCGTCACGATGAAATAGCGGAACAGGTTGGGCAAGCCGTTTCCTTCCAGAAAGAACTGGGCCCAGGCCGGATGATGCATGTAGGCAAGCAGATTGGTAAGAATCGCGCTGCCGCCAAAGATCACCGACATCGTCACGACACCAGCCAGGTACTTTCCCAGCATCAACACTTCGCGCCGCACCGGTGCCAGCAGATAGTAATGAAGGGTCTTCTCGAGAACCTCACCTCGAAATAACTGCGAGAAAACCATCGCAGAGGAAAAGAAGATCGCAAGGCGCAGAGCGAACGTCTGGAAGAAGATGGCATAGATCTCGGTTAAATCGGCAATTCCGGGGTGGGTTCCCCTTTTGATGAGGCCCATGGCCAAAAGCGCCACCGGAGCGAAAGCGAAGAAGTAGACGCCAAGCCATCGTCTCGCAAGGACGTAGCGCTTCAATTCCATCTTCATGATGGTCAGCGCCTGACGGAGCCAGAGACTCCAGTTCATCCCTTGATGGCTGCGCCCTACCGGGCTTGCATTCGCTCCGCTCATCTTAGAACTCCTCCAGTGGACCCGACGAGGTATTGATAGACGGCGTTCACGTTCTCATCGGCGGGTGCGACCGCTTCGACCGCGATCCGATTCTCCAGCACAATGCGATTCAGCAGGTCGTAAAAGCGGTCCGGATTTTTCGTCGCGATAAGCAGGCCGAGCCCGTCCGAATGAATCTTCACTTCGACAACGGAATCGTGCTGAAAGACGTTGGCAGCGATCACGCCCGGGCGATCGCAGCGGATCAGAATCTGAATGGGGTGCTCATCCATTTCGCTGCGCACGCCCTGGATATCCCCTTCGGCGACAACGTAGCCGCCGCTCATCATCACGACGGAATCGGAAATGATATCGACCTCGTGCATGATGTGGCTCGAAATGACGACGTGCATTCCCGAATCGGCAAACTTGCGGAACAGTTCGATCACTTCGGCGCGGGCCATCGGGTCCAGCCCGTTGAGCGGCTCGTCGAGAACCAGAACTTTGGGATCATGCGCCAGGGCGAGAGCCAACCGGATGCGCTGGCGCATTCCCTTGCTGTAGCCTGCAACACGCCGACGCGCGGCATCCGCCATACCTACGCGTTCGATAACGTTCCACGTCCGCGCTTCCGAATCTTCTGCCGCAAATCCATGCAGATCCATCATCGAGCGGATCATGTGGTATCCGGTCAAGCCTTTTGGAAATGCATCGAACTGTGAACAGTAGCCGATGTTCCGGAAAAAACGTTCCGGATCCGAAGAAGAAATCCCCAAAACCTGAACCGTGCCCTTGGAAGGACGCAGCAGCCCCGTCATCAAATTCATGAGCGTGGTCTTCCCCGCCCCATTGGGTCCAACAAGGCTGGTCACGCCCGGCGCAATGGACAGGCTGACGCGATTCACCCCGAGCACTTCACCATAAAACTTCGAAACGTTCTCAAAAACGATGAGACGGTCGGACGTTACCGGAGGGGCCATCACCTCACCACCTGAGTCGCACGAATCTTTTTGCCAAGCATGAACAGGGCGATCACAGAGACCGCGATCATCGTCAGGAAGCCCGTCCAGGAGGGGACCGTATCGAAAGGCGGGCTCGATATACGGTAGGTGCTCTCCGCCAGAAAAAGCCAGCGCCAAAGCATGATCATGGCGCTCGGCACGTTGATGAGAATGCCCCAACGCATATCCAGCAGCAGATTCGAAACCGTGCCGAATCCGGCTGTCACGAAGAAAACGCCAAACAGCGCCGCCGCGGCAACCGGCTTCCACTTCACCCAGGCCGACAGGGCCAGGGCAATGAGCGAAATCGTCAGAATCCAGACCCAGGACCCGACCACCACCCCGACAGGGATGCGCAGATTGTCGGAAAGCCACGAAAATCCAACCATGCTCGTCTGCACGCCGACCAGGATGAGCCCGGGAATCCAGGTAATCAGCGAAGTCAATCCGACGAGAACCGACAATTTCCCGAGAACGTATTCGGTACGCGAGAAGGGCCGGCTCAAATACAAAGGCATCGCGTTGTTGCCGAGGTCCGGCGAAACGAGACCGGGGCCGATAATGGCGACGAGAAAAAACGATGCAAAAGTTTCGATCATGAAGATCGTCAGAAAGAAGTTTCCATCGATCGACAAGAACTGCAATCCCTCGGCCGGCTCGTTGAGACCGAGAGAAATGAGGGCATCCAAATGGCTCCGCAGATAGATCAGAACGATCGACAGCAGGTACGGCAGAAACGCCCCGGTAAACAGGGTCATATTGAACTTTGATTCGAAGACCGTTTTCAGGGCATAGCGCGGCAGGATCGTAAACCTCCAGCGTTCATCGGTGAGGTTGCCGGTATATCGCGAGTAGGTGCGCTTATAGACAGCCACGATTACTTCGTTGCTCCTGCTTCCATAGCCTTCATGAAAATATCCTGAAGGGAGTCGCGCTTTGCTTCGAGCCTGCGGATCTGGATTGTGTGGGTGCTCGCCAATTCATAAAGGTGCCGAACCTCCACGGTTTCCGGCAGGATCATCTTGATTCTTCGCGTGCGCCCATCGACGGCGCATTCGCAACCCAGTTGCTCGGCGGCATCGAGAAACGCCGCGTTCTCGCCTCGCGTCTCCAGTTGAAGAAACTTGCGGTTGGCGCGGCGCTCTTCCTCAAGATTGCAGTAGGTGACGATGTGCCCGTCCTTCATGATCATGACCTCGTCGCAGAATTCCTCAATATCGCGAAGAAGATGCGAAGAGATGATGAGGTTGATATCGTGGGTATCACGGATCTCACGAACCAGTTCAATCATGCGCAAGCGGCCGGCCGGATCGAGCCCGTTTGTAGGCTCGTCCAGAATCACCAGGCTCGGCCCGTGGACGATGGCGACCGCCAGCTTGGCCATCTGCTTCATCCCGAGCGAGAACGTGCCCAGCAAGCGATAGCGAGCCTCCCCAAGCCCCACATAAAACAGCGTCTCGTGGGCCCGTTCGATCGCCGCTTCTTCCGGCAAACCGGAAAGCTCGGCCATCATTCGAACGAAACGAATAGCCGACATCCCCGCGATAAAGGCGTCGTTCTCGGGCATGTAGCCAATGTGATGACGGATTGCTCGAATTTGTGAGCGAACGTCAAAATTGAGCACGCGTGCCGTGCCGGCGGTTGGAGGATAGAAGCCGAGGAGCGTTTGAAGGAGGGTGGTTTTTCCTGCGCCATTGGGTCCGAGCAGACCAATGCATCGTCCGGAATAGGCGCCGTTCAATTCCTTGAGGATCGGCCGCCCCCCCAGACTGACGCTCAAACTCTCGAGCTCCAGAAATGCCATGCTATGCGCGGACAGAGCTGTCCGCGCTCTGCCTAACCTCCGATTCGGAGAGCCACCTTCTCTTTCGCGTCCTTCTTGAATTGCTGAATGCGCCACAGACTGCCGTTTTCATCTATGAACGAACCTTGCGAATCGAGTTTGGCGGTCCAACGTTCTCCCTTTTGTGGCTGGAAACTGTATTGCCGAAACTTACCACTGCTGCCGACAACATACGTGTACTTGCCCGAAATAGTTCCGCTGCCGCTCGTCAAAGTGTACATGCCGGCCGACTCTGCGCCGCGAAATCTCCCCCAGAAGTCGTAATTAAGCGACGGCTGAGATTCTAGCTTCAATACCTTCGTGGCGTCCGACTTGTTGACGAAAATTTCCGTCGTGACGACTGTCCGCTGGCAGCCCGTCAGGACTGCCAACGACAATATGCAAACCGCCGTCAGGCCTTTGAGGCTCTTCATTGCGCCGCTCCTCCCGTTGAAGATGCCAGTGCCTTCAGGCTCTTTTCCATGACCACAGGAGCCTGCTGCCACGTACCGTCGGCGAAGTCGAACGAGCCGTCGTCTTTGATCTTTGACGTCACGGACTTGCCCTCTTCAAGCCGGAACTTGATCCCTTTGCTGTCGCTGCTGTACGTTCCCGTAAACGTGCCTTTCTCCGTTTTCAACGTGTAGGTCCCGTTCGACACGCCGTGAAACGTGGAGATGAGTTTCGTCTTTACGGTCCTGGCGCGGTTCAGAGTCAGGACTTCGGTGGAGTTGGCCCGATTGATATATCGAACTTCCCCCGGGCTACCGCAACCGGCAAGGAATAGTCCAGCCACCAGAATCAACATCGCCGCTTGTAAAAGGTTCGTCGTTCTTTTCATCTTGAATCCCCTAGCTCCTGTTCCGTGCAAGCCCGGCATTGAGTTCAAAGTGAGTACGCTTCCAGGTTTGCCCGTTCTCGTCCTTCACAACGTCGTCGGGTTGCAGCGAGAATTTCAATTCCCCGCCGTTTGCCAGTTTCAGTACAAATCCCTTCTCTTCCATCTGGTAGGTGCCCGAGGTTTGTCCTTGCGCGCCGTTGAGAACGAATTCGCCGTGAAGCGGAACGGCATAACCGGAGGACACACTCTTTGCAGCGTCCGGATCGACTTTCAGTTCCAGGGACTGCTTCCCGTCTTTCTCATTAACGTAGGTCGCCTGCGTGATGGTCTTGTACCCGTGACACGCGGTCAACGAAAGCGAAACTGCGGCCAGCAATGCAGTCATCCAAAACCCGCGAAAGCGTTTCATATCTCCCCTCCAACGTCCCTCATTCCGATTTTGCGTAAGCAAGGCAACTGTCCGGCCCCGCTTATATTTAAGCCCCCGGCTTCAGTGTCCAGGTACCGCGTTCATTCTCAAACGTGCTGTCCGAGCGCAGCTCCACTCCCCACATCTTGCCTTCCTTAGGCTGGAAGACGAGCCCGGTCTTCTGCTTGCTCACTCCTGACGTATAGGTTCCGGTGGTCGTCCCGCTGGTCGTTTTCAAAGTGAAGACACCACTGTACATATGGAAATCGTGGGTTTTGTTATAGACAGAGTTGTGCAGCGAAAACCGATCTTCGAGAGTCAATGTCTCCGCCGGATTGTTCTGGTTGACGTACGTCTTCGCCGTCGTTCCCCTGGCACACCCCACTAGAGTCAACAGGGCGAGGCCACAAACAACGGTCCTTGATACTCGTGCCGCTCCTCTCATATGCGCTCCTTAGTCTTTACCTGCCCGAAAAATTCCCAAACCCTGCGGCATGCACCATTCCCTGAAAGCCCAGCATGCTCGCGATGTTGATACCGAAGGATCCCTTCGCGGATCCGAGGATTCTGTCCGGCTCGCCGTAAACGACTGCCACTTTCGGGAACGATTTCTGCAGGAGCGTTGCCTGCCGCAGTTCGTTCTGCATGCTGGTCGATATGGCGTCGGTCGCGACCGAAGGCACCGATCGCGCAAGCGCCTCCAGGTTCTGATACATGATCCCGGAAGCGATATCCCTGCCATCGGACGGCATCTCCGCCCGAAACGCGGCAGACCGCGAGATCGAATTGCCGCTGTCGTGAATCCGGATCGCTTCCATCAGCAGACCGCGACTCGGAGCGAGCAGCATGTAGCCCATCCACGACGTGTAATGAATCTCCATGGGAGAAGATTTCGATGTCAGGGAGTGATACGTCTTGCCCTCGACGGTTTCGCTGCCGAGACTCCACTCGGGCTGCTGGCGCATCTGCAGTTCGCGATTGATGTTGGTCACGGCATATTGAATGGCATTTTCCAAACGGGGCATGTCATTCACTTCGAGAACGACTTTCCACGAAGGCGTCGGAAGCAAAGGCCCGTCGATCGCAACCAGGACCTCATTCCCCAGCGGTTCCGCCAGGTCGCGGCGCAAGTCGATTCCATGCTTTTGCTCGATGTCGCGCAGATGTTGAATCGCGTCCGGTTCGTTCTGAACCATCTGAAGGATGTCATCAAGAATGAGTTCCGGATCCTTGACGACCCATGAGGAGAATCCGTACGCATCATTCGAGACGAAATCCAGGCTCCCCATCGGAGCCGGCGAGCCCAGCCATGCTGCAAGACCGTGCCGCTCCTGATTGAATGCCAGCGTCACTCGAGAGGCCGCGCTGCCCACCCCGGTCTTCTGCTCGAGGACCAGTTGCCGCACGTTGTCGAACCCCAACTGAGTCGGGACATCCTTGCCCGTTGGGGCAATCTGCTGCAGATCGACGGCGAGTAGCCATCCCACGCCTTCCTGATAGGCCTGCGCTACCCGGCTATGCAGCGGCGTACCGGCGAAACCGTTGGTGAGCCTGCCTTCATGAATGGCGATAGTCCGGGAAACCGAGGCAGGATCGGACGCGATCATCAATCCGTCGGCAACATAGATCACCAGGCCATTGCCACCCATACCGGCAAGTTGCTCTTTGCTCGTCGCGAGCCGAATAGCCGGGGCCGTACCATTGACGTCGGCGAGACGTCGAAGGTCGCCCTCAAGGACGGACACAAGAGCCTCCGGTCGCGCAGTCTCAGCGAGGAGCAAGGGGCCGCGATTTTGCATCTCCTTCGGCAGGGCTAGAACAACTTCCGAACCGAGATAGGCGCCGACTTCGGCAAAACGGTCGGCAATCTCATTGAGGTTCATTCCATTCTGGGGCCGGTCCGCCTGCTGCCACCAGGTAGCGAGCGTCGCATTCTCGCCGACGCGCTGGCGGAAAAGTTGATAGGACTCTTTGAACGGCTGCGCGACGTTAGGCAACGAGGCGAATACCAACGTGTCCGCAGGAACCAGCGGCACAAGATTGGAGGTGTGGCGCATCGACTGGCCTTCCAGTCTTTTCGCCATGTCCAGCCCAAACGCCGTCAGTTCCTTGAACCATTCTTCAGCCTCACGGCTCCAGCCAATCGCCTGCTCAATGGGAACCTCGCCCATTTCCGGGCTTGTATACACCTGTTGGCCCGGCGTAACGGACTGCGCCTTGCCGTCCTGAATGACCTGGACCTTGCCTTCGACGACGACGACACGCGACCCCTTGATGCCCGAGCTGACGGAAAACACCGTACCCACGACAGCAACCGTGCAATCGGTGGTCTCCACATAAAGGTGCCCGTGCTGTTTCGCCGCCTTAACCATGACGTTGCCGCGCGCGAGTTGAACCTTCACTCCATCGCGCGCCCGTCCCAGCGACAACTCGGAGCGCGCCGCCATTTCAATCCGCGTTCCATCCGCCAGTTCAAGCATTGCTCCAGACGCGGCGCCCGTGCGAACCGCCTGGCCACGTTCGATACGCTGCCCTGCATTCACTGCCCGGACATCCTGACCCGACACACTGAACAAGCCGCCATCCACAACCTGAACCGTAGCGTGAATATCGATCGGCCAAAGCCAGTCGCGAACCGGTCCTGTCTGCACCGCGACGCCGACAACAAGCATGGCCGCTATCGGAAGGGCCCATTTCAGATGCTTCCGCTGAAACCCCCGAACCACGGAGACCCGGCCTCTTGCAACCTGGCCGGAACCTCGACGTGCCGTTTCAAGAGCCTTACGGCATCCCACGCACTCACGAATGTGATCTTCAAACAGCAACTGGCGCGCCGGCGTCAGGCTGGCGGTCAGATAGGCGGGGATCAAGGAACGAAAATCTTCGCAACTCTGAATGCGGTCCACACTCGAAACATCCGCTGACGGATGCATCACAACCTTGTTGTACTCGTCACGCATACGTTGCAGCGTACGGGCCGCAGCCTCCGCCGCCTGCTCGGCCGAGATCGGCGCCTGACGGATTTCGTCGACAGCTTGATCCAGAATCTTGCCTGGGTCTTCCGTGTTGCGTTTCATAGGTTGTCTCCAAGTCGTGTCCGAATGGATTTCTTGAGCCGGGCGCGCGCCCGGAAAAGGAGTACAGCGACGGTACCGCGGGAGGTACCCAGCATCTTTGCAATCTCCGTGTTGTCGTATCCCTCAACGTGCCGGAGAATAAAAATTTCCGCCGCTTTTGGATTCAAGTCCGCAAGCGCGGTGCGAAACCATGTCTGAATCTGTGAAGACTCATGCTGCCGGTCTGGCTGGGCACTGCCATCGACCAGCTGGTCTTCGAAATCAGCCGGCGAAACCGTGCGACTCTTCTGCTTCACCACATCCAGCGAAATATTGATCGCTGCCCGATGCAGGTAGGCCTTCGGATTCCGTTCGATATCCGGCAGCATTTCGCGCCGAAGCAGCCGCAGGAAAAGAGTCTGCAGGACGTCTTCCGCATCCTCGGCATTGCCGGTAACCTGATAGGCAACCCGGTACACAAGCGCCTGGTGCTCTTGGAAAATCCGCTCGAAATCCTCAGGAAGCGGTCGGCCGGTCGATCGTTGTTGCACTGCGTTCAAACCCTTGTTTTTAGCGTTGGGGCTCACCCTTAACGCTCTCCTCACTCCCCTAAACGTCGTACGTCCATTACCATTAACAGGTTTATGATGGAAAACCGCATGAAAGTCATCAGCACGATTGCCGTAATCGGGCTCCTGGCGGTTCCGATTCCGGCCCGATCCGAGGATCCTCCGGGATACGTCCGGGAAGGCGATCGCGTTGAAAAGCGCTTCCGCGACCAGCGGGAACGGCTAACCGCTTTCTTTCAAGAGCTTAGAGCAACCGTCCAGCGCGAGGCCCCCGCTACGGAAGCACCGAACTTGCTGAGGCAGCTTCAGGATGCTCCCCCCCCGGCCAATGTCTGGGGCTATGGAATGCTCCCGCGAATCGTGGATATCGCCCAGCCCGCCACGCCAATTTCCGCCTTTTCCTATAGTTGGGCTGTCACCGAAGGCTATGTGACCGGCGAGGCCACGAAACTCGACCGGGCCCGATCCGATCTTGCCCGCGTTTCCGTCGTGGATCTGCCTGAAAAGCAATCCATTCTGCTGGGGTTGATCGCGCAGTACCGGGAACTGCTGAAAAACCAGCGAACGGTCGATCAATACATCCAGTACAACCGCTTTTGGCAGCGCGAAATCGCGGAGGACCGGGCGCGCTTCGACAAACTGACGCAGGTCTACAACATGATGAAGTCCGGCAGCCCGGATACAGCCGACGCTATCCGTAAGGTGCTGGGTAAGCCGCAGGCACCCCGCTTCATACGGGTTCGCAAGGACGGCTCAAAGTCCGTGACGCTTCAGGTACGCGTCTACACCGACATCGATGACAGTGCGTATCTGGACCAGGCGAAGGCTGTCATCGAAGACATCTGGCGGACGGAAGAAGCGGGAACGCGATACGCGCTCGAGATTGATTTCCGGAAAACCAAGCTGAAGGATGAACCTCGCCCCGGCGAACACCTCGATATGGATAAACACGTCGCACGATTTCCGAAAGACGGCGGAGTGCTCACCTCGGGCGCGCAGTTCACCTACGGCTCAGTGGGACGCGCCGTGGTGCTGGGGCCCGGAGATCTCGCGCCGCGCACACTGGCGCATGAGTTCGGACATGTGCTGGGTTTCGCCGACGGCTATATCCGAGGCTATGCGGATCTGGGCGAGCGGGGGTTTGAAATTCTGGAACTCACGTCGTTCTTCGACGACATCATGAGCGCCCCGCGCGAAGGACACGTTCAGGCCACGCACTTCAAGTTGTTGGTGGAGTCGTTGGAGAGAAATTAACCGCCAAGACGCCAAGAGCGCCAAGGGGGATGGCAGTTAATCCGGACGTTCGCTAGCGGGCTTTGATCCCATTCCAGGCAACAGCGCCCTGGGTACACCGGCCAGCAAGTCCCTCAAATCCCTGTACGGATAAATCACTGCGGCCTGATTCGCGCCAAGCCCACCCGTATCTGCCGTCGGTCCGTAGTTGCTGTAGACCTCGCGGCCGAGCATCCGCAACAACGTCATCTGCTGGCCGCGATGATGCGCGGTGTGCGCAATCCGGCGCACCATGATCCACGCCCGGCTGCGCATCACCTTGAAGAAAGGAACTTCTGCTTCCCACCAGGCGTCGTCACGCTGGCGCAGCGTATCAAGGCGCTTGATCGCGTCTTCGGCATAGCGCTGAATAAAAGTCAGCCGCGATTCGGGCGCCGGCAGAGCCGCACCCACCTCAATGCCGAACATGTTCTTGAACCAGCCGTCCTCGCTCAGGCACTGATGCACCATGTGCTCACGCACGCTGCGGCCGCGTTTGTCTGTCGGATGCGGACGGGCGGAAAGATCGTCGTCCTGAAAACTGCTCCAGACCGAGAGCACCTTCAGGATCTCCGTTTCATAGGTATCGATCAGAAACTGGTAACGCATGAATAAAAACAAACGGGGAATTGGTTTCCCAATTCCCCGTTTCTCGAGAAGTTATCTACGAGTTTATGCCGCGGGTTTCGCGCGTCCCACAATCGTGCCGCGTGCGACGATCTTACCCGCCATCGCCGCTTCGATCTGCGGGCGCGTTGCGCCGGTAGCAGGAACTTCCAGCGTGGCAACGTTCAGAGCATAAACAGTAAAGATGTAGTGATGGTAGGGATGGCCGGCCGGCGGCGCAGGTCCCATGTACTGAGGACCACGCAAGCTCAACTGTCCCACACCCGCGGGAATAGGACCACCCTCGGGCAGGCTTGTCGTTGCAGCCGGAATGTTCCAGACCACCCAGTGCGTGATATCGCCAGTCACGCTTCCATCGGTTGACGCATCGGTGTCATGCATGATCAGGGCATAGCTCATCGTGGTAGCCGGCGCGCCAGTCCAGCTGAGTTGCGGGGAAACGCCCGTGCCGCCGACGTTCTTCGCCGGTATCTCGGCCCCATCAGCAAATGAAGTGGAGGCTAGAGCCAGGGTGATAATACCGCCACCACCACCTCGGCCACCGCCGCCTCGTCCGCCACCGCCACCACCACCACCGCCGCGACCACCACCGCCGCCGCCCTGGCCTTGGCCAGCACCGGCGCCGCCACCGGCGGGAGGTCCTTGCGCGATAACGACGCTCGACACAACGGCCGTGACGAGCAGCAACGCTAACAGTATTCGCATTGTCTTCATTCGATCGTCTCCTCTAGAAGTTTAATTGTTCTATTGATGGAAGCGTCCGACGTACGCCGCCTTACCCTGGACGTGACCTTCCATCGCCGCAAGGAGCTGTTCTCGCGTTGCGGTTACAGGCAGATCCAGCTTCGTATCCAGTGCGTAGAACTCAAACACATAGTGATGGAACGGGCCAGGGCCGGCGCCGGGGCCAAAATACGCTCCGGGAGCCGTCCCACCGCGGCTCGCAATGCCAGGGCCATTTCGGGTTCCATCCGGCAGATCGCCGGGGCCAAGGCCTTCAGGCAGTCCCTTAGCAGTGGCAGGGATGTTGAATGCGCTCCAATGAAGCGTGTCTGCTGTACCGCGTGCAGTGGAATTCTCGATATCGTGGAAAATTACTGCGAAGGTCTGGACCGTCGCGGGCTGTTCGGCAGCGGTCATGCCCCCTGGTGCATACCATTTGAATTCGAAAGCCGGGGAGACGTTCATACCCACGCCACGGGCTCCTGAGTACTTCAACGGAATCTCTCCGCCATCCGGAAATGCTGTGCTGGTCACACTCAGTACTGGTCCGCGCTGACCGCCACCACCGCCGCGCCCTTGTCCACCGCCCGGAGCACCACCACCCGGAGGGCCGCCGGCGCCTGGCGCACCGCCACGTCCGCCACCCTGGCCACCCTGCGGCGCCTGGGCAATCGCCACACCTACGGCGACGGCGATCGCAATCGCCAACACCAATACCAATCGCATCGATTTCATTCGCTTTTTTTCCTCCTGAGAAATGTACCGGGGGACCCCGGAATCCGCTTGGGACTTTACTATGGGACGTTTGAAATCGGAAGAAGTTGTTGCCGCTGAATCGCTTGGTATAGGAATTCATCGTTCTGCATACAATATCGCCATGAGTAAGAACGCGAAAAGAGGCTTGGTGGGCGCGGGGTTAGCGCTTGTGCTCGGCTACATGATTTATCTGACAACCTCCGTGAGCGGTGTCAGTTGCGAAGTGTGCGTGGAGTTCCGCGGTGTCACCGAATGCCGCAAGGCGACGGATAAAACTGAAGAGGAAGCCGCAACGGCCGCGGCGAGCACCGCGTGCGGGTTGATCTCCGGAGGCGTCACCGACGGTATCGCCTGCAGAAACACCACACCGAAGAGCGTCACCTGCCAGGAGCGCTAGGCAGGAAAGTGAGCGATTCGCCGTCCGAAAGACCCAAACGCCGTCCGCGCTACCCCGGCAGGAACCCACGCCACTTTGCCGAAAAGTATAAGGAACACGCTCCCGCTCGCTACGCCGAGGACATTGCGAAAGTTCTCGCCCGTGGCCAGACGCCGGCCGGCGCCCATCGTCCGGTGATGGTCCGCGAAATCCTGGAGGTTCTCGCTCCCCAGCCTGGCGAGTTCGCCATCGACTGCACGCTCGGATTCGGAGGACATGCGGAAGCCTTGCTAACGGCGATTCAGCCTGGAGGACACCTGATCGGCGTCGATGTGGATCCGTTGGAGCTTCCGAAGACGGAAGCACGTTTGCGCGCTCTCGGCTTCGGCCCTGAAGCCCTCTCCGTGCTGCGCCTGAATAACGCCGGGCTGGCGGAGATTCTCGACAAGCCGGCGGATCTGATCCTTGCGGACCTGGGCGTCTCATCCATGCAGATCGACAACCCCAGGCGTGGCTTCACCTACAAATACGACGGCCCTTTGGACCTGCGCATGAACCCCCTGCGCGGCCAACCGGCCAGTGCGCTGCTTGGAAAGCTCAGCGAACAGAAACTGTCACAGTTGCTCCTCGAAAACGCTGACGAACCTGACGCTGATGCGATTGCCCGTGCAATCCTCCAGAAGAAAGTCACAACAACAGTCGAGTTGGCCGGAGTCATCCGCCGGACCGGCGCGACGGACGACGCCGCGCGCCGCGTTTTTCAGGCGCTTCGGATCGCCGTCAACGACGAGTTTTCCGCGCTCGACACCTTTCTGCGGAACCTCCCGCGCTGCCTCAAGTCCGGTGGGCGCGCCGCGATACTCACATTCCATTCCGGCGAAGATCGCCGAGTGAAGAAAGCCTTTCAGACTGGGGAACGCGAGGGAACATACGCCGCCATCGCCCACGAGGTTCTGCGGCCCTCGCCGGAAGAACGTCGAGACAATCCCCGCTCCAGCAGCGCCAAGCTGCGCTGGGCACGACGGGCATAGCAGGCCACGTTTAGAATTTCTTCCTGGCGACCTTGGCGTCTCGGCGGTTCAACTCTGCTCCAACTCCGCCAGTTGCTTGTCCAAATCGGCGAGCACCTGTTCCAGATGCCCGCGATAACGCCCGCCACACGCGGTCTGCAGCGAGGTAAGAGTCCGCGTACGAGCCATGAGAAGGGTTTCGCGCCGGTTGCGACGTTGGAGTTCTTCCGGAGTTAGCTTTGGTTGCGGGGAGGATTCCGAGGCTTTCGCTTCGCGTTCCTGGATCTGATCTTCGACAGACTTGCTTTCCCAGCCGCGAGCCATGCTGAAAGTATAGTGCCGGGAGCCCGACTTCGAAAGGAGCTACTTCTCATGAAGCAGTGGCCAACGGGCCCCCGGCACCAGCGTAGCCATCCTGGCATCGCCGTACTGACTTGATCGGCAGATACATTAAAAAACTTTAGACCGTTTTTGTCGCGCCCCCGTCGATATCGAGCAGGCTGCCCTGCAGGAAGGGTCCTTCCCCACTGACCACAAACGCGACCAGCGCCGCAATATCCTCGGGCTCGCCTATCCGCGTGACATGCGACGCCGCAACGAACTGGCTCTCCGCGGCTGCCTGGTCAATGCCTTGCGCTTTCATGGTCTCCGCGAGTCGCAGTTTGAGGCGGTCGGTCCGGACGGTTCCAGGATTCACGCAGTTCACTTGCACGCCGTCGCGAATGCCGGCCTCGGCAAGCGCCTTGGTCAACGACAGCAGGCCTGCGTTCACCGACCCGCCGGCGGCAAACTCCGCGCCCGGCGTGCGGCCGCCGGCACCGGAGATGAACACGACGGATCCCTTGCTTTTCTGAAGGTGGGGCCAGGCGGCCCGAGTCGTGCGCACCGCGCCGAAAAACTTCAGCGCAAAACTGTCCGACCAGTCCTCATCCGTAAGGTTCACAAACTCGCCGCGGCGAGTTGCCCCGGCATTATTGACAACAATGTCGAGTCCGCCGTAGGTCCTCAGCGCGAAATCCACCACTCGCGTGCCGGCATCCGGCTCACGCAAATCCAGGGCGAGTGCGGCAGCCGCGCCTCCGGCAGCGGCTATCTCCTGAACCACCTCCCTCAAGGCAGCGGCGGTTCGCGCGCATACAAGGACACGCGCCCCATCCTGCGCCAGACGCAGCGCGATAGCGCGCCCGATCCCGCGGCTGCTGCCGGTCACAATCGCAGTCTTTCCCTTCAGTGTTGCCATGGTTTAAAGTTCTCCCGATGGTGGTTTATTCCGGTTCAATTGAGGACGCGCACGAACTGATTCAGTTCTTCCGCGCAACTGCGGCGAAAATGCGAAACCTGCGCCGGATTGTCATCTCGACCGAGAAGACAACCGTGTTCGATATCAATTCAGACAGCATCGAATTCCCCGGGTTGACGTATGGCAGTGCTGTTCTCGAAGAACTGCTCCGCGAACTCGGCGTAATCTTCAACGCCGCAACACTGCACAACCCCAAAGCCACTCCTAAAGGTATCAAGGAATTCGATCTCAGCGGCCGTTGGACCTGGGGCCACGACCGCGTGATGTAGAAGCGGCATCATAGTTTTCCGGGCGTGGGATTTCAAGGAATCGTGTGGTATGGTTTCGCGGCATGAAGTCACCCCATTTCATTTCACGCCGCTCGTTTCTCGCCATGTCGGGCGCGGCTCTTCCGCTGGCCTGTGCCTCGACTTTGCAGGGCCAGTCGGCGAAGAAAATTCCCGTTGGCCTCGAGCTGTATTCGGTTCGCACGGAACTCCAGAACGACCTCAACGGAACCGTGACCAAGGTCGCCAGGATGGGCTACGAAGTCGTCGAGTTTTACATGGGCCAGGGTGACGCCGCGTATTACAACTGGACGCCGCAGAAGGCGAAGGAAGTGCGAAAGCTTTTAGACGACCTGGGGATCAAGTGCAATTCAACGCACAACAGCGGAATGGCTGTGACGCCCGAAGGTTTTCCAAAGGCAATCGAATTGAACCAGATCCTCGGGTCCAGGTACGTCATCCAGGCAAGTGCCCCTCCGGCTCGGACCATTGACGACTGGAAAGCGCTTGGCGACAAGCTCACGTCATTTGCAGAAAAATTGCGTCCGCTCGGCATGGCGACGGGTTATCACAATCATCAGAACGAGTGGCCCTTGCTCAATGGCCAGCGCCCGATGGACGTGATTGCGGCATCGACGCCGAAAGACGTCGTGTTGCAGTTCGACGTGGGAACCTGCGTGGAAATGAATGCCGACCCCATCGCCTGGATCAACGCCAACCCCGGCCGCATCAAGAGCGTGCATTGCAAGGACTGGGGAGCCGGCCAGGGACGCGGCTACACCGTCGCGTTCGGTGAAGGCGATGCGCCGTGGGCGAAGATCTTCGACGCCGCGGAAAGAACCGGCGGCATCGAGTATTACCTCGTCGAACAGGAAATCAGCCCGCCGGGCGGCCAACTCGCCATGGCCGAGAAGTGCATGGCCAACTGGAAGAAGCTGCACGCATGAAGCGAAGCAGGCAAAACTGAAAAAGCGCGCCGACATCATGAAGCCGGGAACAGAACGAAAGGGACAGGGCCCACCGCGGCCGAATCTCTTCGGCATACTGAAAAATTATCGCGGCTTGATCCTCGTCCTCATCGTGATGACGGTTCTGGGGAACAGCCTGAACCTGGTCGTTCCCAAGATCATCTCCAACGCGATCGATACGTACCAACAGCAGACCCTTGTTTTAAGCACACTGGTCGCCGAATTCTCCGTAGTCGCTTTCGGTATCTTTGTCTTTTCCTATCTCCAGGCTGTGGTGCAGACCTACGCGTCCGAACGCGTTGCCCGGGACCTGCGCACGCAGATCTCGGCAAAGATCTCCACCCAGGATCACACCTTCATACAACACGCGACCCCCGCGAAACTGCTGACGAATCTGACGTCGGATGTGGACGCCGTGAAAATGTTCGTCGCCCAGGCCATCGCGTCGATCATTTCATCGATCTTCCTCATCATTGGTGCGAGCATTCTTCTGCTGTCGATCGACTGGGAGCTCGCCCTGGGCGTTCTTGCCATGCTTCCGATCATCGGCGTCACCTTTGCCCTCGTCCTCAGGAAAGTCCGGAAACTATTTACCAAGGCGCAGGAAGCGATCGATTGGCTGAATAAAGTCATCAACGAAAGCATATTGGGATCGGCACTGATAAGGCTGGTGAACTCGCAGCATTACGAGTATGAAAAATTCATCGCCGCAAATACCGAAGCGAGAAGCATAAGCCTGAGCATCCTGCGGCTTTTCGCAGCCCTCATTCCGGTAATCATCTTCTGTACAAACCTGGCCACACTGATGATCCTGACGCTGGGTGGGCGTTTCGTGATCCAGGGATCCATGACCCTGGGCGACTTCACCGCGTTCAACAGCTATCTCGCGATTCTTATTTTTCCGGTCATCGTTATCGGGTTCATGAGCAATGTGATGGCTCAGGCCAGCGCCTCGTTTGCGCGCATCTCGATGGTATTGAACGCCCCCGACAGGCAAGAAAGCGGGACGCTCGACACCGTTTTGCGCGGCGACATCGCGGTCCGAGACATTTCCGTAACACTTGGCGGCAAGCAAATCCTTAAGAATGTCTCCTTCGCTTCACCGGCCGGTACCAGGACTGCAGTCATCGGCCCAACCGCCGCGGGGAAGACGCAACTTCTTTATCTGCTCACGGGGCTGCTGAAGCCGACCTCCGGCAGCGTGGAGTTCGACGGCAGGAGCATCGAGGACTACAACAAGCAGGCCCTGCATCGTCAAATCGGCTTTGTCTTTCAGGACTCGATCCTCTTCAATTTGACGCTTCGGGAAAACATTGCGTTCAGCAAGACCGTGACGAACGAAGAGCTGGAGAAGGCCGTCGTCACAGCCGAACTAAAAGACTTCATTGAAGGGCTCCCTGAAAAGCTCGACACGATCGTTTCGGAGCGCGGCACCAGCCTGTCGGGCGGCCAGAAACAACGCATCATGCTGGCGCGCGCTTTGGCGCTGAATCCCAGAATCCTTTTGCTGGATGACTTCACGGCGCGCGTGGACAGCAACACGGAGCACAAGATTCTCGAGAACGTGCACCGGAACTATCCCGGGATCACGCTGCTGTCCGTCACGCAGAAGATCGCGTCTGTTGAAGCCTACGACCAGATCATTCTTTTGATGGAAGGCGAGATCCTGGCATCGGGGACACACGCGCAGCTGATGGGAACGTCGCCGGAATACGTACAAATTTATGAGTCGCAACGAAGCACCAGTCAATACGAACTACACACTGAACACGGCCGGTAAGCCGCAGCAAGCAACGTTCAGCACCGTGTTCAAGCGCCTCTCGCCGCTCCTGGCGGACGAGAAGCGCGCTGTGGCCCTGGCTTTTGTGGCCATGCTGGTGACTTCTGGATCGTCCTTGCTGGCGCCCTTTATCATCGGGCGCGTTGTCGACACGGCTATTCGAAACAGAGACTTCACCGGGGTTCTGACCTATGCCGGGTTCCTGCTGGTCATGTTCCTTTGCGGCCTTCTCGCAAGTTATTTTCAGACACTCGCGATGGGGACGGTCGGCCGCAACGTGCTCTTCAAGATGAGGAACACCCTGTTCACGAAACTGCAGGAACTCCCCCTGGTTTTCTTCAACCAGAACAAAGCTGGCGACCTTATCTCGAGAATCAACAACGATACCGACAAGTTGAATCAGTTTTTCTCGCAGTCGCTGGTGCAGCTTGCGGGAAATCTCTTCATGATGGCGGGCGCCGCAATACTGCTGCTGTCGCTCAATATCCGGCTGGGTGCAGCGGCCCTGGCCCCTGCCGCCGGCGTCCTGGTCTTCACCCGAGTCGTTTCGGGTTGGGTGAAGCGAAAGAACCTGAAGAGCCTGCAGTCGCTCGGCGGCATGAGCGCAGAGATCCAGGAAAGCTTGAGCAACTTCAAGGTGATCGTCGCCTTCAATCGTCTGGACTACTTCCGCCAGAAGTTCAATGAAGCAAACGAGCGGAATTTCACGGCATCGGTCTCGAGCGGCATCGCTAACGGTGTTTTCATGCCGGTCTACGGCCTGGCGCTGAACGCGGCACAGCTGATCGTGCTGTCCTATGGCGTCTATCTGATCGGCGGCGGGGTTCTATCGGTGGGTTCCCTCATCGGGTTCCTCCTGTATGTGAACAGCTTTTATATGCCCCTGAGACAGGTGGCGATGCTGTGGTCCTCTTTCCAGCTTGCGCTTGCGGCTTTTGATCGCATTTCGGATGTTGTTTCCCTTTCGTCGAACATGCCGATTATTGCTGATGGAAAAGCCGCGCACTCGGATGCGGTTCTGGAGTTCCAAAAGGTTCGCTTCAGTTACCCCACGGGCAATGAAGTGTTGAAGGACGTCACGTTCCGGCTTGAACAGGGGAAGACGTATGCCCTGGTCGGTCCCACAGGTGGAGGGAAGACCACGACCGCGTCGCTGATGGCGCGCCTCTACGATCCAACCGAAGGCCGCGTGCTGCTGAAGGGAAAAGACATTCGAACCTACCAGCCTGAAGAGCGAACTCGCAAGATCGGTTTCATCCTGCAAGAGCCGTTTCTGTTTACGGGCACAATCCGCGACAACGTCTTGTATGGAAACGAGCAGTATCGGGGCTATTCCGACGAACAATTGATCGCGCTGCTTAGAGACCGGAATGTCGACGGACTGCTTGCGCGCTTTGAGCAAGGCCTTCAAACAAAAGTTTCGGCTGGTGGCGATGCGATCAGCCTGGGCCAGAAACAGCTCGTGGCATTCATGCGCGCTATCTTGCGGGATCCCGAGATTCTGATTCTCGATGAAGCGACAGCCAATATCGACACCGTGACCGAACAGCAGCTCGAAATCATGCTCGACAAGTTGCCGGAATCCGTCACCAAGGTGATTATTGCCCACCGGCTCAACACGATCGCCAATGCCGACGAGATCTTCTTCATCAATTCGGCCGGAATCACTCCCGCAGGCTCGATGGAACATGCCGTTGAGATGCTCTTGCACGGGAAGCGGGTAAGCTGACCGAGACGGCCGAAACACTCTGACGAAATCTTCAGGATTTTTTCCAGCCACGCAGCCCGGATTGACGGTTATTCTGCGAACATTCCGGAGGTTACCTGTGAGGAAATGGGTTGTGGTGGCAACGTTCTCGCTGATGTGCGGCGCATTTGCTCTCGCTCAAACCTCGGCGGACTTCGTCACCGTGCAACCCGGCACGTTCAAGATGGGTTGCGTCGAGAACGACAAGCTTTGTGATCCCGACGAAAACCCGCAGCACACCGTCAAGCTCACCAAGTCCTTTCAACTGGCGAAGTTTGAAGTAACACAGGCGCAGTGGCAAGCCGTGATGGGCGCCGGCAATCCGAGCAGATTCAAAGGTGAGACGCTTCCCGTTGAAAACATCAGCTTCGATCAGGTGCAGGAATTCCTCAAACGCTTGAATGCGCGGAACGACGGGTTCAAGTACCGATTGCCCTCGGAAGCGGAGTGGGAATTTGCGGCACGCGCAGGGACCACAGGCGCCAACAGCGGCGTTCTGGATGAAATCGCCTGGCACATGGGCAATTCCGGCGGCAAGAGTCACCCCGTCGGACAGAAGAAACCCAACGCGTGGGGCCTCTACGACATGGAAGGCAATGTCTACGAATGGACCAACGACTGGTTCTTCGACTACGAGGAAGATCCACAAACTGATCCGAAGGGCCCAGAGATGGGTTTTGAAAAAGTGCCTCGCGGCGGCTCCTGGGAAAGCACGCCCAAGGGCGTACGCACCTCCAATCGCAACGCCCTCGAGCCCGATGGCGGGAACTACAACGTCGGATTCCGAATCGCCCGCGATCCCGTGCAATGAAAATCAGCCGCAGGGCCTTTCTTACTCTTCCTGCACTGGCACCGCTGAGAGCCCTCGGGCCTGGCGAAGCGGAAGAGCACCGATTCCATTACGATCACATCATCGGTACGTCGCTCGACCTCGCGATCTGGATGCCGCCGGCGCCAAACGCTGAGGACAGAGCGCAACACGCGACGCGCGCTGCGCTGGCGGAAATCGCCAGGCTCTCCCGCATCCTCAGTACTTACGATCCTGACAGCGAAATCCGGAGATTCGAAAATGGCAGGGCGATGGAGTCTCCGGAGCTCGCGGAAGTGTTCGCTCTCTATCGCCAGTGGCAGAAGCTCACCGGGGGAGTGCTATCGATACGGCCCGCGGGCGACGGCAGCTCACTCAACGTGGATGCTCTCGGCAAGGCGTACATCCTCGATCGTGCCGCAGCAACGATTCGAACTGCAGCCCCAGGCCTGGACGGCCTGACTTTGAACATCGGCGGCGACATCGTTGTCTGGGGACGCAGATGCGAACTGCGCGTGACCGATCCGAACGCGTCCCACGACAACGCCGAGCCTTTTACGCGAATCTCCTTAAACAATGAAGCGGTTGCCACGAGCGGCACATACGCGCGCGGCCCGCATCTGCTCGATGGACGAACCGGCAGGAAACCCGCAGCGCCGGCGAGTGCGACCGTCATCGCGCTCAATGCCGTAACCGCAAACGCGCTGGCAACGACGCTTTGCATTGTCGGTGCGAAAGCGGGCCTGGAGCTTGTGGAACAGATCGCCGGTGCCGAAGGCCTGCGAATCGACTCGACCGGCGTTGCCCGCCGAACAGCGGGGTTCGCGCGCCGCGAACGTGTCACAAAGATTCAACAGCCGGCGTCTACAACCTGGCCCATGGGCTTCGAGGTTTCCATCTCGCTGACTCTCACGACTCCCGACCCGCGACTCGACCGCTCTTACGTAGCGTTCTGGGTCGAGGACCTCTCCGGCAAACTTGTCCGCGCAATCGTTCTCTGGGGAAACAAGGCGAAATACCATTCGGAAATGATGGGCTTCTGGAAGATTACGGGCGGCGATCAGGCACTCCTCTACAAGCTGACTCGCGCCACGCGCGCGCCAGGGTCATACAAGGTGGTGTGGAATGGAATGGACGATCAGGGCAAGGCGGTTCCGAAAGGAACGTATCGGATCGTGATTGAGACCAATCGCTATCATGGCGATTACGCCAAAGCCAGCACCACAATTGCCTGCGAGAACGAGCCCGCAACCGTTACCCTGCCCGATCGCAGCGTCAACTACGAGTCCATCAAGATCACGTACGGTCCGCGTCCGCCGCAGGCATAAAGTTCCACGGCCACGACAATGGTTTAACATGCGCCCATGAACCATCCCGACGAATTGCGGCGCAAGCTCGCGGAAGCGGGGCTGGAAAGTATCGCCGAACAAATCGTAGCGCTGACTCGCCCCTGTTACAGGGTCGAGCGCTCCCTGAAACCGGAAGAACAGATCCCGCTCGGCGCTTCAAAATTTGGCGGATCACCAGACGTCCCTCAGGGGTTCGAATGGCCTCATGTCGAAGGCGCCAAAAACAGTGAAGCAATGGAGTTTGTCGGACAACTCTGCCTCTCCGACCTGCCCGCACCTGTTCCCGAACCGATGCCACAAGACGGTCTGCTCTGCTTCTTCAAACGCTGGAGTGAGTCGCAAGTCTTCTACTTCCCGCAGGGGATCGAACTCCACCGCAAGCCCGGGCCCAACCCGCCTGTGGCAGCGGCCCCGTCCGGCTTCTGGCAACGTATGAAAGCGGAATTGACGCGCAACCCCGACCCTCGTCAAACTTATCGGGCCTGCACGCTCCGATTCTTTCACGAAATCTCGCCGCCTGACGGAAGCTCCTCGCTGGTTAAGGCCTTGAACCTGTCTGAAGAAGAGTCTGAGGCCTATTTCGAGTTCTATCCGGAAACGCCTGCCGGCGGGCAATCAAGCGACACGACGCAGCATCAGATATTCGGGCACGCTCGCCCGGTTCAAAACGAAATGGAACTGGAATGCGATTTCGAGCGCCGCGGGGGCGACATGCGATGGGATTTGCCGCCGGAGCGATTCATTGCTGCCACGCGAGAGTGGATCCTGCTCCTTCAGGTCGACACCGACGATTACAAGGAAGGTCCCGGCTGGATGTGGGGCGATGCGGGAATGGTCTATTTCTGGATCCATCGTGACGACCTTGCCGCTCGCGCTTTCGACCAGGTTGTTGTGGTCGAGCAATGCCACTAGTGGCCCGTAACAGTGACGCACTAGTGCGTCATGGAATAGAGAGTAAAGTTCACGCCCACTCGGAAAGCTTCTGAAGACGGCCGCAGCGGGTAGTTGGGAGTACCGATCCAATCCCAGAAATTCTGAAGATCATTGTTGTGACAGGCAACGACCGCCAGGGTTCCGCGATTGTTGTTCAGTCCATAGAAGGCGGGCTCCCCTCCAGGCACGTAGGGATCGAAGGTCTCCAGCGATTCGATCGAGTAGAACGTGTTAAAGATCGGATGGGTAATCTTCAGTCGTTCGAGTGAGCGATCCGGGAAGGCCTTGGTCATCTGTTGTCGAAAATTCCCGAACTGCCAGTCCCCGTCGAAATCATCGATCAGGATGAATCCTCCCCGTTCGACATACTCTCGGAGATTCTCGAATTCCGCCGTCGTGAGGTCCATCTCGCCGGGCTCGGAAACAAGCGCAAAGGGATAACGAAACACTTCTTCGCTAGACAGGTCAACGATCCGGTAAGACGTTCGTTCCACCTCCAGCCCGGTTACACCCTTGATAAATTCATTGAGGTGCATCTCGCCTTCCGGGTAATTGTGCGCCCAGCCAACGCCACCAATATCCCCGTTGGTCGTGAATCGCCAACGCGCGAAAACGAACTCCGTCTTCGGCGGGTGGTTCTGCACGATGGGGCCGCGCCAGTATCCAAACACTTGCGCGAAGAGCGCTGAGCCGCTGAGGATGCAGAATAAGACCGTGGCCGCAGCCAGCCCGACGAAGACGCGTTGTCTCATGCCGGAAGTCTAACTGAAAGGACCGGCGTTTTCTCGCCATCGGTTAAACAATTGGTTCAGTTCACGAATGCCGTGATTGAGACCGTTACGCGCCGAGTCAACGATTGCAAGGAACTCTGTTTTCGACACCGTCCTGACAGCCCAATCTCTGATGCTAGAGTCTCAGAAGTTACGGTATTTCCGGCGAACACACTAGCGTCCGAGAATGTCTCCCTCTTTTCGTGCGCCAGGGATGAATTGGCGCTCAGTTGTCGTCAGCGGTGAACGCCCGGCCGCGCGTCTCAGGGCCAAGCCAGATGAGGGTTCCCGCAAGAATACCGGATACCAGCATGGAAAGTTTCATAGCACTGGTAAGTTGAAAACCCAGGACCTGCATCTTGCCCAGGAACCACGGCATCACGGCTCCGATAGCGGCACCTGCGTGATAGCAGAATCCGGGCCCCACGCCGCGAACGGCAGTGGGAAAGCGCTCATTGGTATAAGCGGGCGCCATGCCCCAGATCCCCATGCCGAAACTTCCCATCAAGAACGCTCCAATCGCAAGTGCCGTTGAATTGGTGGGGTGCAGGTAGAGAGGCAGGGAGGCCATGCCGACAACAATCGTAATCGTCACAGCGCCCCGGCGTCCCAGACGCGTTTCCGACAATCGGCCCCAAACTGTCGTTCCCACAATTGCGCCGACGTTGAACGCCACAAGATAGGGCAGCACCGGCCTGCCGGCCTGGCGCAGGAACGTGGGGTACCAAAAAATGATGGAGTAATACACGCACATGAACGAGCCGATCAATGCGGTGGTCTGCAGTGTTGTCAGGATCAGGTCGGGTTTGAAAATCCGTCCGACTGAAACCACAGGCTCAACAATCGTCCGGCCCTGAAGCTTTGCTTCCTTAAGACGACGCTGCCGCTCCAGCCATACAGGGCTCTCGGGCACACTCCTGCGAATCCAAAACGTCAACAGCGCCGGAACGACGGCAATCCAGAACATGACACGCCACCCCGTATCCGGCATGCCACTGAACATCGGATAGACGAACTGAAAGGCGACCGCGGACAGCAAGTAACCCCAATACCAGCCGCCCAGCATCATGCCCGAAACCAGACCGCGCAGGCGCGTGGGCCAATGTTCAAAGACCAAGGGCATCCCTGCTGCCCACTCGCCCCCCATGCCAATTCCAAAGAGAGCCCGCAAACCGAAGAGCATCGTGTAGGAAGAAGAGAAGCCGCTCAGAAACGCAAATAAAGAAAACCACAGCACCGACAACATCAGCGGGAACTTGCGGCCCCACTTGTCGGCCGCCGTACCGGCCAGCGTGCCTCCGACAAGACGCATGACAAGGGTTACGGTACCGAGCGCACCCGCAAGCGCGCTGTCCACGGTGAAACTCTTTTCAATGTCGATCAGGATGAACGTGAGGATGTTGAAGTCGAACGCATCGACGATCCATCCGAGAAACACGGCCCAGAACGCGCGCCACTGGTCGCGCGAGACCTGGCGATACCACGGCTGCGCCGACTCGGCGACGGACAAACCTGCAGGGGTGTCGATGCTCATGCGCTATGCTCCCGGCTTTGCTCGCGGCTCGTAGGTCTGAACCACGATGTCGATCGAGTTGCTGACGCCGCCGACCGAGCGGCGATACTTCAAGAGACGTCCCGTTGTGCTGTCGAAGTTTGCCATGAGGTAGGCAGTGTATCCTTCTGGCGCCCCCAGTTTCATCGGCGTAGTGGAAAGATCCATTTCCTCACGAATTATTTTGAACAGACCGTCCATAGAATAATCCTGTCCCTGAAAGGAATTGACGGCCCCTCCGTTGCGCGTGAGGCTTGTCACAACACCGTTCTCAACCTGGACGTCATACTCGCTCTTCTCCAACCTGTCGCCCACCATCGTGACGACAAGCCGATAAGATGCCGGCTTCGACGCGTTCCATTGTTTCTCTGCCTGATCGATCATCTGCGGCGTCAGCGTGTTGAGGCCTGAGCAGGAAACGAGAAACAGCACCGGGATGCACAGCAGGCCTTTTACTGGATTCACAGCTGCGGATTATAGTGGAAGGAGGGAGGAAACCCTGATGATAAGAAAACTAAAATCCGGCGAGTATCGCTTGTACTCTGCGAAGAAGAACGCAAAAACAGGAAAACGCAGGAATCTGGGAACCTTCAGGACACGGAAAGCTGCCGAGGCGCACGAGCGGGCGGTCCAGTACTTTAAGCACCATTAGCCGCGTCTTGGCGGTCATTAAGAATCCATCAAAGCCTTGCGCATCGCCTGCAGTTCCTTCTTCCGTCCGGCGTCCGGCTTCGGAAGGGTCATTCGCAACGATTGCATCGTCTCGACAATGATCCTGGAAACGATCAGCCTGGCGTTTTTCTTGTTATCCGCGGGAACGACATACCAGGGCGAAGCGCCGGTGCTTGTCGAAGCCATGCAGTCTTCGTACGCCTTCATGTAATCACTCCAAAATCCACGTTCCGCAAGATCGGCCGGACCGATCTTCCAGTTCTTCTCGGGATCCTCGACCCGCTTCAAGAACCGCTTCTTCTGCTCCTCCTTTGAAATGTGAAGGAAGAATTTTACGATCCGTGTCCCGTTCCGATGCAGGTGCCGCTCCATATCCAGGATGGATTGGAATCGTTCCTTCCAGACAGTCTTGCGATCCAGGGACTCGCCGGGCAATCCCTGACTGAGCAGGATTTCGGGATGCACGCGCACAATCAGCACTTCCTCATAATAGGAGCGATTGAAAATTCCGATCATGCCGCGCGGCGGCAACGATCGCGTGGTGCGCCACAGAAAATCGTGCTCCAGTTCCTCCACGCTCGGATGCTTGAAACTGAAGACCTGGCATCCTTGCGGATTGACGCCCGACATCACGTGCTTGATCGCTCCATCTTTGCCGGCTGCATCCATCGCCTGAAAGATGATCAGGACGGAGTACCGATTGTGGGCGTACAACCGAGTTTGAAGTGCACTCAACTCCTCGGTGTGCTTCCGCAGGAGTTCCTCGTAATGCTCCTTCGACCGGAACAGGGGCTTGATGCTGGTCGGCCGGTCCTTGAGTTTCAATCTCTGCCCCGCAACCACACGAAAATCGCCGGTATCGATGTTCATCTCAGGAGTATGTTCCATTTTCTCTGCCGATGTACCCTGTTGTATTGTATTCAGCATTGAGACACACGCTCCCAACGCTTCTCGTTCTGGTATTGGCCGCGATGCCGCTGCCCGGTCAGGGCACCATCGATGGATTCATCGGACGCGTATACAAGAACCGAACTCAGACCATGCCCTACCGCCTGTTCGTGCCGCAGGGCTATGACAAACTCAAGAAGTATCCCCTTGTCATCTGGCTCCACGGTGGCGGCAGCGCAGGCGATGACAACGTCGGACAGATCTCGCTCGATAACAAACTGGGGACCCACTTCTGGACGCGCAAGGAAAACCAGGACAAGCATCCCGCTTTTGTGCTCGCCCCGCAGTCCGTTGGCGGGTGGGACAGCAACACCAGCACGGAACTCAGCGATGAATTGAAACTCGTGCTCGAAATCCTCGACGCAGTCCGGAAAGAATACAGCATCGATGCGGACCGCATGTACGTCGCAGGCCAGTCCAACGGCGGCATCGGCGCCTTTGGACTCATCACCAAGAAGCCCGGGTTGTTCGCTGCCGCGATTCCCCTCTGCGGCGCGGGGAATCCAGGCATTGCGGTTCGGGCGGCGAAAACCGCGGTGTGGGCGTTCCATGGCGAGAAGGACGACGTCATCGCCTCAGAGAATACCCGCAACATGATCATCGCCATGAAAAAGGCCGGCGGGACTCCACGCTACACGGAATACAAAGGTATCGGCCACGACATCTGGGAACTCGTATTCAAAGAGCCCGGCCTCGAAGAATGGCTCTTCGCTCAGCACAAATAACCGCCAAGACGCTTGGCGACCTTGGCGTCTTGGCGGTTATCTTTCGCAGGTGTAAGAGGCAGCGACCGTCACGGGCCCACTCACAAACTTCGGGTAGGTCGGATACGAGCAAAGCGGCAGGCTCTTCTCGCCGGCGGTGACCGTTTCCGACATCTTGGGCGCCACGCCGCGTTCCACCCATCCTGTAAGCAGGCTCACGCGATCCCAGGTGTTGGGTATGGCCGCGGCTGGAATGGTCTTACCCTCGCCATCGGTATCGTAGTTGCGTCCCGCCAAGCCGTGCCCTGCCTGCGGAATCACGTACAGCCGGGCAAAGGAATCGAGCGACGCTCGTCCCATCTTGTCGATGAGCGCCTGGTAGTAATCCAATTGCGATCCCGGTGATGCGAGAGTGTCGTTGGTGCCGATCGCGACGATCATTTTTCCGCCGCGCCGCATGAATGCCGAAAGATCCGGATTGGTTCCGTCCAGCCACTGCGACAACTCCTCACGCCGCGCATTCCAGCGACCGCCTTCAACGTAGTCCAGCGGGTTCGCGCTCACGTCCTTCATCAGGAATCCTGTCACACCGAGTACCCCCAGATGCGAATGCATCGCGGCATTGGCATCCGCCCCCTCCTGTCCCCTGAAACGATTCGCCAGAATAATGCCGCTCCCGGAAGGATCGGTGGTGGGCACCCACATGCCGAAGGTCTTTAGACCGTTGGCCAGCGGCGTGGCGAACTTGTAGCGGCTGTAGACCACTTTCAATGTCGAAATCTGACCGTCAGTCAGACAGGCGTTCGCCGTGGTGTCTGCGGGGTTCGGATCGACATTGTTCGGGCAACGTTTCGCGGTCCAGGGATTGCGGTTCGGATCGCCCTGGCTCATGTCGAAGATCGCACGGCACGCCACGTAGTTGTTCATGATGCCGTCAACGAGTCCGTCGAGCTTGTCGCATTGGCGGACAAACTCTGTGCGGATCGCATTGACCTTCGCGAGGGTTACCCAGTTCGCCGAGGGCTTCTCTTGAATACGAATCAATTCCGGCCCGAGCATCAACGAAGACAAACTCACGATCGGCACATTGGCGGCGATGCCGTCGTAGTCCGCGGGCCAGCGTTGCGCTACCGTCAAGGCTTCGCGCCCGCCCTGCGAGGTGCCGACAAAGTAGTTGTAACGAGGCCGCTCGCCATAGGCGCGCTGCATCAGCACGATGGCAGCATCGTGCGTCTTCTTGAGCTGCATGTAGCCCAGGTTCCTGATGGCCTCATCGCTGAGGGTCCACTCCGGGGGTTCACCCTGCCGATGTCCGGAATCGCTGCCGTAGGTGGCAAACCCCTGGCGCAGCATAACGGCCGCTTCCCCGTTCGTCAGACCGGGAATGCTGCCATTCATACCACCACCGCCGATCTGAACCGCATGGCGCGTCCACGTGGCCGGCAGGACGACACGGAAATTGATCGGCCGTCCGTAAGCGCTCTTATCAACGGGCGCCATTGCTCCATCGACGGAACAATATGCAGGCGCCTGACCGGCAGCGGCATTCCATCGTGGGGCGTTCAGGGTGACTCCAGCCACGGGCTCACCGATCTCGCCGGCCGGGATGTCGGTGCCGAGTTTGGCGGCCGTGCAATCTGCCTCCGAAATTGTTTTGTCGGCAGCAGTCGCCGGAGCCTGGCCCCTGATCGGAACCACGACAACAGCGACAATAAAGAGACCCGCAAGAAGCCCACCTAACAGAGTTTGTTTTGCCTTCATGGCACTACCCTATAAATCAGACGTCGACCCGCAATCAAGTTTCTTGGTATAAAACCTTCCCTCCTCGGGAGGCGAGGACAACTACTTTGATCAGCGTCTATTCCCTCTCCAAGCAATTCGGCAGCGTGCGCGCGCTCGATAACGTGAGCCTGGAACTCCGCCCCGGCGAGGTCCACGGTCTCGTCGGCGAGAACGGCGCGGGGAAGAGCACGCTCATGAAAATTCTTTCGGGAGTGGAGCAACCTACGTCTGGGGAACTACGGATCAAGAGCAACCCCGCGGTACTGCACAGCGTGCTCGATGCGCTAAAACGCGGCATCGTCATGATCCACCAGGAACTGAACCTTGTGGACGAGCTTTCCGTCGCCGACAACATCTTCCTCGGACGCGAGCCTGCGCGGTTCGGCATCGTCGATCGGGCGCATTGCGAAGCAGAATCGCGACGCCTCCTCGATCGCATCGGACACAAACTCGATCCCACGCGTCGCGTCCGTACGCTCTCGATTGCCGACAAACAGATGGTCGAAATCGCAAAGGCACTGTCCTACGACGCCAGTGTCCTGATCATGGACGAACCCACGGCAACACTCACGCAACACGAATCGGAGGCCTTGCTGAATCTTATCGACCAACTCCGAAAGACGGGAGTGACGATCGTTTTCATCTCCCATATTCTTCCCCAGGTGTTGCACATCAGTGATCGCATCACCGTGTTGCGCGACGGCAAGTTCGTCACGACGCTGGATTCCGAAACGGTTCGCAAGACGACCGAGCGCGAGTTGGCCGGCTTGATGGTGGGACGGCCTATGACCGAGTACTTTCCACCGAGGAAGCCGCACTCCGAGAAAATCGTTTTCTCCGTCGAAGAGATCTCCGTGCCGGGACTGGTGGACAGTGTTTCATTCGACGTGCGCGAAGGCGAAATCTTCGGCCTGGCCGGACTCATAGGCGCCGGACGAACGGAAACCGCCGAAGCAATTGTTGGTCTTCGCAACAAATCCGGCGGAAAGATCAACCTGCACGGCGTGCCCGTTCAAATCGCGAGCCCGGTCGATGCCACGCGCCTCGGCATCGCCTACCTGCCCGAAGACCGGAAGGACGCCGGACTCACGCTCAACATGAGCATCATCGATAACACGACCCTGGTCTCGCTCCCCCGCTACTCGCGCGTCCTGCTTGACCGCGACGCCCAACAGCGCGCCACGCAGGAGCACGCCACGCGGCTACGCCTGCGAGCCGGAGCTCTGGGCGATGCGGTCCGAACCCTTTCGGGAGGCAACCAGCAGAAGGTCCTTCTGGCTAAGTGGCTGGAAATCGCGCCGAAGGTTCTCATCGTGGATGAACCGACACGGGGCGTGGATATCGGCGCCAAGGAAGAGATCTATCACCTGCTGCAGGAACTTGCGGCGCAAGGCATGGCCTGCGTCATGATCTCATCGGAAATGAACGAACTGATCGGGATGTGCCATCGTATCGGTGTCATGCGCGGGGGGCATCTGGTCACGATTCTCGATGGACAGACCGCGACCGAAGAACAGATTATTCACGCTGCTGGATTGGAAACCGCGACCGCATGAAACGAATCGAAAACTGGCCTGTCTGGTGGGTACCCGCCGCAGCGCTTGCCGCTCTCATCACCTTTACGATCGTCTATGAACTCGCCACCAAGGGCGAAAGTATTCTCATCCGCCCTGAAAACCTGTTGAACATTCTCAGGCAGGTATCGTTCGTCGGCATCATTGCGATGGGCATGACGCTGGTCATCACGCTCGGCGGCATCGATCTTTCCGTCGGCTCGCTGGTTGCATTCCTCGGAGGTATCGGCATCCTCCTGATGAACTCGCTTTTGAACGGAGCAACCGGAGAAATAGTGGCCGTCGCGGCCGCATTCGGCGTGATCCTCATCGGAGGAACCGCAGCCGGCGTAATCAACGGGCTGCTGGTCTCAAAGGGCAAGCTTGCGCCATTCATCGCAACACTTGGCGGGCTCGCCGCCTACCGCTCCATCGCGATGGCCCTGGTTGCCGGCGGCGAATATCGCTCGCAAAGCGCCGACCTTTTCAGCGCGCTGGGAGCGGGCGGCATTCCCATTCCGGGAACGAACATCGCACCGCGCGCACCCGCGCCGATCCCGCTGCTCTTGCCGTGGCCGGTCTTGGTCTTTGCTGTTGTCGCAATCATTGCCTGGGTTGTCTTGAATCGAACGAGACTCGGACGCTACATCATCGCCATCGGATCGAACGAGCGCTCTGCGATCTATTCAGCGGTCAAAGTCGACCGCGTCAAGATTTTTCCAGCACAGTGGGATCCGAAGCTTGGAATTCACGTGACTTGAAGTCGCGGCC
>JADMIO010814503.1_pt1 | contig 59758 bp, 54 predicted proteins | sample 8958161 | NCBI WGS metagenome assembly JADMIO01 (sample SAMN16585339, study PRJNA669376) | soil metagenome | isolation source: Crop rotation soil | place: USA: Cullars Rotation, Alabama | collected 2011 | reverse complement strand
GCCGCGACTTCAAGTCACGTGAATTCCAAGCTTCGGATCCCACTGTGCTGGAAAGCTTTCCAGCGGAACATGCGCGTGCTCAGGCCGAGCAGGCCCGCGCCAAGGCGGAAGAACGCTTCAGCGATCTGCGTTCGCTGTCGCGCTTTGTGCTGTTCGACGTGTACGACCGGCTCGAATCGATTCCGCGCGCGCTGGCGTTACGGCGCGATCTCGCCGACGCGGGCCAGCGCTATCTCGATCGGCTCGCGCAGGACCCGGAGGCGCCCGCCGACGTGCGACTGGACGTGATCGAAGGGCTGCGGCGCATCGCGCGAGTGCAGGCTGCGCCGGGGGATCCGAGTCTGTCGAACGCGAAACTGGCGCGGAACAATCTGGAGCGCGCCGAAGCACTCGCGAAGCAGTTGCCGGGCACCGGCACCGAGGGGGGCCGGCGGGCGATCATCCTGTCGCGCATCGAGCTGGCGCGCGCCACGCTGTCGAGCTTCGTCGATTCGGACTTCGCCGCGGCGGCGCGTTCGCTCGAGCAGTCCGGTGTGCTGCTCGAAGAGGCGTTGCGCGCCAACCCTACCGATCCGGATGCACTGGCCCTCGAGGACGATCTGGCTATCGAGCGGGCGTATGCGCTGCAGTGGCAGGGCGAGTATGGCAAGGCCATCGACGTTTCCCGCCAGGCCCTTACGCGGCCGGTGCCCGCGGCGACCAAGCCCTCACCCGATTCGGAACACGCGGCACAGTTGCGCCGCGCGCGCCTTCTCGACCGCCTTGCCGAGTCTATGTACTACGCAGGCGACGCCGCGGCAGCGGAGCAGCCGTACCGCGAAGAGCTATCGCTGTTGCGCGCCTACGCGGCCGCCGCGCCGTATGACGTCAATGCCAGCCGTCGCGTGCAGCGCGCGGAGTGGGCGCTCGGCAGCCTGCTCACTGAGCTCAACCGCGCGTCGGAGGCGGAAGGGATATTGGCGCACTCCGTGGCGATGGTCGAACAGCTGCAGCTTCTTGAACCCGAGGACAAGGATCTCGCGCGGCTCGCCAGCGTCACGGCGAACGCCTACGGCGACGCGCTGGTGGCACTCAAGAAGTTCTCGCAGGCATTCCCGATCTACGAACGCTCGCTAGCAATGCGACGCAAGCGTTGGGACGATTCGCCCAACGATTGGGGCGCCGCGCGCGATTACGCAATGGCTCTCGGCACGCTCGGTGACGCGCGCGCCGCCGCCGGTCTGGTGCGCCAGGCCTGCGCGGACTACGTGGAGACGCTGGACGTTTTCGAGCGCATGCGTGCGGCTGGCCGGCTCGCCAAGCTCGACGAAGAGAATGGCGTGCGCAACGTTCGTTCCCACGTCGCTACGTACTGCCCCTCCCTCCCGGCCCGGTAACTCGCCCCGATCCCGCCGGCGGCGCGAGAATTTGAGCTGATTCACAGTCTGCGCGACCGGCATCTGGAGCCACGCGCACCGGGGTATAAGGGTGCGCCCCCTGTGCAGGAAAGCCGCTCATGGCCAAACCGACCGACGCCGAGATCGCGGAGCTGCGGAAGACGTTCGAGTCCTGTGACCCGAACGGCGATGGCTTCATCGACCGCGAGGAGTTCCACGCGCTGCTCAACAAGCTCGATGGCGACGTCTCGCGCGAGGAGTGCCTGCTCGACTTCGAGGTCGCCGACACCGAAGGCGACGGCTTCATCGGCTTCAAGGAATTCATCGTCTGGTGGACCAGCTGAGTGCGCCACCTGCTGACGCTCGCCCTGATGGGCTTCGCCACGTCTGCGCTCGCCGCGACACCCGAATACAAGACGATCACGATGGAGATCGACATCGCGAAGCCCGCCGCCGAGGTGTGGGCGAAAGTCGGCGGCTACTGCGACATCAGCAAGTGGCTGAACCTCGATTGCTCGATCACGTCCGGAGACGGCGGCGTCGGCACCGTGCGTTCCCTCGCCGGAGGGCGCGTGCTGGAGGTCCTGATCGGCAAAACGGACCTTTCCTACGGCTACACGCAGCCGGCGAAGGAAGGTGCCTTCTACAACCTCTATCACGGCTACATGGAAGCCAGGCCCGTGACGGCGAAGACTTCGAAGATGATCTACACGCTGGTCTACGACGTGTCCGACAAGCCGGATCAGGCAGCGAAGGACGCCGATGTCGCACGCCGCCGGACGGCGTTCGAGAACGCGCTGAAGAACATGAAGGCTCTCGCGGAGAAATAGCGCCCGGCGGGCGTGCCAATCACCGCTAGAATGCCGGCACTCCGGGCGGATCCCGGGGCTGGTCTCGAGCACATGAAGTGATCAACACGCCCTCTCTCCTCACGAGCGCGGCATACATCGCGCTGCTGCTCGCTGTCGTCGCGCTATGGTTCGGACGCCGGCTCTGGGTCGCCGCGCTGGTCGTCGCTGTCGTTCTGGGATACGTCGCGAACGTGCTCCACGGCCCGGCGGTCGTGTGGATCGCCGCGTTCGCCGCACTGTGTCTGACGTACGAACGCGCGAAGCGCATCGGATCGCGGTCGCGGCGTGCGCTCGGGCAGTCGTTCGCCGCAATCGGCATCATCGTGCTGGGCGTGCTGCTCGCAATGCATGTCCTGCCGGGCTTCCACAATTTTCAGGTCCTCGACGAAGTCGTGCTGTCGAGCGGCGCCGAGCCTTACACGCTCTACCTCAACTTCGACAAGACGGTCGTGGGCATTTGTCTCCTCGGGCTCTGCTATCGAGGTCTGCTCACCCGCCGGAGCCAGTGGCGGCAGGCCGTGCGTCCCGCGGCGCCCGTGGCCCTGGCCAGCATCCTCGTGGTGGGGCTCGGCGCGGTCTCCCTTGGCTATCTCACGTGGCAGCCGAAGTGGACATCGCTCTTCGCGATCTGGGCGCCGGTCAACCTGTTGTTCGTGTGTCTCAGCGAAGAGGCCTTCTTCCGCGGCTTCATCCAGCGCGAGCTGGCAGCGGCACTGCAGGGGTCGGCATTGGGGTCGACATTCGGATCGGCGCTCGCGGTCGTCGTCAGTGCGATCCTGTTTGGGCTGGCGCACTTCGCGGGCGGTGTGAGCTACATGGTGCTCGCCACCGCCGCGGGCCTCGGCTATGCCCTCGTCTATCAGCGTTCCGCAAGCGTCGAGATGTCGATGCTCGCTCATTTCGCGCTCAATACCGTTCACTTCCTGCTATTCACTTACCCAAGGGCGATTTGACATGCGTTCAGTCCGCTCCCTTCCGGCAACCACGCTCGCCTCACTGCTTTGCCTGCTTGCCGCACCGGCGCTGCATGCAGCTGCCGATCTCACCGTGCGCATCGATGCGCGCGACATTCCGCGCAAGCACGTGCATACCGAGCTCACTCTCGCGGCCAAGCCGGGCCCGCTCGTCCTCGTGTTCCCGAAGTGGATTCCGGGAGAGCATGCACCGTCGGGCCCGCTCGACACGATCATCGGACTGGAGATCAAGGCGAAGGGCAGCCGGCTCCCGTGGCAACGCGATCCGCTCGACATGTTCTCGATCACGGTCACGGTCCCACCCGGTGCCGATCATGTCGACATCTCGCTCGACTCCGGCCTGAGCATCGGCAGCGGTTCCTTCACCTCCGCTCCGGGAAGCTCCGAGCAGCTTGCGATCATTGCCTGGAACGAATTCGTCCTGCTGCCGAAGGGCCGCGATGCCGACACGATCTCGGCGACGGGCGCGATCACGCCGCCCGAGGGCTGGGATACCGCCTGCTCACTCGATTCGCATCCAGCCGCGCAAGGCGGTGTCGAGTTCGAGACCGTGCCTCTCTCGCAGCTCATCGACTCGCCGGTGCAGATCGGGCGCTTCACGAAACGCGTTGCGCTCACAGGCTCGGCACCCAGCCCCGGGATCCAGCACAGCATCGCCATCGCCGCCGACAGCGCCGCCATGCTGGAAACACCGGCGGATTTCGCACAGAGCTACTCCAATCTCGTTGCCGAGGCGGGCGCGCTGTTCGCCTCGCGCCACTATCGTCACTACACGTGGCTGCTCTCGCTCTCGGATCACGTTGCGCACTTCGGCGAAGAGCATCACGAGTCGAGCGACAACCGCGGCGACGAGAACACGCTGAGCGAGCCCGAGACGCGCAAGGGCCTGGCGGAGCTGCTGGCCCACGAATACGTGCACAGCTGGAATGGCAAGTACCGCCGGCCGCAGGGCCTGCTCAGCCCCGACTATCAGAAGCCGATGGATGGCTCGCTCCTCTGGGTCTACGAAGGCATGACACAGTTCTGGGGCGACGTGCTGCCCGCTCGCGCGGGACTGTATTCGGCCGCGGACGCACGCGAGCTCATCGCGGTGACGGCTGGCGACTTCGAGATCGGGCCTGGCGTGAACTGGCGGCCGATGAGCGACACGGCGGTGCAGGCCCAGCGGCTCTACGATGCGCCGCTGGCGTGGACTTCCGCACGCCGCAGCGTCGATTTCTACGAGGCTTCCGTGTACCTGTGGCTCGACGTGGACGCTGAAATTCGCACGCGCACCGCCGGTCATGCCTCGCTCGACGATTTCGTGAAGCGCTTCTATGGCGGTCCGGATGGCAAGGCGGCGCTGAAGCCTTATGCCGAGCGGGAGCTGTATGACACGCTCGCCGCGATCGCGCCCGGCGAGTGGCGCTCGTTCGTACACCGCCATCTCGATGCGCCCGGGACCGAGGCCATGTTCAACGCACTCGCGCGCACGGGCTGGAAGCTCACCTATTCGGCGGAGAAAAATCCGTGGATCGAGCTTGCGCAGAAGCGGCGCAAGAGCACGGAGCGGTGCTGGTCGATCGGTCTGCGACTCGATGAGAAAGGCGCGATCGTCGACACCACGGAAGGGCGCGCCGCGGCGCTCGCCGGTGCCGGCCCCGGCATGACCGTCGTCGCCGTGAACGGCCGGAAGTTCACGCCCGAGGGGCTCGATGCCGCGATCCTCGAGGCGCAGAAGACACGACAACCCATCGCCCTTCTCGTCGAGACCGATGACTACTATCGGACGCTGTCGGTGCCCTACTTCGACGGCCCGCGCTATCCGCACCTCACGCGCATCGAGTCGACGCCCGACACGCTTACCGAAGTGCTGAAGTCGCGCACGCGAAAGGAGTGAGCCGCGGCGACAGCTCGCTCGACTGCGGCGCGCCTTCAAGCGTGGCTCTACGCGCGTTCCCGCGGGAACGCCGTATCGATCGGGCAGCCGCAGGAATCAAGCGGTTGCAGCCTGTCGAGCCTTCCGCCGGATGACGGCTGTCCCTGTTGGGACTATAAGAAGCGCGTTTCGACGCCGTTTCTCACGGGAGCTCGCTGAATGCGTCGCGTGACGCTGTTCACTGCCCTCTTCCTCGCGGCACTGGTCGCGAACGATGAGGCGCACGCCGCGGACCCGGCGCAGAGCGCGACCACCATCGGTCCTTCGAACCCCGCCCTCGCGGACGGTGCGAGCGCGCTCGAGGCCGGCCGCATCGAAGATGGCATCCGCCTCACGCTCGATGGTCTCAAGGCACCGGCCGATTCCGCCGACAAGGCCGCCGGCTATTCGAACCTGTGCGCCGGTTACGCGATGCTGAAGCAGTGGGACGAAGCCCTCACCCACTGCAATACCGCGCTCGCCCTGAACAAGGGCAACTGGCGCACCTTCAACAATCGCGCGGCCATCTACGTGGAGAAAGGGCAATACGAGCTCGCGCTGGCGGACCTCCGCGCGGGCCTCGAGATCTCGCCGAACTCGCGCACGCTGCTCGAAAGCCTGCGCATCGTCGAGCAGAACAAGCGGCTGTTCGGCACGCGCAGCCGCTCGTCGGTGCGATCACCCTAGACTCAGATAGCAAGGCGCAGGGGCAAAATCGCCCGCAGGCGCTTTTGCGGACAAGCGTGACGCAAGCGGCTTGCCGGGCATCGGGCCGGTCCCTAAGCTTCGCGGCCATGGGAATCAGCCAGGCACACAATCTTCGCCGTCCGCCGATCGAGCAGCTCCGCCCGTACGGCATTCGGGTCAGTCTCCCCGCGGGCGACCCGTTCACCAAGTTGCTGGGCACCGAGTGGCATCGCTTCCACTGGTATCCCACCGCCGATGAGCGCGACGCGGCGCTGGCGGAGATGAGCCGCCGGCATGAGTACTCGCGCTCGGGGGACGGGCCTTCGCTCGTGTTCCTCAAGGTCGAGAAGCTGTCCGAGAGCCGCGGGCTCTAGGGGACTGCTTCAGAACGTGCGGCCGAGGAAAAGATAGAACGCCTGCCTGCCGCCCTCCTCGATTCCGGTCGCGAGGTACACCGGACCGATGGGTGTGTCGAGCCCGAGGAAGAGCGAAGCATCCTTGCGCGTGCCGCCGAAGCTCGCCTCGCTGCGACGCTGCCAGACGTTGCCGGCTTCGAGTGACAGCCCGAGGTAGGCCGGCACATCGAGAAAGCCGGGGCCGCCGCGCCCGATCTGACGATAGAACAGCAAGCGCGTGATGCCGTAGTGCGGGCCGGTGAGCGAGTCGGCCTTGCGCCCCGAGAGATTGAGGAAGCCGCCGAGCGAAAAGAGCGTGCGCAGGTCGGCGGGCGGCTCGTTGAGCGCGGAACCCATCGAGGTCCACCACACCGCCGTCTGCCGCCCGAACGTGCGTGCGGTGATCACATCGAGCGCGAGCCGGTCGGCGGTCTGATCCGAGCCGAGGCCGACGCGCTGCCCGCTCCATTCCAGAGTCGCCGACGTGCCGTGCCGCGGGAAATTCACGTCATCGAGGCGGTCGTAGGAAAGGCGCGTGAAATAGCCGTTCGATTCGAAGTTACCCGTGGGCAGCGTCGGATCGCCGACGCGCACGTGCGATTGCCCGTTTTCGTGGCGCAGCCCGGCGCGGATCTCGCCCCAGTTGCCGAACTCGCGGCCGAAGTCGAGCCCGTAGCCGTAGCTGCGCACGCGATATTCGGCGACGGCCTGCTGCTCCTCGTCGAGCACGGCAACGTTGCGCGCCTCGATCTCCGCATGCGGCAGGAAGAAATACGGTATCGACTGCGATACGGGCAGATAGACCTCCGTGGCGATGCGCGAGGTCTCGCCGACCTGCAGATCCCACACCCATTCGCCACCCGCTTGCGTGATCTCGGAGAGGACGAAGCGCGTCGCCGCGTTGTACGTCGAATTGCCCTCGAAGTCGTCCTGCAGGTTCAGCCCGAAGCGGATGTAATTCGGCCCCCAGGAATTGCGCCGCGCGGTGAGCTCGAGCCCGTAGCGATCCGTCGCGTCGTCCCGCACCAGCTCGTAGTCGAGTGCTTCGAGGTTGCCCTTGCCGTAGAAGCCGGTGACGCGCTTGCTGAGGTCGTCCGGATCGATCGGCCGCCCGACGACGTCGTCGAAGAGCTTCGTGAGCGATTCGGCATAGCGCTCGGAGCCGGCCGCCACGCGTACGAATTCCACCGTCGGCGCGCCTCGCCGCACATCCTCGCGCCGGACCATGTAGCTCGTGTACTCCTCCTCCGGAATCGCGTATGTGCGCAGGCGCGACGTGGCGGCGAGCGCGGCCTTCTCGCCCATATCGATCGCCCGCTGCACGATCCCGAAGTCGAACGAGGAAGCATCGTTCAGCTGTGGATCGATGACGATGTCCTCTGGCGTGAGCATCGCCTTCTGCCGCTCGGCATCGCGGCGCACGAGAATCGCGAGCATCTGGTTCGAGATCACGGGTGCGCTGGTCAGCTTGTCGCGTGTCAACAGCGGGAAGCCGACGTCGACCACGATGAGCACATCGACGTTCATCGCGCGCACGACATCGATGGGCAGGTTTTCGGAGAGCCCTCCATCGACCAGCAACCGGCCGTCACGCTCGACCGGTGAGAAGACGCCCGGCGCGGAGAGACTCGCATGCATCGCGCTCGTGAGATCCCCATCGCCCATGACCACCGCGTCGCCGGTCTCGAGATCGGTGGCGACGGCGCGGAAGCGCGTCGGCAAGTCGTCGAAGTCCGTGATGCGCGCGACCGGCAGCGTGAGCTTGCGCAACGTCTGGTTCAGCTTCTGGCCCTGGATCAGCCCTTTCGGCAGCAGGAAGCGCTTGCTCTTGATGCCGAGCGGAAATTTCACGAGGAAGTTCTGATCTTCCTGCTTGCGGCGGAAGGTGAGCTCCTCGCGCGGCGGGCGATCCTTGAACGCGTCCTGCCAGTTGAGCGTGCTGACGATGCGTTCGATGTCGTGCGCCGAGAAGCCGGTGGCGTACAAGCCGCCGACGACCGCGCCCATGCTGGTGCCTGCGATCGCATCGATGGGCACGTGCAGGTCTTCGAGCACCTTCAGCACACCGATGTGCGCGGCGCCGCGCGCACCGCCGCCCGACAGCACGAGGCCGATGCGGGGTCGCGCTCCGGGACGAGCTCGCGATGCGTCGCCAGATGGCGACTGCGCCGGCGCGGGTTGAGCCGACGGCTCCTTCGGACTCAGCCGCTCGGGCTGCTTCGGCTCGGTGATGACTTTGGGCGGCAGGCCGGGCGGCTGGACGGGCTCAGGTGGTTTCTCGGCGCCTGAAGGGGGTTGCTGCGCCGGCGGCGGGGGCGCCGGTGGCTCCACAGCCTGCGAATTCGGGGCGGTGAGGCACCCGACTAGCGGCAAGACCGCGGATACGATGAAGCACAGCCCGCGACGGAGCCGGACCACCCGTGATTGATTCACGTGACAAGGATACCAGCATTGCCCCTCGCAATCGGCTGGAATACGCCGCGAATCAAGGCCCTGAACGGCCCGATTCGTTGATAATCGCCGCGCCCTCGAACGAGGACCCATGCCCCGCATCGACCGCACCATCGACGCAGCATCGACCCGAGCTCGGACGCACGCGCGAGCGCGCTGCTCGAGCTTGCTCCTGCTCGCGACGATGGCCGCAGCGGCACACGCGCAATCACCCGACGCGAGCGACTGGGGCTACTACGGCGGCGATGTGTTCGGCGCGCACTCCTCGAGTCTTGCGCAAATCGATCGCTCGAACGTCACGCGGCTCGAAGTGGCGTGGACGTATCACACGGGCGAGCTCGGCGAGGGCTTCGCGCGGGCGGACAAACTCACGTTCGAAGTGACGCCGGTGCTCGCGTTCGGCCATCTCTATCTCGAGACGGCGACGAACATCGTCATCGCGCTCGATCCGGAGACGGGCAAGGAGCGCTGGCGCTACGACCCGCATACCGATCGCAAGCGCAGCTATTCCGAAGGCGCGGCGCGCGGCGTGAGCGTTTGGGAAGACGCCGCACCCGACAAGCAGGGCCCGTGCGCACGACGCATTTTTACCGGGACGCTGGACGCGCGCCTGCTCGCCATCGATGCGATGACCGGCAAGCCTTGCACCGACTTCGGTACCCGCGGCGCAATCGACCTCACCGAAGGCATCCGCGTCCGCGATCGCGGCGACTATCTCGTGACCTCGCCGCCCGCGGTGTTCAACGGCGTGGTCATCGTCGGCTCCGCCATCGGCGACAATCGTGCGACAGATCTCGAGCGCGGTGTCATACGCGCATTCGACGCCGTGACGGGCGCGCTGCGCTGGACGTTCGATCCCATTCCGAATTCTCCAGAGCATCCCGCCTTTGCCTCGTGGGATGCGAGGCAGGCGGCGGACACCGGCGGCGCGAATGCGTGGGGTGTGATTTCCGTCGATCCGGATCGCGGCATCGCCTTCGTGCCCACGGGCTCGGCGAGCCCGGATTTCTACGGCGGCGAGCGACTCGGCGACAACCGCTTCGCCAACTCCCTGCTCGCGCTCGATGCCATGACCGGGAAGATGCAGTGGGCGCAGCAGCTCATCCATCACGATCTGTGGGACTACGACCTCGCCGCGCAGCCGGTCCTCGTCGAGCTCGAGCGGCGCGGGCAGCCGCTCACCGCCGTGATCCAGGCGACGAAGACCGGCATGCTGTTCGTGTTCGATCGGGACACGGGCAATCCGCTCTTCCCGGTGCAGGAGCGCGCAGTGCCGGGCTCACGCGTGCCGGGCGAAAAGACCTGGCCGACGCAGCCGTTCTCCTCACTGCCGCCACTCACCGAGCACCGGCCGCTGACGCAGCAAGATGCCTGGGGTCTCACGTTCTGGGATCGCGGCAAGTGCCGCGATCTGATCAAGCGGTACCGCAACGAAGGCATCTTCACGCCGCCGGACGTGCGCGGCACGATCAACTGGCCGAGCTACATCGGCGGCGTGAATTGGGGCGGCATCGCATACGACCCGCGTCGCCAGCGCATCCTGGCCGCGGTGAATCATCTCGCCATGATCACGACTCTGATTCCGCCGCAGGACGTAGTTCCTCAGCGAGCATCGGGCGACTACCCCCGCTCGGAATTCGCCTACCAGCAAGGCGCGCCGTACGCACTGCGTCGCGAACCGCTGCTCTCGCCCTGGGGCCTGCCGTGTACAGCACCGCCGTGGGGCTCGCTCGTGAACATCGACCTGAAAGAGAACCGCATCGTGTGGCAGGTGCCGCTCGGCTCCACCGAAAATCTCGTCCCGTGGTTCATGCCGGTGCGCGATTTCGGCACGCCGAATCTCGGCGGCCCGATCGTGACGGCGGGCGATCTCGTGTTCGTCGGTGCGGCAATGGATCGCTACATTCGCGCCTTCGATCTCGAAACCGGCCGGGAATTGTGGAAGCATCCGCTCCCGGCGGGAGGACAGGCGACACCCATGACGTATCGCGCAGGCCAGGGCGAGCGCCAGTACGTGGTGATTGCCGCGGGCGGCCACGGGCCGCTCGGTGTCCCGCGGGGCGATACCGTGGTCGCCTTTGCGCTGCCAAAGCAGAGCCTGCCGAAGCAGGACGCTCCGAAGCAGGACTGAGGACCGCAATGCCGATCATCTTTGGACTCTCCATCCTCCTGCAGGTGGCGTGCATCGTTCACTGCATGAGGACCGGGCGGAACACGATGTGGATCTACGTGCTCGCCATCCTGTCGTACGCAGGCGTGCTCGCGTATCTCGCCGCCGAGCTGCTGCCCGACATGCTCCGCAGCCGCTCGACGAATCGCGCGGTGCGCAGCGTGAAGCGCGTATTCGACCCGACCGGGGATCTGCGCAAGTACGAAAGCGAAGCGCGTTTCGGCGGCAACGTGGCAAGTCGTCAACGCTTTGCGGATGAGCTCGCGCGCACCGGAAGGCACGACGAGGCCATCGCGGAGTACCGCAAGGCGCTCACCGGTCTGTACGAGCACGACGCGAATCTCATGCTGGGACTGGCACGCACGCAGTTCGCGAAGGGCGATGCGGCTGCGTGCCGCGCGACGCTCGACGATCTCATCCGGCTCAACCCGGACTTCAAGTCAGCCGATGGGCATCTGCTCTACGCGGAATCGCTGGAGGCCGAGGGCAATCTCTCGAAGGCGCTCGACGAATACAAATCGCTCGCCGGGTACTACCCCGGCGCAGAGGCGAGCGTGAGATACGCGCAGCTGCTGCAAGCGCATGGTCGTGACGCCGAAGCACGCCAGGTTGCGCAGGATCTGCTCGATGGCGCGCGCCTGGCGCCTGCGCACTACCGGCGGTCGCAGCGCTCGTGGCTCGATCAGGCGAAGCGCATTCTGGCGAGCGAACAGAGGTCATAGGTCATGGAGCGGCCCCCGCAAACACCGCCGGTGACGTTCGCACAGTGGCGCTCGTCACCGAGCTCAGGGATGTAGCCGCTCGTCCTGCATTCCTGAAGTGTCCGCATCCGCACGCGCCCTGCGTCTTCGCCCTCTGTTACCGCCTGATGTCAGTGCCGGTGATACACCCCGGAGGGCTGACGAGAGATGAATTGCAGCAACGGTTGGAACAGCGAAGGCGCCATCGTGATCGGGGCAGGCTTCGCCGGGCTGATGTCGGCCCGCATTCTGTCCAATTACTTCGAGCAGGTCACGGTCATAGATCGCGACCGGCTGCCTGAGGGCGCCGATGCTCGCGACGGCACTCCGCACGCCCAGCACGTGCATGCACTCATGGCCCGCGGCCAGCAGATCCTGGACGAGCTGTTCCCGGGCATGGTGCAGGAGCTCATCGACGGCGGCGCGACGGTAGCGCATCTGGGGCGCGACCTGCGCTGCTTCCACTACCGGTGGTGGAAGAAGTCGTTCGCGAGCGACCTGACCCTCGTCTCGGTCTCGCGCCCGAGGCTCGAGCTCGAAGTGCGCAAGCGCCTGATGAAGCTGCCCAACGTCAGGATCATGGACGGCACGGTCGTCACTCGCTACGAATCCGACCCGGAAAACGCGCGTATCACGGGCGTGCACATTCGCGGCCACGACTCCTCCGGACCGGCGACTGTGCTGCATGCCGATCTCGTCATCGACGCGAGCGGTCGAGGCTCGCAGACACCGCAGCGGCTCGCTGAGCTCGGCTACATGCGGCCGCAGGAAGCGCTGGTCAATGTCGACTACGTGTATGCGTCGCGCGTGTACGAGCGCCCGGCACGCGCGCCCGAATGGAAGCATCTCCACATCCTCGACCGGCCGCCCTCATCGCGCGCCGGAGTGATCTGGTCCGTCGAGGGCAACCGGTGGAACGTGATGCTTGCCGGTTGCCACGGTGATCATCCGCCCGGGGATGAAGCGGGTTTTCTGGAGTTCGCGCGCTCGCTGCCCGTGCCGCATCTGCACGCGGCCATTGCCCATGCGCGGCCGCTCGGGCCCGTCGTTATGCACGGATTCCCGGGCAGCCAGCGCCGCTACTACGAGCGGCTCGAGCGATTCCCGGTCGGCCTGATCGTGCTGGGCGATGCCCTCTGCAGCCTCAGCCCCATCTTTGGGCGGGGCATGGCCATCGGCGCTCTGCAGGTGGCCTTGCTCGCTGACGGGCTGAAGGAGCTCGTCGCCCGGCGCGCACCGAACCTCGATGCGCTGAGCGTGAATTTCCGTCGGCAAGCGGCAGATATCGTGGCGGAGGCCTGGCAGAAGGATACGATGGAGTATCTGCGCTTTCCGCAGACGCATGGTCACCGCAGCTTGAAGGTGCGGTTCATGCATTGGTACATGGAGCGCCTGCACGAAGCAGGCAGTGTCAGCGAGCGCGTAGCGAAGCGCTTCTACGCTGTGATGAACCTGCTGGCGCGGCGTCGCGAGCTTTTCAGCCGCGACGTGATTGTCGATGTACTGCGCACCGTCACACGACGAGCGGACCCGACCTCCGCCGCTCACGCACCATCACTACCGCAAAGAAACTCACAAGCAGCGTAAGCCAGTCGAGCGCACCGCCGCCGCCTCCGCCCGAGCGGTTGCCCGTCGGTGGCGGTGCAGCCGGCGCGGAATCGTTGTCCGCGATGGTGACCGTCGCCGACCCCGGCGAGCCGACATCGTAGCCGGCGCCGGACTGCACCGTGACGGTGACCGTCTCGGAGCCCTCCACCAACGAGTCGTCCATCGGAGTGATGGTCGCGACAGTGGTCGCCTGCCCGGCGGCGAACGCAACGTTACCCGCGAGGGTGCTGTAGTCGGTGCCATTCGTGGCTGTGCCGCTCACCGCGATGGTGACGTTCAACACGGCCGAAACATTGCCGCTACGTGTGAAGGTGAACGTGCCGGGGTCCGCACCGGCCTCGGAAGCGTTCGCGTCCGTCGCAGTCACGGAGACCTCCGAGTTGTTGCACGCGGGTCCTCCCGGAGGAACCTCGGCGACACTCGACCCGGTAGTCGTGAGCGTGAGTATCGCGGTGTCCTGCTTGCCGGCGTCGTCGCTGACCGTGAGACACGCCGTCTTGGAACCGGATGTGGGCGCGTTGATATCAGCCGTTGGGCCAGTGCCAAGCGAAGCGCCGCCCTGCACCCACGCGAAATTCGCGATGGTGTGACCGTTGGCTGCGCTGCTGCCGTCACCTTTGAGTGTGAGCGCGGCGCCGGGGCTGACGGTGCCCTGTACGACAATCGAGGCGATCGGGCGCAAGGCCGCGTTCACCGAATTGAACGCGTTCGCCATGCCCGCGCCGCAGACCGACGTCGTGCAGATGCATTCCGCTCGTTGGAGATCCGACTGCGCGCCGCTCGGTGTGTGACACACCGGCGGAGCCGGTGTCGAGTCGCTCGTCGTCGGGTAGGGCTTAGCGCCCTCCTTGATCCGTGCGATGAGCTGCGGCGACTTGAGATTGCTGTTGACGGCGAGCATCAGTCCCGCGATGCCCGAGACGATCGGCGCCGAGAAGCTGGTGCCGAGGTTGAAATTGAACTGATCGGTGTAGATTCCGTTGCCGGTGGGTGTCGTAGTCCCCGCGTTGGTCGTCGTGTCGATGGAGAACAGGCACGGATCGCCCGGGGCGGTGTTCACGCAATTGCCGGCCGGTGCGCCGACGGTGATCTCCGGCCCGAGACTGCTGAAGCCCACCTTCGAACCGATGTGCCGCAGACCGAGGATCGCAGCGGCGCCTGGACAATTGGCGGGCGAGTCGACCGGACCGCCTTCGTTGCCCGCTGAAACGACGACGAGCACTCCGGCGGAAGTGATCTCGCTGATGGCGTCGGCGCTCGCACTGTCGCAGGGACCGGTACCGCCGAGGCTCACGTTGAGGATCTTCGCCGGAGTTGGCGTGGCGGCCACACCGGGCACGGGCAGACCCGCAGCCCAGCGGAGCCCCGCGATCACGTCCGAGTTGAAGCCGCCGCACTTGCCGATGACGCGCGCAGGAAGAATGCGCACGTTCCAGTTGATGCCGGCCACGCCGACGGCGTTGTTGGTGAGGGCACCGATGATTCCGGAAACGCGTGTACCGTGCCACGAGCTCGGGGTCAGCGCGCCATCGTCGGGGTCTTCGCACTGGCTACCGTGGTCGACGAAGTTCTGGTGAGTGACGAAGTCGCCGGGGTCCGCGGGATCCGAATCGCGTCCGTTGCCGTCGTTCGCGGTGAAGAAGGAGTTGTCGGGATCCGCGGCGATGAAGTCGAAACCCGGCAGCAGTTTGCCGCCCGCGGCCGTCGCCTTCAGATCCTCATGGTCATAGCGGACGCCGGTATCGACCACCGCGATCACTACATTGTTGCTGCCTGTGGTGATATCCCACGCGGCCGTCGCGTTGATGCCGCTGGGTTGAGCGTTCTGCAGGTACCACTGATTGGTGAAGCCCGGGTCGTTCGGCGTCGCATGCAGATACACCTTGCGGTCGGGCACCGCGTACTCGACCTCGGCGTCTGCACGCAGGCGCGCAAGCATTTCTTCCGCCGACTCGCCGGCGGCCAGCGGCTTCACCTTCATCATGTGCAGCCTCGGGCCGAGCGGACGCGTCGCTTCGAGCGACACCCGGGCGCGGCCGGCAAGCGACTGCACTCGCTGCGTCATGGCGGCCGGCACGGCCGACTCGCCGCCGGGGGCCGCCTGGATCTGCAGGTTCGAGGACGACGCCGAGCCCTTGAACTTGACGATGAACCGGGCCGCCGCAGCCTGCGGCTCGGCGGCGGGCCGGTGTCTCACGGGATTGAATTCGGCCGCATCGAGCTGGGCGGCAAGCAGGAGCGCCGCGCAGCTGACCAGGAGTTTCACGATGGGGACAGCTCTCTGGCGCATGTCTTAGGTTCCTCTCGATGTCATCGCGCCGAATCGTAGTGAGACCGCCGTGCGTCCGGTTCGGCGAAGCGCACGCGAGAGTCCATCCGCAGGCGCGCCAGGGCTTGCGTGCAGCCCGGGTCCTTCGCCTTGGACGTGAGGTTGTAGACGAAGAGGTTCGGGCTGCTGGCGCGCAGGTATTCCAGATGACCCTTCACGCGGTCGGCGAGCTCGTCGGCCAGATCGTCGGTGCGCCGGACACCCGGGTTGAAGCTCATCACGATCTGCTCGCTGCACTGGCCGGCAGCGCGCGAAACCTGGGGGTTGCTCCCGCAGCCCGCGACGGCGAGGCTCGCAAAAAGTGTGAAGGATGCACTCACGCAAAAAAGGCGGGCAGACTGGCGACCTGCGAACATTGACGACTCTCGCTCCGGGAAGCGGGCGAAGCGACTCACCCGTAGGCCAGCCACATTAGCGCAAGTTCCCCGCGCGCGATGCGTGTCGGTGCACACAGACGTCATGACAATACGTAAAGCGGTTAGCCTGAACCTTTGAGGGTTCCGGCCGGCACTCAACGCTTGCCGCAGGTCCTTGCCGCCCAGTCCTTGCGACTACGGAACGCGCACTTTCGCCGGGTCGAAACGGGGCTTCGGAAACTCGAGGGGCAATTTCTCGAGCTCCGTGAGCATCACCTGGGACACCGCCAGATTCCGGAACCAGTTCCGGTCGGCCGGGATCACGTGCCAGGGCGCCCAGCGGGTGCTGCACCGGGTGAGCGCATCCTCGAACGCCGCCCGGTATTCCTTCCACTGCTTGCGCTTCTCGAGGTCCTCGGGGCTGAACTTCCACTGCTTCGTGGCATCGGTGATGCGCTCCTCGAAGCGCTTCTTCTGCTCGTCCTTGCTGATGTGCAGGAAGAACTTCAGGACGATGACGCGGTTCTCGCTGAGCATGCGCTCGAAGTCGTTGATCTGGTCGTAGCGGGCACGCCAGGTTTCCCGGGGCACAAGCTTGTCGACGCGCACGACGAGCACGTCTTCGTAGTGCGAGCGGTTGAAGACGCCGACTTCGCCGCGTGGCGGGACGCGTTGGTGCACGCGCCAGAGATAGTCGTGCTTCAACTCCTCCGCGCTCGGGGCCTTGAACGAGTTGACGGTACAGCCCTGCGGATTGAAGGCGGTGAACACGCTGCGGACGGTACCGTCCTTGCCGCCGCCGTCGATGGCCTGGAGCACGCACAGCACGGCATACCTGCCGTCTGCGTAGAGCTTGTACTGCAATTCGTGCAGCCGCTCGCGGTTCGCTTCGAGCGCTTCCAGCGCGCCTTCCTTTTCCCAGCCGAGCGTGCGGCTCGCGTCCTTGTCCTTGAGGCGCGCGCGCTTACCGGGCTTCAACCGCAGCTCATCGACGAGGTCGTCGCCCGTGATGCGCTTGCCGCCCGATTGCTTGCTCATGCCGACTCCGGTTTCCGGCGCTCGAGGCCCGCCAAAGGCACTTGCTGCGTGATGCAGTGGATGTTGCCGCCTCCCAGCAGCACCTCGCGTGCCGGCACGCCAACGACGCGGCGCCTGGGGAAGAGCCGTTTCAGCCGCGCCGCTGCCGCCCGATCCGTGCGGGCATCGAGCAGCGGCATGACGATGCCACCGTTCGCGATGTAGAAATTCACGTAGCTGCCGGCGAGCCGGTCGCCGGCCGGACGGCGCTTCGTGCCTCTACGCGGCACGAGACCCTTCGCTTCCCTCGCCGTCATGTGCAGCGGACCGGGCATCGGCAGCTGATGTACCTTGAAGCGCCGGCCGTGTGCGTCGCGCGCGTCATTGAGCCGCTGCCAGGCATCCTGCGAGATGGCGTACTGCGGGTCGCGCTTGTCGTCCGTCCAGGTGAGACACACCTCGGCAGGGCGCACGAAGCAGGCCAGGTTGTCGATGTGGCCGTCGGTTTCGTCGTTGAACACACCTCTGCCGAGCCACACGATATGGCTCACGCCGAGATGCTTGCGCAACGCCGATTCGATCTGCCGTCGCGACAGCTGCGGGTTGCGGTTGGCATTGAGCAGGCATTCCTCGGTGACGAGCGCGGTGCCCGCGCCGTCGACGTGAATGGCGCCGCCTTCGTTGATGAGGCCGGCGTCGTAGCGGTCCGCACCCTCGATCTCGAGTACTTTGCGGGCAACGAGCTCGTCCTGGTCCCACGGTGCGTAGAGGCCGCCCCGGTCACCGCCCCATGCGTTGAAGCGCCAGTCGACACCGCGGACGGCGCCGCGCTCGTTGACGACGAACGTCGGAGCGACATCGCGCGCCCAGCAGTCGTCGTGGGACATCTCGACCACACGGATGCGCTCCGGCAGCTGTGCACGCGCGGACTCGAAAAACGCCGCGGACACACCGACGGTGACCGGCTCGAACCGCGCGATCGCGCGGGCGACGTCGACGAACGCACGCTGCGCCGGGGCGGCTGCGTTCCGCCAGTTGTCCGGCCGCTCCGGCCAGAGCATCCAGGTGCCGGCGTGGGGCTCCCACTCCGCGGGCATCCAGTAACCGTCGATGGCGGGTGTCTTGGCGAGCGTCTGCGACATAGGGTCGCGCATGCTAGCATCGCCGCCCGCTTCCCGATTCATTTCGCGCGTCCAGGAGTTACTGATGTCCACGGCTGCAGCGCCGAAGATCACGCCGCCCGCGCAGGGCAAAAAGATCACCATCCAGAACGGCAAGCTCATCGTGCCGGACAACCCGATCATTCCGTTCATCGAAGGCGATGGCACGGGTCCGGACATCTGGCGTGCGAGCGTCAGAGTGATGGATGCCGCCGTGCAAAAAGCTTATGCCGGCAAGCGCAAGATCCAGTGGATGGAGATCTACGCCGGCGAGAAATCGAACAAGCTCTTCAGCTCGTGGCTGCCGGATGAAACCGTCGCGGCGTGCCGCGAGTACCTGGTGTCGATCAAGGGGCCGCTCACTACGCCGGTTGGCGGCGGCATTCGCTCGCTCAACGTCGCGCTGCGCCAGCTGCTCGACCTGTACGTCTGCCTGCGCCCGGTGCGCTGGTACAAGGGCGTGCCCTCGCCGGTGAAGCATCCGGAGAAGGTCGACATGGCGATCTTCCGCGAGAACACCGAGGACATCTATGCCGGCATCGAATTCGAGGCCGGCACGGAGGACAACCGCAAGTTCCTCGAGCTGTTCAAGCAGCACTGGCCGAAGGCCTACGCGAAGATCCGCTTCCCGGACTCTTCGGGCATCGGCATCAAGCCGGTCTCGAAGGAAGGCTCGGACCGGCTGATCCGCTCGGCCATCGAGTACGCGATCGCGAACAAGCGCAAGAGCGTCACGCTGGTTCACAAGGGCAACATCCAGAAGTACACGGAAGGCTCGTTCCGCAACTGGGGCTACCAGCTGGCGGAGAAGGAGTTCGCGGCGCAGGTCTATACGTGGGAGCAGTGGGAGCGCACGAAGGCGGCGAAGGGCGAGAAGGAAGCGAACGCCGAGCAGGATGCGGCGAAGAAGGCCGGCAAGGTCATCATCAAGGATGCGATCGCCGACATCACGCTGCAGCAGGTGCTCACGCGGCCGGACGAGTTCGACGTCATCGCGACGCTCAACCTGAACGGCGACTACATTTCGGATGCGCTGGCGGCGCAGGTGGGCGGCATCGGCATCGCGCCGGGCGCGAACATCAACTACCTCACGGGGCACGCGGTGTTCGAGGCGACGCACGGCACGGCGCCGAAGTATGCGAACCTCGATAAGGTGAATCCGGGATCGGTGTTGCTCTCGGGCGAGATGATGCTGCGGTACATGGGGTGGACCGAGGCGGCGGACTCGATCATCGCGGCGATGGATCGCACCATTGGTCAGAAGACCGTCACGTATGACTTCGCGCGGCTGATGGAAGGCGCGACCGAGGTGTCGACCTCCGCCTTCGGCGATGCGTTGATCCGCAACCTCTGACGTGTTGAGCGGCGGGGCGCGTCACCGACGACGCGCCCCGCCCTTCCCTCCTCCTGCGTGCGCGTCCATGTAGGCGCGCAGCAGCGAATTGATCTGTGTCTGGTAGCCTTCGCCACGCTTCCGAAACCAGGCAAGTACGTCGGAATCGAGCCGGAGCGTGACCTGCTGCTTCGTGCGCGTATTTCCCAGACCCTTGCGAACGACCATTCGCGCGAACTGCTCGTCGGTGGTGGGCGGGATGTCTGAATAGTCGATGTCCTCGTCGCGCATGCGGTCAATACGCTCCCAGTCGGTGCCCGAAGCACTCGAAGTACGCTTCTTGCTCACGCTTGTTCGCCTTTCTGAGTGAAATGATTCGTATCGCATCGCCGGCTTCCACGAACACGACGGTTACCACTCTGCCTTCGAGCAGCCCGAATCCGCGCGTGCGTGGCTCCTCGTAGTCGAAGCGGTTGTCCGCCGCAGTCAACAGGTCGCCCGCAAAGGCGGTTGCGACGTCGGCGAAGTCGAACCCGTGTTTCAGCAGATTCTTGCGGCGCTTGTCCTCGTTCCATTCAAAGATCACCGGCGCGGCATCCTTATTGTAGTTACGTTTTGTAGTTACACAAGGCACGACTGGACCGGCGCGATCATCTGCGAAGCGTGAGCGCACCTCAGCGGCGCTGCCTGACGCGTTCGCCCAGAAATGCGAGTGCGTGTGTCTCGGACGAAGTGCGGTGTGCGCGGGGAGCGGGAGACCCGTATGATTCTGCGTACATGCAGAGCACTGAGGACTTGCACGCGACCGATCTAGGTGGCACCGCTGCGCAGTGCGCGCGGCACATCGTCGAGGCGTTCGGGTTCTACAACGCGGAGTTTCGGGTCATCACGCGGCGGGCGCCGGTGCGGTTCGATACGCGCGACTGGAAGGGCAGCCAGCGTGATGCGGTGGAGCGCATCGAGCTCTACGACCGGTTCGTCAACCAGACCATCGCGGAGCTGCACCTGCAGCTCGGGGCGCGCGCGTTCGATCGGGCGCTGTGGGCGGACATCCAGCGGGAATTCGCGGCGCAGATCGAAGGACTGCCGGATCCCGAGTTCACCAAGACGTTCTTCAGCTCGATTACCCGCCAGCTGTTCGGCACCGTCGGTGTAGCGCCAGACATCGAGTTCGTCGCGACGGATCTCGATCCGCTCGCCGGCGTGCAGCCCGGCGCCGGCACGAACACCTATCTGAACCGCGGCTCTCTCGAACTGCTCATCGAGGACCTGCTCGGCGATCTCGAGTTTCGCTCAGCCTGGCGCGACCTCTCGCGCAGCATCGCGCACGTCACGACGGAGATCGACGCCCGCCTGCGCAAGGCGGGCGAGCGGCGGGCAGTGGAGAAGCTCGAAGTTATCCGGCCGGTGTTCTACCAATTCACGCGTGCGTACGTCGTCGGCAAGGTGATCGGCCGTGACTTCACGCTGCCGCTCGTCATCGCGCTGAAGAACACCGACGCCGGCGTGCTCGTCGATGCCGTGATGCTGACCCCCGAGGACGTGAGCGTCGTGTTCGGGTTCTCACGCACGTATCTGCACGCGGACCTCGACCGCGTCGCTGAAGCGGTGCTGTTCATCAAATCGCTGATCCCCCGAAAGCCGATCAGCGAGATTTTCACGGTGCTCGGGCGCGCGAAGCAGGGCAAGACCGAGCGCTATCGCGAGCTGATGAAGCACCTGTCGCAATCGGAGGACCGGTTCGTGCACGCCGCCGGCGAGCGCGGGCTCGTGATGGTGTGCTTCACCCTGCCCTCGTTCGACGTCGTGTTCAAGATCATCCGCGACCGCTTCGCGTATCCGAAAAACATCCTGCGGGAGGAAGTGCAGGCGAAGTACCGCATGGTGTTCAGGCACGATCGCGTCGGACGGCTCGTCGATGCGCAGGAGTTCAAGCGCATGCGCTTCCGGCGCGCGCAGTTCGCGCCGGAGTTGCTCGAAGAGCTGTTCACCGAAACCGCCTCCACCGTGCACGCCGACGGCGAAGACCTGATCTTCGATCACCTCTACATCGAGCGCCGCATGACGCCGCTCAACCTCTATCTGCGCGACGCGAGCCCGGAGGCGGCCGAGCGTGCCGTGCTCGACTACGGCCAGTGCATCCGCGATCTCGCGTACACGAACATTTTCGCGGGCGACCTGCTGCTCAAGAACTTCGGCGTGACACGGCACGGCCGCGTGATCTTCTACGACTACGACGAGCTCTGTCAGGTGACGGACTGCCGCTTCCGCGACCTGCCGCAGGCAACGAGTCTCGAGGACGAAATGCGCGCCGAGGCGTGGTTCCACGTGAACGACAACGACGTCTTCCCCGAGACCTTCCTGCGATTCCTCGCCTTTGATGACGCGCAGCGCGCCGCGTTCCTGCGCGTGCACGGCGAAATACTCACGGCGGACTTCTGGCGCACGGTGCAACACCGGCTGATCGAAGGCGAAATGCTGGAAGTGGTGCCGTACCACCCGCATCGGGTGCGGGTGGCGAGCAGCGCATGAACCGCGCGCTGATCGTCATCGGCGGAATCATCGTGCTGCTCGGGCTGACGTGGCCGTGGGTGAAGCGCTTCCCGCTGTTCCACTTGCCGGGCGACATCGTCGTCGACCGTCCCGGGTTCAAGTTTTTCTTCCCCATCACCTCGATGCTGCTGATCAGCGCTGTGCTGTCACTGATCGCCTGGCTGATGCGCCGCTGAATCAGCGCTCGACGGGTTCTAGGCGCTATTGATCGCGGCGAGCGCCTGCGTGACATCCTCGACGAGGTCGTCGATGTCTTCGAGGCCGATCGAGAGTCGCACCGTGCCGGCAGTCACCGTGGACATCCGTAGCTGCTCCGCCGTGAGATCACGACCGCGCATCATCTGAGGCGACACGACGAGTGATTCCGTCGAGCCGAGGCTCGCCGTAAGCGCGAAAAGCTGCAGGCTCTCCGCAAACTTGTTGCCGGCCTCCATGCCACCCTTGATGTCGCACGAGACGATGGTGCCGAACTCCTTCATCTGTGCATTCGCGAGAGCGAACTGCGGGTGCGTCGGAATGCCGGGGTAGTGAACACGTTCCACGAGGGGGCTGGCCGCCAGCAACTCGGCGATGCGCATCGCACTGGCGCACTGCGCGCGATAGCGCACGAAATACGTCTTGAGTCCGCGCTGGATGAGAAACGCGGCATGCGGATCGAGCGACCCGCCCATCGCGCCGAAGTCCGTGCGCATCGAGCGGATGAGCTCCTGCCGCGCGATGACCGCGCCACCCATCACGTCGCCAGCGCCGGACGCGTACTTGGTGAGGCTGTGCACGAAGACGTCCACGTCGAACTCACCATGCTGATGAAAACCGGCGAACGTGTTATCCAGCACCGTCAAGGCGTTCTTCGCACGGGCGAGACGAGTGAGCGCGGCAATGTCCGCGACCTTCGTCACCGGATTGGTCGGGCTCTCGAAAAAGACCAGCCGGGTTGGCTGCGCGGCGAGCGCGCGCTCGACACCTTCCAGATCTTCGATCGACAACATCGTGCTCGAGACGCCGAAGCGCCCCAGCAGGCGCCGGATGAGATATCGGCTCGGGTTGTACGTCTCGACGAAACAAATGACGTGGTCGCCCTGCTTCGTGAGCGCGAGCAAGGTCTGTGCAATCGCGCCGACGCCCGAAGCCGTGACGAGGCAGTCGTCCCGGCCCTGAAGCTCGGCGAGCGTGAGCTCGAGCTGCCGCGTCGTCGGGTTCGAGGCGCGTGTGTAGAAGAACCCCGGCCGCTCGCCGCGCAGGTTCTTCATCGTCTCCTCGAGCGAGTCGAACTCGAATTTGACGGTCTGGTAGATCGGCGCGACGACCGGATGATTGTCGGGCGCGAGCTCGACGCGCGGCGGATGATTGACGCGCGTTGCCTTTTTCATGCGGTCACGCTTCTTCATGGCAGATTCATTCAGTCACCTGGCGCCGCGAGTCCGCGAGCGAATGTCTGCAAGCGGGCTACCGCATCGTCAAGCGTCTGATCGCGCTTTGCGATGCATAGTCGCAGGACGAGCAGCTCCGGCGGCTGCTGATAAAACGGCGAAAGCGGAATCGTCGCGACACCGGCCTCGGTGAGCAGACGCTCCGCGAACGCGACGTCCTTCACGCGCGCGATAGCGCTGTAGTCGATGAGCTGGAAGTACGTGCCTTCGGCAGGCGGCACTTTGAATAGCGTTCCATCCAGCGCAGCACGCACCCGGTCACGCTTGGCCTGAAAGAATTCGGACAATCCGCGCCAGGAGTCCGGCTTCTCGACGAGATAGGTCGCGATCGCACGCTGCAGCGGGTGCGCGATGCTGAACGTATTGAACTGGTGCACCTTGCGCAGCTCGCGTGTCAGCTCCGGCGGGGCGATGCCGTATCCGACGCGCAGCCCGGTCGAGTGCATCGTTTTGCCGAACGAAAACACGGCGAACGCTCGCTCGCGCAGCTCCCGGTGCGTGAGCACCGAGACGTGCTGGCGACCGTCGTACACCACGTGCTCGTACACTTCGTCCGACAGCACGTAGATGTCCCGGCCGCGGATAACCTCGGCGAGCGCGTCGATATCGCCCGCACTCATCACCGTACAAGCCGGATTGTGCGGCGTATTGATCATGATGAGCCGCGTGCGCGGCGTGATACTGGAAGCGACGCGATCCCAGTCGTACCGAAAACCCGGCGGCATGAGCGGAATGTGCACGCATCGCGCCCCCGCAAGGCGCACGGCCGGGTCGTAGGAGTCGTACGACGGATCGAACACGATCGCCTCGTCGCCCGGGCGCACCAGCGCCTGCACCGCGCTGTAGATGGCCTCCGTCGCGCCGCAGGTGACCGTCACCTCCGATTCGGGATTTACGGTCACTCCGTACGAGGCCGCGAGCTTCTTCGCGATCTGCTCACGCAGCTCGATCACGCCCTCCATCGGAGCGTACTGATTGAAGCCCTCGCTCATGGCGGCGGCCGTGAGCTCGCGGAGACGCGGATCGATGTCGTAGTCGGGGAAGCCCTGGCCCAGATTGAGCGCGCCCAGCTCGCGCGCACGGCGCGACATCACCGTGAAGATGGTGGTTCCGACATCCGGCAGCTTGCTCTGGAAGGGCATGCAGACGCACTCGACGTCCGTTAGCTCAGGCCTTCTCCGCCACAGCCGCGGCTGCCAGCGCGGCACCCACGATTCCCGCCTGACCCGCGAAGTGCGCCGGTCGAATTTCGCAAGGCGCCTTCAGCAGCGACTTGAACTCGTCGTACCGTTCACTCACGGCACCGCCGAGAATGAAAACGTCGGGCCAGAACAGCGCGTGAACGTAGCGGAGGTATTCGTTGACGCGCGCGATCCAGGCAGGGAAATCCAGGTTTTCCTCCGTGCGCACGCGGGCCGTCGCCCAGGCCTCCGCTTCGCGGCCGTGCAGCTCCATGTGACCGAACTCCGTGTTGGGGGTCAGCTTGCCGTCACAGAACAGTGCCGTGCCGAGACCCGTCCCGAACGTGAGCATGATGACGGTGCCGGGCGTGTTGCGGCCAGCGCCCCAGGTCATCTCGGCAACGCCCGCCGCGTCGGCATCGTTGAGGAACACGACGGGCATGCCGAGCGTGGCAGCTGCGAGCGACGCACCGTCAGTGCCGATCCACCCGTGGTCCACGTTAGCCGCGGTGAGTGAGACATTGCGTTTCACGACACCCGGATAGGTGAAGCCCGCGGCCTTCGCACCGGCGGGCAACTGCTTCACCAGCACCGCGGTCTGCTTCATCACCTCGTGCGGTGTGGACGGCTTTGGCGTGGGCACGTGCGAGATCTGGCTCGCGAGCTGGCCGGTCCGCACGTCCACGAGTGCGCCTTTGATCGAAGAGCCGCCGAAATCGATGCCGAGTACGTTCATAAAAGTGTCGCAAGTCCGAGGTTCTAGGGAGCGGGAAGCGCGCCGGCCGTTGCCTGCGCCATTTGCACGTCGCGCTGCCTCGCCTTCTCCTGTCGCGCCATCATGATGCCGGCGCACACGACGAAGAGGGCCACGACGCTCACCATGAGGGTGGCGAGCGCATTGATTTCCGGTGTCACGCCGAGTCGCACCTTGGAGAAGATCATCATGGGCAGGGTGTTCGTCGAAGGACCGGCGGTGAAACTGGCAATGACGAGATCATCCAGCGAAAGCGTGAAGGCAAGCAACCATCCCGAGAGCACTGCCGGCGCCACGATGGGTAGCGTGATGACCATGAAGACCTTGGCGGGACGCGCCCCGAGGTCCATGGCTGCCTCCTCCAGCGACTCATCCATGGAGGACAGCCGCGACTGCACCACCACGGTGACATAGCTCATCGTGAGCGTGATGTGGGCGATGACGATCGTGCTGAATCCGCGCTGGTCCGGAACGAACGGGAGCGGAGCCAGAGCCACGAACAGGAGGAGCAGCGACAGGCCGGTGATCACCTCAGGCATGACCAGGGGCGCGGTGACCATGCCCGCCAGCATCGTGCGCCCGCGGAAGCGGCCGAAGCGGGCGAGAACCAGCCCCGCCAGCGTGCCGACGATGACCGCGCCGGTCGCCGTCACGGCCGCAATGCGCAGACTGAGCCAGACCCCCTGCAGCATCTGCCGGTCTTCGAACAGCACGCCATACCATTTAGTGGAGAACCCGCCCCAGACCGTGACGAGGCGCGACTCGTTGAACGAGTACGCGATCACCGACAGGATCGGGATGTAGAGAAACGCGAAGCCGAGCACCAGCACGACGATCAGGAAGACGTTGCGCCGGTTCATCGATGCGCCCCGCCGGATTCCTGCGCCTGATAGCGCTGGAAGACCATGATCGGCAGCACGAGCAGCGCCAGCAGCGCGATGGCGACTGCGCTCGCTAGCGGCCAGTCGCGATTGCTGAAGAACTCATCCCACAGCACGCGTCCGATCATCAGGGAGTCGGTGCCCCCGAGGAGTCGCGGGATGACGAACTCGCCCACCGCCGGAATGAACACGAGCATCGACCCGGCGATGATGCCCGGCATCGATAACGGCAGCGTGATGCGCAGGAAAGCCTTGAAGGGCGTCGCGCCGAGATCGACCGCCGCTTCGAGCAGCGTGTTGTCGTGCTTCTCGAGATTGGAATACAGCGGCAGGATCATGAACGGCAGGTACGAGTACACGATGCCGACGTACATCGCGAAGTCCGTCTGCATCATGACGATGGGCTCTTGCGTGATGCCGAGCCCCATGAGCACGTTGTTGATGAGGCCGTTGTTGCGCAACAGGCCGATCCACGCGTACACGCGCACGAGAAACGACGTCCAGAACGGCAGGATCACGAGGAGCAGCAATGTGTTCCGCCAGCTCGTGTCGGCGCGCGCGATGCCGTACGCCATCGGGTAGCCGATGAGGAGGCAAAAGATCGTCGAGATCGCCGCGACTCTCAGCGAGCTCAGGAACGCCTCGAAATACAGCGATTCCTTCGCGAGAAAGACGTAGTTCGCGAGATGCAGCTTCAGCTGGACGTAGTTGTCGCTCGTCCACTCCAGCATGTCGGTGTACGGCGGCACGCCGAGTCGCGTATCGGCGAAGCTGATCTTGAGAACGATGATGAACGGGATCAGGAAGAAGAGCAGCAGCCACACCCACGGCACGGCGATGACGATGGAGCGGCCCGAGATGCCGGTACGACGCAGCACACCCTGCGACCATCGGTACGGGCCGCAGGTCTGAACCATCTGCAGGAGATACGCCAGCCGCGAGCTGACGCGCTGACCGAGCGGGACGTAACTGATGGCCACGACTTACTCAGTGACGACGACCGCGCTCGACTCGTGCCAGCTCACCCACACGCGCTCTTCCCACGTGAACGGCGAATCCGCATGGCGATGCGTGTTCGGCTGCGTGATGCGCACCGTCTTCCCCGAATCGAGCTGCACGAGGAAGATCGACATGTCGCCCATGTAGGCGATTTCCCTGATCACCCCCGGCGCGCCGTTCACTTTCTCGGCCGGCGCCTCGCGGGTCAGCACCATCTTCTCCGGACGGATGGCGGCCCAGACGACGGCATCGGGCGCGGCGCTCACGCCGTGGCCGACATAGATGTTTCCGCCGAGCTCGGCGGAGTCGATGATCACGTGATCCGCCTCGTCCGCCGTGATGCGGCCCTCGAACATGTTCACGTTGCCGATGAACTCGGCGACGAAGCGAGTGCTCGGGAACTCGTAGATCTCGTGCGGCGTACCCACCTGCACGATGCGACCCTGGTTCATGACGCCGATGCGCGAGGCGAGCGTCATCGCCTCTTCCTGATCGTGCGTGACGACGACGAACGTGACGCCGAGGCGTTCCTGGATGTTCACCAGCTCGAACTGCGTGTGCTCGCGCAGCTTCTTGTCGAGCGCACCGAGCGGCTCATCGAGCAGCAGCAGCTTCGGGCGCTTGATCAGCGAGCGTGCGAGCGCGACCCGCTGGCGCTGGCCGCCGGAGAGCTGGTGCGGCTTGCGCTTCCCGAGCTCCGTGAGCTTCACCATCGCGAGCATGTCGGCCACGCGCTTCGCGATCTCCGGCTTCGCCACACCGTCCTGCCGGAGCCCGAAGGCCACGTTCTGCTCCACCGTCATGTGCGGAAACAGCGCGTAGGACTGGAACATCATGTTCACCGGGCGCCTGTAGGGCGGCACACCGGCCATGTCCTGGCTGTCGATGTAGATACGCCCTTCCGTCGGCGCCTCGAAGCCCGCGAGCATGCGCAGGAGAGTCGTCTTGCCACAGCCCGAGCCGCCGAGCAGACAGAAGATCTCGCCCTGGAAGATGTTCAGCGAAACGTCGTTGACGGCGACGAACTCGCCGAACTTCTTGCTGACGTCGTCGATGCGGATGTAAGGCGTGGCCCGTGGATCCCTCCACGGGGCTCTTCGCTCTTCGGCACGCGCGGCCATCTGCCGTCGCTCCGGACGATCGGCGCTCAGTGCCCGGTCGTGAACTTCTGCCAGCCGCGCGTCATGATCTTGGTGGTTTCCTCGGTGTCGGCGAGATCCGGCACGAGCTTCACCTTCACTTCCTGCGGCGGATACACGCCCGGGTCCTCGAGCACTTCCTTCTTCACGTACTGGGTCGCGGCGGCATTGCCATTCGCGTAGTTGACGGTGTTGCTCACAGCCGCGATCACCTCGGGGCGGAGCATGTAGTTGATGAACGCGTGCGCGTTCTTCGAATGTGGCGCGTCCTTGGGGATGAGATAGCTGTCGAACCAGATGATCGTGCCTTCCTTGGGGATGACGTACTTGATCTCGGCGCCGGTCTTGTTCTCCTCGGCGCGGTCGCGCGCCTGCAGGATGTCGCCGTTGTAGCCCACCGCGATGCAGATCTCGCCGTTGGCGAGGTCGCCGATCATCTTCTGCGTGTCGGCGTAGCGCACGTTCGGCCTGATGGCCATCAAGGCATTCGTCGCGAGCTCGAGGTCCTCGGGCTTCTGGCTGTTCGGGTCCTTGCCGAGCGCCGCGAGCGTCATGCTGTACATCTCCGTCGCGGAGTCGAGCGTCGCCACGCCGCACTTCTTGAAGTTCTTCACCACGTTCGGGTCGAAGACCAGCTTCCAGCTGTCGAGCGGCGCGTTCGGCATCGCTTCCTTGATCTTCTTTACGTTGTAGCCAATGCCCGTGGTGCCCCACATGTGCAGCACTGCGTAGTCGTTACCCGGGTCGTGCATCGCGAGGCGCGCTTCGATGTCCGGGTCCATGTTCTTCAGGTTCGGCAGCTGCGACTTGTCGAGCTTCTGGTAGTAGCCGGCCTTGATCTGGCGCTCGTAAGAGGAGGCCGACGGCACCACGACGTCGTAGCCGGCCGCGCCCGGGGCGAGCTTGGCTTCGAGCTCCTCGTTGCTGCCGTAGTTGCTCACCGCGACCTTGATGCCCGTCTCCTTCGTGAAATTCTCGATGGTGTCGGGCGCGAGATAGTCGTTCCAGATGTAGAGGTTCAGCTCCTTCGGCTCGCCGGGCGGTTGCGCCGCCGCCTGCGTGCCCGGCGATGGGGCAGCTTCCTTCTTGCCGCACGCGGCGAGTGCGGCGGCCGCGGCGATGGCAACGAACAATGAACGCGCGAATGGGCTTGCGGCGTGAGGCACGGTGTTACTCCCGGTAAGACCGACGACTGTTGTTATCAAAGCAGGCGCATCGGGGATGCGCCCCTAATATAGCGGTTTACACGTTCAGCAACAGGTGCTCGCGTTCCCAGGAGCTGATCACCTGGAGGAACACCTCGTACTCGGCCTCTTTCACGATGGTGAAGGCCGAGATGAACGCCTCGCCCAGCAGGTTGACCAGGGGCTCGCACTCGCGCAGCAGGCGCAGGGCCTCATCCAGCGAGCGCGGCAGGCCGAAGGGTAGCTCGTGAGCGCTGCCGGTGATCGGATCGCTCGGCTGCAGCCCTTCGATCATGCCGAGGTAGCCGCAGGCGAGCGAGGCCGCGATGGCGATGTACGGATTCGCATCCGCGCCGCCCACCCGGTTCTCGACGCGTCGCGCATCCGCGTTCGACATGGGCACGCGCAACCCGGCCGTGCGGTTGTCGTAGCCCCAGTGCACGTTGATCGGCGCGGACAGGTAACGCGTCAGGCGTCGATAGGAGTTCACGTTCGCACTGAACAGGGCCATGGCCGCCGGCAGGTATTTCTGCAGACCGGCGATGTGCGAAAAGAACAGTTGCGAGGGCGTGCCGTCGGAGCTCGAGAAGATGTTCTTGCGAGTCTTCTTGTCCACGATGCTCTGGTGGATGTGCATGGCGCTGCCCGGCTCCTTCGCGTGGGGCTTGGCCATGAACGTGGCGTACATCTTGTGGCGGAGCGCCGCCTCGCGCGCGGTGCGCTTGAATAGAAAGGCCTGGTCCGCGAGATCGAGCGCCGGGCCGTGGATCAGGTTGATCTCCATCTGCGCCGGGCCGTCTTCGTGGATCAGGGTATCTATCTCGATGTCCTGGTCCTCGCAGAACTGATAGATGTCATCGAACAGCGGATCGAACTCGTTCACCGCCGCGATGCTGTAGGACTGCCGCCCGGGTTCTGCGCGCCCCGAGCGTCCGACGGGGGGCTTGAGCGGATAGTCCGCATCGATGTTGGGCTCGACGAGATAGAACTCGAGCTCCGGCGCCACGATCGGTTCCCAGCCGCGCTGCGCATAGAGCTCGAGCACGTTGCGCAACACGTGGCGCGGGGCCATCGTCACGCGGCGGCCGTCCGAATAGAAGCAGTCGTGGATCACCTGTGCGGTCGGCTCGGCGGCCCACGGCACGCGCCGCACGGTTTTCGGATCGGCCTTGAGGACGATGTCGATCTCGGCCGGGCTCATCGCTTCGCCCGGGTCGGGCGGATAATCACCCGTCACCGTCTGCAGGAAGATGCTCTCGGGCAGGCGCATGCCCTCGTCTTCCGCGAATTTCTCCGCAGGCATGATCTTGCCGCGCGCGATGCCGGCCATGTCGGGGATGATGGCCTCGACCTCGGAAATGCCGTGGTCCCGGAAAAACTGCTGGATTTCGTTCGCCATAACTTTGTTCTTTCTTTGCGGGCTAGCGCGCGGCGGCGAGCGGGCGCGGCGCCCCACCCTGCTGGCGCTCGGCGAGACGCTCGCGCGTCGAGGCCCCGAAGGCCGCGAACAGCGCGCGGGAAAAATCGTTGCTCATGACTTTCCATTCCGGGTGCCACTGCACCGCCAGCGCGAAACGCGCTGCGTTCTTCACGCGGAAGGCTTCGACGACGCCATCGGGCGCGCGGGCCTCGACGGCGAGGCGATCGCTCAGGCGATCCACGCCCTGATGGTGCAGGGAGTTCACGCGAATACGGTCGGTGCCCGCAAGACCGCGGAGCACGCCGCCCTGCTCCAGCAGCACGTCGTGCGCAGGTCCGTACTGGACGTCGAGGGGCTGCGACTCGTCGTCGCGATGGTCCAGGAAGCCCGGGATTTTGTGCAGAAGCTGATGGAGCGTGCCGCCGAAGGCCACGTTCATCTCCTGGAACCCACGGCAGATGCCGAGCACCGGAATGCCGCGCGCCACCGCGACCGGAATGAGCGGCAGCGTAGTCGCATCGCGCGCCGCATCGTGCAGCGTGCCCGGGAGACTCGGCGTACCGGAGTAGTGTGTCGGCTCGACATTCGAGGGGCTGCCCGTAAAGACCAGACCATCGACGATATCCAGCACCTCATCCACCGACACGATGTCGCCCAGCGCTGGAATGAGCAGCGGCACGCAGCCGGCGGCTTCGGCCACCGCGCGGAGGTACTTCTCGCCCACCGCGTGGAACGGGTGAAGACCGATCATTCGGCGATCGGCAGGTAATCCGATGACGGGGCGTTTGGGCGACATGATGGTGAAGGCGCCGCCGTCTATTATCTTGAACAGACGCCGGCTGGGCTCTTCGATTCGGGCCGGTATTAGACCACAGCCGGGGGGTGCGAAGCTGCCTCCCAATGTCGGGACTGGAAGCGCATCACACGGCCCTTTGAGGCCCATGCCGTCCGTGCGGCGAGCGGCGCTCGCGGTTTGCGGCGCGACCGCGCGGCCCCGTATCCTGCGCGCCCGATGCCGCGCCGGGCGTAGAAATATCCTAAACACTTCCTTGACATAAGCATCGCCGTCGTGACCGCTCTCACCCACGTTTCTTCGTACTACGCCGCCTCCGCGAACGCGGCGCCGGAGCGCCCCGCGCTCGCCGGCACGGTGGAGTGCGATGTGTGCGTGGTCGGCGGCGGAATCGCGGGATGCTCCGCCGCCCTGCATCTCGCCGAGCGCGGCTACAGCGTCGTGCTGCTCGAACAGAACCGCATTGGCTGGGGCGGCTCGGGGCGCAGCGGCGCGCAGGCACTCTTCGGTGTCGCCGCGGGACAGGCCAAGCTCGAGCGACTCATCGGCGCCGGCGATGCCCGCCTCGTGTGGGACGTGACCGTGGAAGGGCTCACGCTCATGCGCGAGCTGATCGCGCGCCATCGCATCGAGTGCGACTGGGTGCATGGACAATTGCATACGGCCATCAAGCCGCGTCACGATCTCGAGCTGCGCGCCGAGCTCGACATCCTGCACACGAAGTACGGCTACGACAGTGTTCGCTATGTGCCGCGCGAGGAAGTGCGCTCGCTGCTCGCGACCGAGCGCTATATCTCCGCGCTTTACGACACGAATTGCGGCCACCTTCATCCGCTGAACTACACGTTGGGGCTGGCGGCGGCGGCTGAGCGCCAGGGCACCCGCATCTACGAAGACACGCGTGCGCTGACGGTCGACATGCAAGCCTCGCGCGTCCGCACCTTGCGCGGCGAAGTGCACGCGCGCCAGATCGTGCTGTGCGGGAACGTCTATCTCGGCAGCACGGTGCCCCCGCTCACTTCGAAGATCATGTCAGTCGGCACCTATATCGTCGCGACCGAGCCGCTGGGTGCGGAGCGCGCGCGAGCCCTCATCACGAACAACGCCGCCGTCGCCGATTCCAACTGGGTGCTGGACTATTTTCGTAGGTCAGCCGATCACCGCCTGCTGTTCGGGGGGCGCGTGAACTACTCGGGGCTCGCGAGCTTCGACGCGCCGGGCGCGACGCGCAGGCGGATGGTGGGCGTGTTTCCGCAGCTCGCGCAGGTGAAGCTCGATTACTCATGGGGCGGCGATGTGGACATCACGCTGAACCGCGCTCCGCACTTCGGGCGCCTGGCGCCGAACGTGTACTTCCTGCAAGGCTTCTCGGGTCACGGCATCACGCTCGCGGGCATCGCGGGCAAGCTCACCGCGGAGGCCATTGCGGGAACGGCGGAGCGCTTCGACGTCTTCGCGAAAATCCCGCATGGGAATTTTCCGGGCGGGGCCGCTTTGCGGCGGCCGGCGCTGGTGCTCGCGATGCTCTACTACAGGCTGAAGGATCTGCTTTAACGCGTAGAATCCCGCCGGCGCGAGGTTCGAGCGTTCCATTGACGAGGATGTCCATGAATTACGTGATTCCCGTTCCGGCCCAGCCCTCCGTCGAAGTGCACGGCACGGCGTCGCGCTTCCCCGTGCACCGGATCTACTGCGTCGGCCGGAACTACGCCGCGCACGCGCGCGAGATGGGCAACGATGACCGCACGCCGCCGTTCTTCTTCACCAAGCCAGCGGATGCCGTGGTCGCGAGCGGGTCGTCGGTGCCCTATGCCATGCGCACCACGGACTTGCATCACGAGGTCGAGCTGGTCGTGGCGCTCGGCGCGGGTGGCGCGAACATCACCGCGCACAAGGCGAATTCGGTGATCTTCGGTTACGCGGTCGGCATCGACCTAACGCGTCGCGACCTGCAGTCGGATGCGCGCAAGGACGGCCGGCCATGGGACCACAGCAAGGGCTTCGACCGCTCGGCCCCGATCGGCGCGATCCATCCGGTGAAGAACACCGGCATCATCGAAAGCGCGCGCATCTGGCTCAAGGTGAACGGCAAGGATCGTCAGAACGCCAACGTGTCGGAGATGACTTGGAAAGTGCCCGAGATCATTGCGGAGCTCTCCACGTTGTGGGAGCTCGCTGCAGGCGATCTCATCTTCACCGGCACGCCGGCCGGTGTTGGCGCTCTCGCGCCCGGCGATTCCATCGAGGCGGGCATCGAGGGCCTCAGCGGTTTGAGCATACGCATTGGCTAAAGGCCCTCAATCGTAGAGGCCCTCAATCGCCGGGCGGCTTGGAGGGAGTACCTTCGCAAAGAAAGCGCCGATGCGGAAGCAGTCCCCTCCAAGCCGCCCGGCGATTGAGGGCATCTAGCCGGCGGCAGGCAAGCCTGTGAGCTCCTTGCGGTGGGCCTCGGCGAGCTCGCCGAGTGAGGTAAAGCGGAAATCGTAGCGCGGCATGCGCTCCGGCACGCGCGTTGCGCCACCGCCCGCTTTGCCGTGGCGCCGGTGGATCCAACAGGACGCCACCCCCAGCTCATTCGCCGGCGCGTGATCGTGAAACAGGCTCTCCGCAATGTGCAGCACCTGATTGCGCTCGATGCCGTGCCGCCCGAGCTGCTCCAGCAGATACTCGAAGTTACGCAGGCTCGGCTTGTACGAGCCGATGTCCTCGGCCGTCATCACCCCGTCGAACTGCACTTTGAGCTTGCGATTCGAATGCGCAAAGCTCTCGTTGTCCACGTTCGTGAGCGGGTAGAGGCGGCAGTGCTGCTTCAAATACCGGAGCGCGGGCGGGGAATCGGGGAACGCGGGCCAGTCGGCGATCGAGCGCCCGAACTTCAGGCACTCCGTCCAGTCGGCGGGCGTGCCCCAGTGCTCCGCGAGACGCTTGTGGACCACCGCGAGCAGATCGGAGTACTTCTTCGTCGGCGTGTAGTGCTCCTGCGAATGCTCGTAGCTCGCGAAGTCCTCGAGTATCTCATCGCGAGAGCGGCGGCGCGGAGCACGTGCAGCCAGCGGCGCAAGGGCGGTGAGCAGGCCGGTCTCCCAGTCGATGAGCGTGCCGTAGCAGTCGAACGTCAGCACCTTGAAATCCGTGAGCTTCATGGGCGTGTCCGGATGTCGTAACAACGATGGATGCGTGGATTGCGCTCGAAATCGCGCGGAATCGTCGCCGGGGTGATGTCCTGCACTTCGTAACGTTCCGCGACGCTCGCATCGAGCTTGAACTTCTGCGCATTGGTGGAGAACACCAACAAGCCGCCGGGTGCGAGTAGCTGGACGCAGGCCTCAATGAGCGCGCCGTGATCGCGGCCAATGTCGAGCACGCCTTCCATGCGCTTGGAGTTCGAGAACGTCGGCGGGTCGAGGAAGATGAGGTCGTAGCGGTCGCGGCCCTGCGCCGCCGGCGTGAGCCACTCGCGGCAATCCGCCTGCACGAGCACGTGATCTCGTGTGGCGAGCCCGTTCAAGCCCAGGTTGCGCTCCGCCCAGTCGAGATAGGTGCGAGAGAGATCGACCGACACGCTCGAGCGCGCACCGCCGGCCGCCGCAAACACCGTGACCGCGCCGGTGTAGCAGAACAGATTGAGGAAGCGTTTACCGGCAGCGTTCTCGCGGATGCGCGCGCGCGTCGGGCGGTGATCGAGGAACAGTCCCGTATCGAGGTAGTCGTCAAAGTTCACGCGCAGCTTGAGGCCGCCTTCCTCGACGATGTGGAACTGGTACTGCTCGGCCACCTTCTGGTACTGATTGCCGCGTGTCTGTCGCCGTCGGACACGGACACGGATTCGCTCGGCTGGAACGCCCGTGACCTCCGGCAGAACCGAGAACGCCTCTGCGCGACGCCGCCGCACGGCTTGTTCGTCGATGCTCGCCGGCGCTGCGTATTCCTGAACATGGAGCCACACCTCGGGTGACGCGGTCGCCTCGCCGATCACGCGGTACGAATCGATGGCGAATGCGTACTCGGGCATGTCGGCGTCGTAGATTCGGTAGCAGGTAACGCCGCTGTCGCGCACCCAGCGCGAGAGTTGCTTGAGGTTCTTGCCAAGACGATTGGCGAACATGCGCGCGCCGGCGGAATCCTTGAGCGATGGGTCGATGCGGGCCGCGCCTGGAGTCGCCGAGCGCTCGCGAAACGCATCGGGCTCGACGGTGATCCGCAGCAGGCGGCACTCGATGCCACCGTTCCAGACGGTGTGCGTGCGATGCGCGCGGAGGCCGAGCTCGGGACCGATCTCGGGTGCCGTGAGCACGGCAGCGGTCCATCCGAGGAAGCGCGCCCGCAGCACCTCGCCCAGCTCGCGGTGAATGGCACGCGCGCCTTCCTGATCCTCGAGGCGCACCCCGTATGGAGGATTCACGCACAGAAGTCCGGCAGGAGGTGTGCGTTCTGCGAATGGCTGCGCGCGCGGCTGTTGCGTTACCTGACCCACGCTCGTCGAGCCCGCGCAAGACTTCGTTGGCGTCGCGTCAGCGATCGGCCGCGCCACGAATCGCACGAATCCGTCGACCCCCGCACGCTGCGCATTCGCTTGCGCCGCTCGCACGGCATGCGCGTCGCGATCCTGCCCGCGCAAAACGAGGTTCAAGTCGTCGGCCGATCTGACGGCACTCGCGGCTTCTGCACGCAGGCGCTCCCAGAGCGCGACGTCATGCTGCCGCCAACCCAGAAATCCGAAGTACTCGCGCCCGAGCCCCGGCGCAATGTTCGCGGCGATCATCGCCGCCTCAATGACGAATGTGCCGGAGCCGCACATCGGATCGAGAAACTCCGCTCCGCTCGCCGCGAGCTGCGGCCAACCCGCACGCAGCAGCACGCCCGCCGCCACATTTTCCTTGAGCGGCGCCTCGCCCGCCGCGCCCCGGTACCCGCGCCGATGCAGGCTCTCGCCCGACAAATCGAGCGACACCGTCACCTTCGAGCGCTGCACGTGCGCGTGCACGCGCACGCCCGGGCGTTCGAGCGAAATGTCCGGCCGATCGCCGCGCTTCTCACGCAGACGATCGACGATGGCGTCCTTCAGTTTCAGCGCGCCGAAATGGCTGTGCGTGATGGCCGGATGCTGTCCGGTGAAATCGCAGGCGAGCGTGACACCCGGCGCGATGTGATCCTCCCATGCGATATTGCGAGCGCCGGCGTAGAACTGCTCGGTCGTCTCCATGTCCCACACGCCGAGCTCCAGGAACACCCGATTCGCCGTGCGCGAATGCAGGCACGCCCGATACGCCACTTCCAGTGACCCGCGAAACGACACGCGCGTCGATTGCTCGCGTACGTCGAGCGCGCCGCACTCGACCAGCTCGCGCGCGAGAAGATCGGCCAGCCCGCGAGGCGCGCTCGCAATGAAATGGAGCAGCGCGGCTTCCGCGCCGCCTTCATCCGCATTCACGACAAATCGAGCCAGGTGGTCTTGAGCTCGGTGTACTTGTCGAAGGCGTGCAGCGACTTGTCCCGCCCGATGCCCGATTGCTTGAAGCCACCGAACGGCACCGTGATGTCGTCGGCGTCGTAGCAGTTCACGTACACGACTCCGGCGCGAAGCGCGCGCGCCACGCGGTGCGCGGTGGTCACATCGCGCGTCCACACCGCTGCGGCGAGCCCGTACACGACGTCGTTCGCGATCTTGATGGCCTCATCCACCGTCTTGAAGGTGAGCGTCGCGAGCACCGGGCCGAAAATCTCCTCGCGCGCGATCTGCATGCGCGGCTGCACGCCGTCGAACACCGTCGGCTCGACGAAATAGCCGCCGCTCTCTTCGCGTACGCGCTTGCCGCCCATGCGCACGTTCGCGCCCTCGCGCCGCCCGGAATCGATGTAGCCGAGCACGCGCTTCATCTGTCCCTCGTCGACGATGGCGCCGAGCTTCGTCTGCGGATCGAGCGGATCGCCCGGCACGAGCGTGCGCCCGATTGCCTGCACCTTCTCGAGGAACGCGTCCTTGATGTCCGCCTGCACGAGCAGGCGCGACCCGGCGGAGCACATCTCGCCCTGGTTGAAGAAGATGGCGAACGCCGCCGCGTGCGCGGCGCGATCGAGGTCCTGATAGTCGGCCAGCACGATGTTCGGCGACTTGCCGCCGCACTCGAGCGACACGCGCTTCAGGTTCGACTGCCCGGCGTACTGCATGATGGACCGGCCCGTCGCCGTCGAGCCCGTGAACGCAATCGCATCGACGTCGAGGTGCATCGCCAGCGCCTTGCCCGCCGGCATGCCGAGCCCCGGCACGACGTTGAACACGCCATCGGGAATGCCGGCCTCGCTCGCGAGCTGCGCCACGCGGATCGCAGTGAACGGCGATTTCTCGGACGGCTTCAGCACGAGCGAATTGCCCGCCGCGAGGATCGGCCCGATCTTCCACGCCGCCATGAGCAACGGGAAATTCCACGGCACGATCGCCCCCACCACGCCAAGCGGTTCGCGCGTGATCATCGCGAGCGCGTCTGGGCCCGTCGGCGCGACTTCGTCGTAGATCTTGTCGACCGCTTCGGCGTACCACTGGATGCAGCGCGCCGCTGCGGGAATGTCGACGCTCAGGCTGTCGCTGATCGGCTTGCCCGTGTCGAGCGTCTCGAGCAAGGCAAGCTCGTCGCGATGCGCGCGGATCAGCTCCGCGAACTTCTGCAGCACTTTCTTGCGCTTCGCCGGCGCCTGCCGCGCCCATGAGCCCGCTTCGAATGCCGCTCGCGCGGCCGCGACGGCTGCATCGATATCGCGCGTATCGCCCGCCGCGACGTCGCACAGAGGCTGGCCCGTCGCCGGATTCACGCGAGCGAACGTCGCCCCGGAAATCGAATCGACATAGCGACCGCCGATGAAAGCCTGCGTCGGCAAGGAGAGGGACTTTGCACGCTCGTGCCAGGAAATCATCTCGGGTTGGGTACTCATGGGAGGCTCGCCTCGTCTATTGGCAGGAATCGCCTGCGGCGCTATCGCTTCAGAAACTCGCCGGCGTGCTGGCGCTGATGATCTCACACGGCTCGCGGCCGACATTCCGGAAGCGATGCGGCAGGTGACTCGAGAAGTAATACGCCTCGCCTGCCGACAGCACCCGCGTGACTCCCGCGAGCGTCAGCTCGATGCGCCCGCGCACGACCACTCCACCCTCTTCGCCCCGATGGGTGAGCATCTCGTCACCCGTTTCGGCGCCGGGCGCGTAGCGTTCGTGGAGCACGGTGAGCTGTCGAGCCTGCCGCTGGGCTGCGACGAGCCGCAGCGATACCTGCTCATTGCCCAGCTCTGTGAGCTCGTCGGCTGCGAAGAAGGACTGCGGTGCCGCGCTCATGTCCAGGGTGAAGAACTCGGCGAGCGTCATCGGCACACCATCGAGGACTTTCTTGAGCGAGCTCACGGAGGGGCTGACGCGGTTCTGCTCGATGAGCGAAATGAGACCGTTCGTGACCCCCGCGCGACGTGCAAGTGCCCGCTGCGAAAGGCCAAAAGTGATGCGCACGCTGCGCAGGCGCGCGCCGACGTCAATGCTCATGGCTGTTCATAATCCTTGACGATTTGCTCGGAAATCATGTCCAGATGGCCTCTGTTGTCAAATTTCTTTATCATTCCGCCCCGTTCCTCGACCCGACCCGAACCCTACGGAGAGCCGACCCATGTCCGCCACGGCCGCATCCGCGTCCCCGTCCCGCACCGAGCTCGAAGCTTACTGGATGCCGTTTACCGCCAACCGGCAGTTCAAGGCGAAACCGCGCCTCCTCGGCAAGGCCTCGGGCATGCACTACTGGAGCCCGGACGACCGGCAGATTCTCGATGCGGTAGCGGGGCTCTGGTGCGTCAACGCGGGTCATGGCCGTCGCGAGATCACTGAAGCGGTCAGCCGCCAGCTCGAAACCATGGATTTCGCACCGCCGTTTCAGATGGCGCATCCGGCGGCTTTCGAGCTCGCGAATGCGGTCGCGCGCATCGCGCCCGCGGGCCTCGATCACGTCTTCTTCACCAACTCGGGCTCGGAGTCGGTCGACACCGCACTGAAGATCGCGCTCGCCTATCACCGTGTGCGCGGGGATGCGGCGCGCACCAAGATCATCAGCCGCGAGCGCGCCTATCACGGCGTGAACTTCGGCGGCACCTCCATCGGAGGCATCGGGCCGAATCGGAAGTTCTGGTCGGCCTCCGTCATTCCGGGCGTCGACTACCTGCCGCACACGCACGATCTCAAGCGCAACGCGTTCACGCGTGGCGAGCCGGAGCACGGCCTCGAATTCGCGGACGAGCTCGAGAAGCTCGTGGCATTCCACGATCCTTCGACCATCGCCGCCGTCATCGTCGAGCCCATAGCGGGCTCGACCGGCGTGCTCATTCCGCCGCAAGGGTATCTGAAGCGCATCCGCGAGATTTGCGACAGGCACAAGCTGCTGCTGATCTTCGACGAGGTCATCACCGGTTTCGGGCGCACCGGCGCGCCCTTCGGCGCGCAGGCATTCGGCGTCACGCCCGACATCATCACCGGCGCGAAGGGTCTGACCAACGGCTGCGTGCCGATGGGCTGTGTCATCGTCAGCAAGACGATTTACGACGCCTTCATGCAGGGGCCGGAGGGAATCGAGCTCTTCCACGGCTACACCTACAGCGCGCATCCGGTGGCCTGTGCGGCCGGCATCGCGACGCTGGGCATCTACGAGAAGGAAGGGCTGCTCACGCGCGCGCAGTCCATCGCGCGCTATTGGGAAGATGCGATCCACTCCCTCAAGGGCGCTTCGCACCTCATTGACATCCGCAACTACGGACTGATCGGCGCGCTGGAGTTCGAGCCGATTCCGGGCAAGCCGGGCGCGCGCGCGTTCGAGGTGTATCTCAAGGCCTTCGAGAAGGGGCTGCTCCTGCGGCAGACGGGCGACATCATTGCGATGTCACCGCCGCTCATCGTCGAGCGCGCGCACATCGACCAGATCTTCGGCACGGTCGCCGAGGTACTGAAGAGCCTGTAAGACGACACGGGCGGCGCTGGTCTTACCTGATCCCCGCGCCGCCGTGCGTTCCCTGAGTCTCCCTCCGTGGAAAGACTCCCGCCTTTTCAGGCGCGGTGTACGTTGCGATTGCGGATGTGCTTGAGCCCGGTGATCACGGCGATGACGAGCACTGCGGCGACGACGCTCACCACCAGGAGCATCGTCCCCGAGAGAGCGAAGCTCTCGCGCGACGCGGCGACAGTTACGGTTTCCATGGAAAGACTCCTCCGCCACCCGACCAGAAGTGGCGCGGCGTACTTTCTGCGCTGTGGCCACGTGGTGGTAGTGCCATCCAGTGGAACTGCGAACGCGGTCACCCGAATGTGGCGTTATGTCGCCGCGACGTGCCGCACGTCTCGAACAAAAGGCGGTGCTGTCGTGATGCGGAGCGCAAAAGACAGCGGGCCCGCCGTGCTAGGGCGGGCCCGCTTTCAGGTCAGACGCTGCTTCAGGCAGCGGTGATCATTCGCTCCAGGGAAACGTCGTCGCGACGCTCGCGATGATGCGGCCCTCGTTGTTGAACGCATCGGACTTGATGACGACGTCACTGTCCGTGTCGACGTACTTCAGCGCGAACGAGAACTTCTGGTAGGTGTAGCCCACGCCGACTGCGTAGTCGACCTGCTTGTCGCCGAACGCGTTGTCCCAATAGTCGCCGTCGCTGTAGCCGATGTGGGCCGTGATCGAGAAGTTATTCGGCAGCGGGAACGTGCCATTCGCCTCGATGTACCACGCCGCCACGTCGTTCTTGCCGACGTTGAAAAGCGCGAGGTCCTCCGCGGCCTTGCCGCCGAACTTCGGTGAGTACCACACCTTGCCCTTGAACCAGCCCTGCGCGACGCTCCCGTACACCTCGAAGTAGTTGAAGTCCGATTCGTCGGGGTACGTGTAGTAGACGAGACCCGCATCCCAGGTCAGACCGGATTCGGTGGTCTTCGTGAACCCGCTATAGAGATCGAGCTCGACGCCCGGATCCTTCAGGGGTCCGGCGGACTCATCGATACCGAAGTCGATGTTGCTGGCCCATGCGCCGGCGTACCAGCCGCTCGCGTGTGCGTAGTCGAGACTCGCCTGCAGCGCCGGGTCCTTCCCGGATTGCGTGTTGCCACGGAAGTCGTAGTCACTGACGCCGGTCACCGTGGCGGTGACTCCCGCTTGTGTTGCCTCTGCAACACCCAACAGACCGATGAACAAGGCTGCGCCTCTGAGCAATTTCATGGACCCTCCGAATTTCAGGCGACGTTGGTCGGCTTTTTGGGATGATTTGTCGGCCCGGTTCAAAGCAACTGTTATGCCAACGCGACCGGGCCGCCACTCCAGCGCGTAGCTCGTTGAATTGCATCGCGAGCGTCCAAATTGTAGCGGCCCGCGCGGGAAATCGCGCACTTTTCAGGTGCGCGCTTCGAAGATGGCGTAGATTTTGGTGCAGTCTTCGAGCACTTCCCAGGTGCCCGAAAATCCGGCGGGCACGACGAACGCATCGCCGGCGCCGAAAGTGAGCGCCGCCCCATCCTCGTTCGTGATCACGACCCGTCCGGAGGTCATCACGCACAGCTCGTTTTCCGTGTAGCGCACGCGCCACGTGCCGCGCGTGCTGGACCAGCGACCTGCGAAGAACTGTTGGGTGCCATCCGAGAAGTAATTGCTGATGGCCTGCTGCGGAGTTCCCGCGATGAGTCGATCGGCTGCCGGCGAAGAAAGCTCCGGCTGGATGGGGCCCGAGAGAGGAACGATGCGCGGGTTCATGGGCCGGCAGCGTAGCAGAGCGCTACCGGCGAGCTGGTGGTCCTCTCCCGGCCGCCCTCGGGAGAGGACCCTCTCAAATTAGCGAAGCGGCATAAACGAACAGTGCGGACAACTCAGTTCCGTGACCGAGTCAGTTCTGTGCGACGGAGGCCTCCTTGCCCGCGGGCTCGATGCGAATCGTCACGCGCCGGTCGAGCGCGTAGCCGTCGAGATCGCCCTGCGTGCTCTTCGATCCCTTCTCGCCGCACGCCTCGATCGTGACGCGTTCCGGGCTGACGCCCGCGTCCGTGAGCACATGTGCAACGGCGTCGGCACGGCGCCCGGACAGGGCGGCGTTGAACGACTCCGAACCGCGCGGGTCCGCGTAGCCCGACACCCGCACTTTCACATCAACGAGTCCGCCCGCGAGCGCGCCCAGCCTCTGGAGGCGCGCAACGTCCTCGTCCGACAAGTCGGCAGCCCCCGTGCGGAACGCGACCGTCGCCTCGAGGTTCTTCGATTGCTCGAGCGCCTGACCCAGCTGCTCGTCGCGCAGCTGAGTCTTCGTCAGATCGCTCTCGAGCTTGCCGCGAACCGCTTCGCTCTGGGACAAACCGCTAGCGAGGGCCTGCTTCTCCTCGACTTGCTGGTGATACTTGCCTCCGATCAGGGCGCCGACCGCGGCGCCGATCACCGCTCCGAAGGGGCCGCCCGCCGCGGCTCCCACGGTGAGACCGCTCGCGACTCCGATGCTTTCGTGTTTCGAGGCCTTCTGTTCCGCCGCCTGCAGGGGGCCTGCGACGAGGCAGGCCGTGGCGAGGGTGAGCCCAAGAGCCGGCCCACGCAGCTTGGTTGTCCAGACGCTCATGATGATGTCTCCGCTTGTGGTTTCTTGCCGGTCGGGGGCACCTTGCTCCCGACCTGGGAACACAGTCTCGAAGGGCGCGCGCGCGGCAGACGGGCAGAAAAGCGGCGTTTGGGAGAAGATTTGTGGCCGACTGTGGCAGCTGACCCTGAAGGAGAGCACCTATGGAAAGTCGCTCGTTTCATAGACTGGCAGTGATTCCATTTGCAGGCGCGGCGCTCGCCGCGGCGCTCGGCCTGACCGCCTGCGCGTCGCAGAGCTCGAATCCCAACAGTCCAGCGAACATCAAAACCGAGACGGCGAGCGCTGAGCTGCGCAGCGATCGCATCCGCAGCTGGAGCGTGCTCAACGATCAGACGATGATCATCGAGTCGTACGACGGTACGCGCTACAAGGCGGAGACGATGGGTGCGTGCAACGGCTTGTCGTTCGCCACGCGCCTCGGGTTTTCCAATCGGGGCGGGTTCAAGACCGTCGATCGTTTCTCGAGCGTGCTGCTGCCCGATGGGACGCGCTGCCCGCTCGCGTCACTCAACAAGGTGATCACTGCCGAGAAGAGCGCCCTCGACAGCTACGAGAAAGCGGAACAGGAGAAAGACGCCGCGGCTGGCAAGGACAAACAGGGCGAGTCGTCACAGAAAGACGACGCGAAAAAAGACGACCCGAAAACGGAGCAGAGCAGCGGCGCCGCCGGCAACGCAGCGAGTACCGAAGGCCAGCCGAAAGAGAGCGCGTCACCGCGCTAGTGATGGAACGGCTTCAGGCGACGAGCGGCGCGAGCGGCGGCACGTCATCGAGCGGTGAACGCTTGTTCTCCTGAGGCACGCGCTCGCCACCATCGCCGGGACACGTCTTCGGGTTGGTGCCCTTGTCGGCGTGCTTGCAGTGCTCGCGCGCCGGGGTGGGGCGGTTCTCGGGTTGTTTACTCTCACCGGCGGTGCGGTTCTGGGTGGGTGCCGTGGCGTCACAGGTGAATGCGACCGGCGCGGCCGCCGCGAGTACACCCGCGAAGGCGAGGGCCTTCAAGACACTGCGCGCGTTGGGGCGAATGCCTTCCATGAGGGCGTGGAGCTTACTCCCGAACAGCGGGGAGGCTCAATTGCTTGCCGGCACCGGTGTCATAAGAGCCCTCAATCGCCGGGCGGCTTAAAAAGCACACCCCTCCAAGCCGCCCGGCGATTGAGGGCCGCTTACTGCGCAGTGCGCCATGCGCGACGCATGGCTTTCCACTTCGAGCCCCAAGGCAGGCGCGAGTCCGACAGGGCATCGATCGCGTCTGCAAAGCGTTTGGAATTGGCCACGGTCACGGCGGTGAGCACAACCGTGCCAGCGAGACAGACCGCGAAGATGGTCAGGCGTACCGCGATGGGCCGCGCGCTCTCGTCGATGATGTTCATGCCGAGCACACCGGTCGCGACCGTACCGATGAGCCCAAGGATAGTCACGACGGTGAGCCGCAGCACCGTGTTGGCCTGCCGGCGCGCGCTGTCCGAATCGAGGTAGCTGTTCATGTCCGTGACCTCGTTCCGCACTTCCTCGTAGAGCTCTTCGTTGCCGAGGTGCCGCGTCAAACGCCCGAAGACGCTGCGCGCAATGGCCTGGTTCGACACTTCGTGGAACCAGTAGCGGTGCGTGAAGCGCAGGAACACTTCCATCATCTGGCGGATCGTGCGCTTGAACCCTTTCACCGATTCGGTCTCGCCGACGGTCAGCTTGTTCATCGCGACAGCGAGCTCGTCGGACATCGAGACGAGCGCAGCCTTGTGGAAGTGCGCGATCAGGAACAGCAGGAAGTACTGATGCCGGAACTGACCTAGCAGCCCGGTCGCGGGCCCGGAGAAAAAGAAGTCATCGTGCCGGCCGATGATCGAGAAGGTCTGGCCGGTCACGATGATGCGGGTGTCGCCCGAAAAGCGCTCGCCCGAGCGACCCCAGAAGCGGTCGTCGCAGTACTCCTGCTCAAAATCCGCGAGCGTCGACGATGAATAAGGCAACGTATCCGGCTCACCCGGTCGCGTGACCATGCCGATACGCACGAAGTCCGCTCGCGTCAGCTCCGTCGGATCGTCGAAGGCGATGAATGCCATGAACGGCATGCGGTTGTACTCGAGCAGCCGATAGCGCAATCGCCCGGCGTGGCCCGGGTATTCCAGCATCAGCGGCTGCAGGAGGAAGTCCCAATGGTGCGCGAGGCAAGCGGTGCGATGGCGTGCCACGAATGCGAGGTACTTGGCGCGCGCGGCGAAGTCCGATGCCGCCAGCACCTCGCCATTGCGATCCAGCCACTCGACCGAATACGGGCAATTGCCGCCGTGGCCGTTGCGTTCCCAGTACGCCGGATAGGCGCGGCCGAAGCGGAACAGCGTGTCCTGCGCCCGATCGAGCGGGATGTTGTCTGTGAACATCTCGAAGGCGAGGACGGCGATGTCGGCGTCCAGAAAGAAATACAGGTCGATGTGCGCCACCTCGAACAGCGTCGGCTCCTCGCCGGGCGTGAAGACGATGCGCACGCGCGCGACATCCTCGCGCCGATAGATGCGGAGGCTGCCCTGGGGCTTGGCCGTGGCGGACTCCTGACCGGCCGTCGTGCCATAAATGAAGCGCTGCACGTACGGCAGGAAGGTGACGAACTCCTTGTAATGACGCTCCTGAAAGTCCGCCGGGTCGACGAACTCGTCCACCACTTCCCGCCAGTGATTGTTCTCCCGGATCGCTTCGAGCGCTTCCCAGTGGCGCTGCACTTGCTGGCCGGGACGCAGCGGCATGAGCTGCAGCGGCCAGACCACGATCTGGCGGAAGTGTCGGACGGTGAGCTCGCGCGTCATCCAGCCTCTTTTCGCTCGTTCGGACGTTCGGGGTTACCTTGCAGGCGGCGCGAGGCGTGCTCCGTCGCAAAGCTCGGCGATGCTGCCGGGGCTGCGTCGCTTCCGTCAACACGCACCGGAGCGGTATGCGAGCCTCATCACGCCATCAGCGCAGCGCGCGCCGCGCTCGTTTCGCCGCGACTCTCTCGAAGGGCGCATGTCTGCGGCGGGTCGCGCAGCGTACGCTATCGGCACCCCCTGGATATTTCGTACTCGAAGGAACGGACATTTCTTATGAAAGGTTTCCTCGTACTCGGCGCTGCGTGCCTTTTCGCGGCGGCCACGGCCGGCGCTGCAGATGCACCGTCATCCGAAACGATCGCAGCGGCCTTGCGTGACAGAGCGATGCAGGGCGACACCGTCGCCTGGGATTTCGTGAGCGAGCTCACGACGCGCATCGGACCGCGTCCCGCCGGCTCGGCTGCGGAGCTCGCCGCGGCCGAATGGGCGGCTCGTCGCCTGAAGGCGCTCGGCTTCGAGAACGTCCACATCGAAAGTTTTCCGATGACGGCCTGGGTGCGCGGTGCCGAGCAGGCGCAGATCACGGCACCCGCCGTGCAGCCGCTGACGGCCGCCTCACTGGGCGGCGCTCCGCCGACCGCGCCGGGCGGCGTCGAAGGCGAGGTCGCCCTCTTCGCGAATCTCGACGATCTCAAGGCTGCGGCGCCCGGCTCGCTCAACGGCAAGATCGCGATGATCGCGTTTCACATGCCGCGCACGCAGGACGGCGCGGGCTACGGGTACGCGGGCGCGGGGCGCCGGAGCGGGCCAGTGGAAGCGGCGAAGCGCGGCGCCATTGGCTTTGTGATTCGCTCGGTCGGCACCGGCGGACATCGGCTGGCCCATACGGGCGCAACAGCCTATGCGGACGGCCGCGTGCCCATTCCCGCGTTCGCGATCTCGGAGCCGGATGGCGATCAGATCGAGCGGCTCGTGGCACTCGGCGAGAAGGTGCGCGTGCGGCTCACCTCTTCGGCCACCTACGTTCCCGACTCGCGTTCGCACAACATCATCGGTGAGATTCGCGGATCGACCCGGCCGAACGAGGTCATCGTGCTCGGCGCGCACATGGATAGCTGGGATCTCGGCACCGGTGCCATCGACGATGGGGCCGGTGCCGCCATCGTCACTGCGGCCGCACGCCTCGCGCGCGAGGCGCCGCGCAAGCCGCAGCGAACGCTACGCGTCGTGCTCTACGGATCGGAAGAGATCTCACAGCCCACCGAGACGCTGCTGGGAGGCCGCTTCTATGCGCAGTCACGCAAGGCCGATCTCGGCATGCACGTCCTGGCCGGCGAAAGCGACTTCGGAGCCGATCGCGTCTACTCGGTAGCGCTGCCGAAGGGCGTGGCGGAGAGCGCATTCGGCCAGTCGCTGATGCGCGTGCTCATTCCCATCGGCGTCGTGCCTTCCTCCAAGCCGCCCGGTGATGGCGGCGCCGACGTCGAGCCGTTGGAGCGGGCGGGCGTGCCGGTGTTCCTGCTCAGCCAGGACGGGTCGAAGTACTTCGACTACCACCACACCGCCGATGACACGCTCGACAAGATCGACCCGAAGACGTTGTCGCAGAACGTCGCGGCCTGGGCCGCTCTCGTCTGGCTCGCGGCCGATAGCGCCGTGGACTTTCGCGCGCCGGCTGGGGGAACGATGCCCGCGACGCATTGAACGTAAAGCGATGCGCGCCGGTTAACCCCGGCGCGCGCACGCGCCCGTTGCTGTTACGCAGGTCGTTGCGAGAGCTGCCTTCCGCCCGGGCAATTCGAGCCGGCCGATCAACACCAACAACGGGAGGCTCGACATGACCTCACTCACCTACGGCTCCGCGAACCGCGGCTCCGCCGCCCGATCCCAGCGCGCCTTCGTCTTTGCCACCATCGCCGGACTCCACGCCGTCGTCATTGCGCTCATCGTGAGCGGCTTCGGCAAGGTGGCAATGGAAATGGTCACGCACGAAATGAAGGCAACGGTGCTTCCACCCGTGACTCTGCCCGAACGGCCAACGACGCAACCTCATGACCCGGTGTTGACGCGGGTCGTCGTCCCTGCGGTTCCGCCTCCGGAAATCAACATCCCGATCGAGGACGATGGCGACGGCGCGATCACCGTGCCGTTCCAGACGGCTCCCCCGCCATCGGTCGTCGTTGACCAGCCGGCGCCGCCGCCCGTCCGCCTCGTCGGGCAGCATCGGCTACCCAACACTGACATCTACTACCCTGCCAAGGACATACGCGACGAGGTGGAAGGCTCATCCACCGTTGGCGTGTGTGTCGATGCGAACGGCAGACGCACGGGTGAGCCTACGGTCGTCCAGTCTTCCGGCAGCGCCAGTCTCGATGCCGGTGCGATACGCGTGCTCCGGGATGGTCGGTATGCGCGCGCCATGCAGGGCGACCAGTACGTGCCGAACTGCTATCAGTTCCGCATCGTCTTCAAGATCAGGAGGCCCTAGAACAAGGAGCGATTGACGAGCCAGTGCGCCCAGATGGAAGCGGCGTAGCCCAGCGCGACCGCCCAGCTCCAGCGCAGGTGTGAGAAGAACGTGTACACCCCGCGCGCCTGCCCCATGAGCGCGACGCCGGCAGCGGACCCGATCGACAACAGCGATCCGCCGACGCCGGCCGTCAGCGTGACGAGCAGCCACTGTCCGTGCGACATCTCGGGCGAGATCGTGAGCACCGCGAACATGATCGGAATGTTGTCCACCACCGCGGACGCGAGGCCCACCAGCGTGTTCGCGGTCGTCGGGCCGAGCGCGGAGTACGAGGCTTGCGAGACAAGCGCGAGGTAGCCCAGTGCCGCAAGTCCGCCAACACAGAGGATCACGCCGTAGAAGAAGAGGAGCGTGTCCCACTCCACGCGCTTCATGTTCGCGAAGATGTCGAAGACCTCGCGGCGCGTGCTGGCGGACTCGCCCGCACCACCGGCCATGCCATGGGCCACACCATGAGCGAGCTCGCGTCTGCGAATGAAGTAGCCTGCCACCTGCAGCAAGCCGAGGCCGGTCATCATTCCGAGGAACGGCGGCAGATCCAGGAAGTGATGCATCGTCACCGTGATCGCGATGGTGACCGCGAAAAGCGTGATCACCGCGCCGCCGCCGGGGAGCATGCGAACCCGCGCACTCTCGCTTTCCGGAACGTCGGCCGGGATCGCAAGGCTCATGCAGCCCGCGGGGATGAGCCAGTTCACGAGCGAGGGCACGAACAGGCGAAAGAAGTCGAAGAACCCGAGCAGGCCCTTCTGCCACACCATGAGTGTCGTGATGTCGCCGAACGGGCTGAACGCTCCGCCCGCGTTTGCGGCAACCACGATGTTGATGCAGGCCGGTGCGACGAACGCGCGGTGCCCTCGTCCGAGTGACAGCGCGACCGCGCCCATGACGAGCGCCGTAGTGAGGTTGTCGAGCACCGGGGACAGGACGAACGCGAGGGCGCCGGTGATCCAGAACACCGCGCGCAGGCCGAGTCTCCGCGCGATGAGCGCGCTGCGAAGCGCGGCAAAGACCTGACGCTCTTCCAGTGTGTTCACGTAGGTCATCGCGGCGATGAGGAACAGCAGGAGCTCGCCGAGCTCCACGGCATTGTCCCGTAGTAGCTCGGTGGCACCGGCAAGACCCTGCGTGTGCCAGGCGAGCGCGACGAGCACCCATATAACGCCGGCGGCGACGACCATCGGCTTCGATTTCCGCAGATGCGTGAACTCTTCCGAAATGACGAAGAGATAAGCCACGAGGAAAACCGCAACGGCCGCGAGACCGGCAGGGGTTGTCGTCAGATCGGGAATGGGTGGCCCGGGCTGCATCCAGCGCTCAGCGAGGCTCGCGGGCCAGCTCGACTGAGTCCGCGCGATGGGAGGCACGCCGCAGCGCGCCCCACTCCCACGTAGCCACCACGACGAGCACGACGGTTGTCGTTACGCCAAGAACCAGCGCGGTCAGCAAGTGCTCGTACGCGGGCCAGGCCAGCAGACCGAGCAGCACCAGCCCGACCATACGAGAGAACGGCGGGGCGACGCGGTCGTTCATCACCCATTTGAACAGCGCGCTGCCGGCGAGATAGAGCACTGGCCCGCCGAGAATCGTTGTGATGGCGGCATCGGATGCGTGCTCCGGATGCATCAGAACAAGCTCATCGGCAGCCGCGCACACGATGATGCCGGCGATGATGAAGGCGTGCATGTAGGTATACGCCGCGCGCCCCTGCCGCCCCGGGTCGCTCGAATGGGCGATTCGATGGCGCGCACGTTCGGCGCCCGTGTCGAAGTAGATCCACCAGATCGCGATGCTCCCGAATACCGCCGCAGCGAACGCGATGAGCGTGGTCGCATTCCAGCTGAGCTCCGCGAACGTCGCGCCGGTCACCAGCAGCGACTCTCCGAGCGCGATGATCACGAACAGCGCGCAGCGTTCGGAGAGATGATTGCCATCGATGTCCCAGTCCTCAACGTGCGCACGCCCGAGTCCCGGAACCCAGAAATACACGATCGGCGCGATGAACTCGATCGCCAGCGCCAGCAGCCACCACGCGAAGCGTGAGTCGGCATCCGCCGCGAGCCCGCCTGCAATCCAGAAGACCGCGGACAGCAGGAACCACGCGGCGATGCGCTGGAAATTGCGCACCATCGATTGCGATCCGCCGCGCACGGCCCAGAGGAAAAACAGCGTGCGTCCGACCTGCATGAAGACGTATGCACCCGCGAAAACGAGGCCACGCCCCGCGAAGGCTTCCGGGATCGACACCGAAAACAGCAGCCCCGCCAGCATCAGGACGAACAGGCAGACGCGCACGGGCATGCGCTCCGGGTCGAGCCAGTTCGTGACCCACGAGGTGTAGATCCACACCCACCACATGGCGAGCAGCATCAGTGACAGCTGGCGCGCGCCTGCTTCAGTGAGATGGCCGAGCAGGAAGTGCGAGCACTGCGTGACCGCGAACACGAACACGAGGTCGAAGAACAGCTCGACCATGGCGACCTTGCCACTGTCGTGGCCTTTGCGGTCGCGGAGTAACTTCGGCCTGGCGCTCATCGACGGTGGAGGCTCCGCGTTGGAGGGCCGCCAGTCAAGATGAAACGTCGCTCAGGGTGGGGTCGGCTCGGCCCCGAGCACGGGCGGATCGTTCAGGTGCTCGAACAAGTCGCCGCGCGCGGTGATCTTGCCGATCTTGCAGATCGGCAGCACGCCCCCGGCCAGCACGATGGCGCAGCGATCGTTGATCCAGATGAGCGTGCCGCCGCTCTCCAGCGGCTCCATGCGATTCGTAACGGTGCGGTCCCAGCCGAATTCCGGGGCGGGACGGGCGGGGCCGTGCGCGCCGTAGTCATGCGTGAACGGCGCGGCGAGGCGGCGGGACTCTTGCTCCTTTTCCCACTGACGCGATGCGGACCGCTCGGCTTCACGCGCCCAGTCAATGGGAGGCGTGTTGCCCGGAGCTGGCTGGACCGGCGGTTCCGGTGGCAGCGTAATCGGCGCGGTCCGAGGGGTTGAGCGACGCACGGTGCGTGCCTGCCTTTGCGATACGGACTCTTCAGCACTCGGCGGCGCCTCCGTGATGAAGAACACGTGAGTGACAAACGGCTCTTGTGATGTGTGCGGACTCGTCCAGCGAGTGAGTGTGACCAATACGAGCAGACTGGCGTGAACAAGGGCTATCGCAACGAAGGTCGCGACGCGACGCCCCATCGGCCTGCGTACCTCGTATCGCATGGCCGGTGCGCCTCATCCGCCTCCGCGCCGACACCTCACTGTGCGATTCGCCGTCGCCATGCGAAGAACGGCACGAGCACGAGTGCCATCGTGAGTCCGCCGCGCGTCAGTACCTGCATCGCGTTCTCGGGACCGATGCCGATGCCGGCGGTGAACTGGGCAAGCGCGGGGGGCGCAGGCCATTCGAGTGAAAGGTTCGCGGCCGCTGCCGTCAGGCAGATGACCGCCACACCCGCGATGGGCCACGCGGCACCTGCCCGTCGCGCGGCGGCAAACCACATGCAGAGCCCGCCAATGATCACCGGCAGTCCCCAGAGCGCGGCGCCAAACAGGAATTCGGTGATCGGCCGCACTCCGCTGCGTTCGAGCAAGGCCATTCCCAATGCGGATTTCAACTCCTCGACCAGCATGATGAACGTGACTGCCCACACCGCGAATGCAGCCACGAACGACACGATGGGCACGATCGCGAATGCGGCCCAGGGTCGCCGCCGTGCCCACGAACGCAGCTCGGGGCGAGCGAGAACGCTCGCTGCGAGGGCTTCATCGGACCCGAGACGCAAGCGAGCCTCCACTTCGGCCTGCGGCGTGGGCGTCCCGTTCGCACGCAGTTCGGCAACGAGGTCCTGACGATGGGCTTCCAGCTCGGCAACCGTGCGACGCACATGCTTTGGGGCCACGCCCGCGCGCAGCAGGCGCTCGCTAAGCTCAGCGAAAGGGGCGTTACGCATGGGACACCCCCGCCAGGGCCAGCTCAACGCCCCCGGCGATGCGTCGCCATTCCTCAGTGAGCGCGGCATGGCGGCGCCGGCCCTTCGTCGTGATGGAGTAGTAGACGCGCGTGCGGCCACCGACCGAGCGGCGCCGGGCGCGCAGCAGACCGCGGGTTTCGAGGCTGTGAAGGGCTGGATACAACACGCCCTCCCCCATGGCGATCGCCTCGCGCGTCAGGGTCTGTATGGCGCGTGCCAGCTCGTAGCCATACATCTCCCGTTCCGACAGCAGTGTGAGGAGCAGGAGCTCCGGCACGCCTGCCATGAGGGACGGACTCGAGGGCGAGCGGTTGGAAGGTGCCATGGCGTTCGATCTCCCATACCTCGTTAGCCGAGGTATCGGTTCGAGCGCGGCTCGCGGCGCGAGTTCCCGGCGACGAGCTCGAATCTAGCGCGTGAAGGGCGGGAGACTGTCGAGGAAAGCCGCGCCGCAGCCGCCCAGTCGCACGTGCAGCTCGTCGATACGCTTGGCGTAAACGACACGGGCGAAGGCAATCCCCCAGACGATCCCGGCCAGAATGCTGACGATGCCGGCGAGCACGAGCATCGGCCCGTTCTCCGACTCCGTGGCCCCGGCGGCGAAGAACAGCGCGATGCCGAGCGCGAACCCGCCCCAGCCGACGAGCAGCGCGTTGCGTCGTCGCCGCTTGTGCTGGACACACAACCCCGGCGCGACGATCGCCCGCTTGCGCACGATGGCCGCGACGATGGCATAGATAATGAGGTTGAGCAGGATCAGCGCGTAGATGCCCGGGTGGTGCCAGTAGACCTTGCGCTCCGCGGTCGGCTGATCGGCCGCTTCGTTGCACTTGACGCACCGATGCGGCAGCGGCGCCATGGGATGCATGACGAGCACGCTGCCGTCCCGCCAGATCCCGGTGGTCGCCGCATGCGCGGAGCTCGTGCCGCTCTCGAGAGTCGCTCGCGAAGGGGCGTAGGGATTGCGTTCCATGGGCTCATCCTTGTGGCGTCGGGGCCGTCCGACGGGGGCCAAGCTTACGTTCTCCGACCCCTGCGAAACCAATCCGGCGCGAACGAACTGAGCGAAGTGAGTTCGCGAACGGACAAAAGTGACGCGTCGATGGGCTGAGTTTCTCGTCGCCCAGATGGACAGGAGAGTCCGCGTACCGCACGGAACAGCCGCTCGCACGTACTATAGGCGGGCATGTCTTCAGGAATTCAGATCTGCGCTCTGGCCGCGGCTTGCGTGATGCTCGCCGGGGCTGCCTCACCTCAGGCACTCGCGCAGGAAGGCTCTTCCGCACCCACTGCCACCGCGGTGTCACCGCAGACCGACGAGCATCCGGCCGAGTGGGCCCTGCTCGAGCAGCGTTGCGCCAAATGTCACAACAGCGTGGATTGGGCCGGTGGCCTCGCCTTCGACACGATGTTTCCGCAGGACGTGCCGGCTGACGCGGAAACGTGGGAAAAAGCGATCCGCAAGCTACGTGGCCGACAGATGCCGCCGCCCGGACAAGCTCAACCGGACCAGCCCACCATCGACGCCTTCGTGTCGTGGCTGGAAAGCCAGCTCGATCATGCCGCCGCGGCCCATCCCGATCCGGGGCAGGTCGGTCTGCATCGACTGAATCGCACGGAGTACGCGCGCGAGATCGACCGTCTCCTCGGTCTCGACGTCGATGTGAAGACCTTGCTGCCGAAGGACGTTTCGAGCGACGGCTTCGACAACGTGGCGGCGGTGCTACGCATCTCGCCCGCGTTCCTCGATCAGTACATCACCGCCGCACGCAACATAAGCCGGCAGGCCATCGGCCGCGTGAACGCCAAGCCGAGCACACGTCAGGTGCGCGCGGCACCTGACGCCAATCAGGACGAGCACCTCGACGGGCTGCCGCTCGGCACGCGCGGCGGCATGCTGGTCACTCACTATTTTCCGGCGGACGGCGAGTACGAGTTCAACATCCGCGAGTTCTTCTTCGGCGGCGCAGGCTATGTGACCAAGATCGATACGCCCCAGCGCGTGCTCCTGACAATCGACGACGTGCGCGTGTTCGAGGGAACGTTCGGCGGCGAACAGGACCTGCGCGCCGTGGATCAGGAACAAGCCATTGCCGCCGACGAGATGCAGTCGCGCTTCAATCACATCCGCGTGAGGGTGAAGGCGGGCGAGCATCGTGTCGGCGTGAGCTTCGTGCAGCGAACGTTCGCGCAGTCGGATTCGCCACTGCAGCCAATCGCGATGCTGCCCGAGATGGAGCGGGTGCCCACCATCCCCGGCGTCGACATCTCGGGCCCGTTCAATGTCACTGGCGTGGGCGACACGGAGTCGCGGCGGCGAGTGTTCATCTGCAAGCCCGCGGCGCCCGGCGAAGAGCAGCCGTGTGCACGGCGCATTCTCGCGCGGCTCGCAACCGAGGCATTCCGGCGGCCCGTGACCGATGAGGACCTGAAGGCGCCGCTCGCGTTCTACGCGCAAGGGCGCGAGTCCGGCGATTTCGAAGCGGGCATCGAGAACGGCCTGACGGCGATTCTTTCGAGCACGCGCTTCCTCTTTCGCGCCGAACGTTCGCTCGCTGACGACTCCGGCAGCGAGGTGCATCGACTGTCCGACATGGAGTTGGCGTCGCGCCTCTCCTTCTTTCTTTGGAGTGAAGGGCCCGATCGCCAGCTCATAGAGCTTGCGACTGCGGGTCGCCTCAACGATCCCAGCGTGCTGGCCGCGCAGGTGCATCGCATGCTCGCGGACCCGCGCTCGGAATCGCTGGTGACCAACTTCGCATTCCAGTGGCTGAACGTCGGCCGAATGGATACGACGCAGCCCGACCCGGTGCTGTACCCCGATTTCGACCGCGACCTGCGCAATGGCTTCCGCGAAGAGATTCGCCTCTTCCTCGGCAGCATGCTCCGCGGGAATCACAGCGCGCTCGACTTGCTGCGTTCGGAGGAGACCTTCCTCAACGAGCGGCTCGCGCGCCACTACGGCGTGCCGAACGTGCGCGGCGCGCAGTTTCGCCCGGTGCGTCTCACTGACCCGAACCGCTTCGGGTTGCTCGGCAAGGGCGCTGTGCTCATGGCCACTTCTTACGGCAACCGCACGTCGCCTGTGCTGCGCGGGGCGTGGATACTTGAGAACATCACCGGCACACCGCCGACAGCACCACCGCCGGGCGTTGAAGCATTCAAGGAGACCGAAGCCGGCAAGAAAGCAGAGACCGTGCGTCAACGGCTCGAACACCATCGCGCCAATCCTTCCTGCAACGCCTGTCACGGCGTGATCGACCCACTGGGATTCGCGCTCGAAAACTTCGATGTCGTCGGCGCCTGGCGCGATCGCGATCGGGATGCCGGCAGCGCCATCGATGCGAGCGGCCGCCTTTCGAGCGGACGCGACGTGCGTGGCCCCATCGAGCTGCGCAACGCGCTGCTCGCGCGCCCCGATCAATTCGTGCAGGCCCTGACGGAGAAGCTGATGGTCTTCGCGCTCGGCCGCGGCCTGCGCTACCAGGACATGCCGATGGTGCGCGCCGTGGTGCGCGAGGCGGCGCAGAAGAACTACGAATTCGAAGCGCTCGTCGCCGGCATCGCGGCGAGCCCCGCATTCCGCTCGCGAACATTCCAGACGACAGAAGGCGCGCCGCCGGGCCCGGCTCATGCGACTCAGCAAGCCGCGCTCGCCGCCGAGGACAGGACGAGGTGACTCCCGTGTTCATCACCCGCAAGTTCATTTCCCGCCGCACCGTGCTTCAGGGCATGGGTGTGTCGCTATCGCTGCCGTTCCTGAGCGCGATGGTCCCCGCGGCCACGGCGCTCGCGAAGACCGCGGCGGCGCCGAAGCCACGCCTCGGCTTCTTCTACTTCCCGCACGGCGCAATCATGGAGAAGTGGACTCCGGCGCAGAACGGCCGGGACTTCGAGATGAGCCCGATTCTCGAGCCGCTCGCGCCGTTCCAGAAGCAGCTCACGATCGTGAGCAACATCGGCAACAAGCCGGGCGAGAGCCGCGCAGTGCATGCACTGGTGCCGGCGACCTGGCTCTCGTGCGTGCATCCGAAGGAAGGGCTCGAGCCCAACATGGCCGTGACGGTCGACCAGATCGCGGCGAAGCACATCGGGCAGGACACACCGTATCCCTCGCTCGAAGTCGCGACGGCGCAGGGGCATGGCGTCGGCAGCGCGTGCGAGCGGGGCTACGGTTGCAGCTACTCCGGCACGCTTTCGTTCAGCACGCCGTCGACTCCGCTGCCGATCGAGAGCAATCCGCGGCAGCTGTTCCTGCGCCTGTTCGGCCAGGGCGATTCGCCCGAGGAGCGCCGCTTCCTGGCGCAGCAGACGACGAGCCTGCTCGACATGATTTCGGGCGAGGCAGATTCACTGAAGCGCACGCTCGGGCCGCAGGATCGCGCGACGCTCAGCGACTATCTCGAGAGCGTGCGCGAGATCGAGCGGCGCGTTCGCAATTCCGAGCACGGCGACGTTGCGAAGCTGTCGCTACCGGAAGTGCCGGGCGCGACGTCCGAGAACTTCGACGAGCACGTGAACCTGATGTTCGACCTCGTCGCGCTCGCGTATCAAGGCAATCTCACGCGCATCCAGAGCTTCATGATCGCGCCCGAGGTCAGCGAGCAAACGTACAACCACATCGGTGTGCCCGATGCGTTCCATGCGCTTTCGCATCACGCGAACGACGAAGCGAAGAAGGCACGGCTCGTGAAGATTCAGCGATATCACACAGCCGTCTTCGCGAAGTTCGTCGACAGGCTCGCGAAGATGCCGGACGGCGACGGCACGATGCTGGATCACTCGATTTTGCTCTACGGCAGCAACATGAGTAACAGCAACGCGCACAACCAGTACCCGCTGCCCACGGCGGTGCTCGGTGGTGGCTGCGGCAAGGTCAAAGGCAACCAGCACATCAACTTCCCGGAGCGCACGCCGCTTTCGAACGTGCACCTCACACTTCTGCAGCGGGCGGGTGTGCCAATAGAGAAGGTGGGCGACAGCACTGGCGCGATCGCGGAGATCTAGCCGGTGACGCGGCCCCCGCGAAAGCCTCTCTCACGACGAGCCGCGGTACTTGGGACGCGTGCGAGCGCGGTTCTATACCTGGCACTGATGCTGGCTCTGGCGGACACGGCCGAGCGCGCCGTCGCGGCCGAACACGTCGTCGAGGCGACGGAAAGCCCGGCGCCACTGGTCGTCGCGGCACGCGCGAATGACAGCGCCGCTGTGACGTCATTGCTCGCCGCGACTCCGCGACCGGACGTGAACCAGCGCACTTCGGATGGCACGACAGCCTTGCACTGGGCCGTCTATCACAACGACGTCGCGCTCATCGATCGGCTGCTCGCAGCCGGCGCCAACGCCAAGGTCATGAACGACTACGGCTCGACGCCGATGTCGGAAGCGGCCGTCGTTGGCAACGTGGAGGTTCTGAAGAAGCTGCTGGCGGCGGGTGCGGACGTGGAATCCGCCAACGCAGACGGCCAAACGGCGCTGATGGTGATCGCGCGCACGAGCAACGTCGATGCGGCCCGGCTGCTCCTCTCGCACGGCGCTCAGGTGAATGCGCGCGAACAGTGGCGCGGCCAGACTGCGCTCATGTGGGCCGCAGCGGAAGCGCAACCCGCGATGGTGAAGCTGCTGGTCGAGCGCGGCGCAGACGTCGACGCACGCTCGAGCGTCAACAACTGGACGCGGCAGGTGACGGCCGAGCCGCGCATGCAGGCACGACCTTCCGGAGGGTTCACGGCCCTCTTGTACGCCGCTCGCAAGAACTGCCTCGAGTGCGTACGGATTCTGCTCGAGGCGCACGCCGACAAGAACCTGACCGATCCGGACGGCATCACGCCGATGCTCATGGCCACGACGAACTTCAATTTCGACGTCGCGGCGCTCCTCATCCAGTCCGGCGCGGACGTGAACAAATGGGATATGTGGGGCCGCTCGCCGCTCTACGCTGCGGTCGACCTCAACACACTACCCGTCGGCGGCCGCGCGGACCGTCCCACACTCGACACAACGAGCGCCTTGAAGCTGATCGAGCTGCTGCTCGATGCCGGCGCGAACCCGAACTTGCAGCTGAAGCTGTTCCCGCCATACCGCTCGCTGCGCGATGACCGCGGCGCCGATACCGTGCTCACGATCGGCACGACGCCACTTTTGCGAGCCGCGAAAGCGGGCGACGTGGCGACGATGCGGCTGCTCCTCGCGCACGGCGCGAGTGCTGACCTGCCGACGATGACTGGCATCACGCCGCTAATGGCTGCGTGCGGCAATGCCTCCTCGCCGATCGACACGCGCGGCCGCTACAAGACGGAAGAACAGGCGATCGAAGCCGTGAAGCTGCTGATCTCCGCAGGCGCAAGCGTGAATGCGCGCGACCGCGGCGGTCAGACGGCGCTGCACGGCGCGGCAGGCTGGGGATGGAACGAGCTCGTCAAGACACTCGCCGCAAACAAGGCCGACCTGCTCGTGAAGGATGCGCAGGGCCGCACGGCCGCCGATATCGCGCACGGGAGCGCGACCAGCTCCGGACGCGCCACGGCGAATGCGCATCCCGAGACCGAAGCGCTGCTGCGGCTGCTGATGACGAGCGCAACGCCTCTTGGTTGATGGGAAAAAATCGCCGAGGCGATTTTTTCGAGACTGCGGCTACGTTTCTGGCGGCAAAAAGCGCGGTTTTTGCCGCCTGCTTCGGCGCGTCGCTACGCCCGGGCGGGTGCTCTTTTCGAACAATGAGGGTTTGACATGAAACCGATGATCTCCGATCTCGTGGAGCGCTATGACCGTGGCCGGCTCTCGCGGCGAGAACTGATCCAGGGGCTCACGCTGCTCGCTGCCGCCGGGACGGTATCGGCGGCCGAGGGCACCGCCGACAGCGGGCTCGTCGCGAGCGGTATCGATCACGTCTCGGTGCTCGTGAGCGATCTGCAGCGCTCGGTGGCGTTCTACCAATCGTTGTTCGGCCTCTCGGTGCTGAGCGAAGACAAGGAACACAACATCGTGCGCCTCGGCCGCAAGCGCGTGATCGTCTCGCTGCGCACCGAAGCGCCGCAGGGCACGGTCGATCACTTCGGCGTGGCGGTCGAGAACTTCAGTCGCGATGCCGTGACCCGCGTGCTGAAACAGCGCCTTTCCAGCACATTGGGATCCTAAGCTTAGAATTCCACGTGGACAAGTTGTCGCG
>JADMIO011624585.1_pt1 | contig 59760 bp, 57 predicted proteins | sample 8958161 | NCBI WGS metagenome assembly JADMIO01 (sample SAMN16585339, study PRJNA669376) | soil metagenome | isolation source: Crop rotation soil | place: USA: Cullars Rotation, Alabama | collected 2011 | reverse complement strand
GCGACTTCAAGTCACGTGAATTCCAAGCTTCGGATCCCACTGTGCTGGAAAGACCGACATCGATCGAGCGGCGGAAGTGCTGGCCGCCGGCGGCGTGGTGGTGCTGCCCACGGACACCCTCTACGGCCTGTGTGCCGTCGCCACCGACGCGAGGGCCACGAACCGGATCTTCGACATCAAGGGCCGAACCGCGTCCGTGCCCATCGCGGTGCTGTGCGCTGATGTGGCCCAAGCGCTGTCGCTGACCACGCCCGCGGCGGCGCGGAGCATCCAGCGCGCCGCCGACGACTGGTGGCCGGGGCCGTTGACGCTCGTGGTGCCTCGCCGCGACGGACTGGAGCTGCACCTCGGCCAACCCGAGCACACGATCGGCCTGCGCGTCCCCGACAGCGACCTCGTGCGCAGCGTCGCCGCCCGCGTCGGGCCGATCGCGGCGACGAGCGCGAACCGCCACGGTGAGCCGCCGATCACGCGGGCCGACCAGGTGGCGGAGGCGCTCGGCGACGGCGTCGCCCTCGTCATCGATGGAGGCGAGCTGGACGCCGGTGCCTCCACCGTGGTCGACGCGACGGGGTGGCCGTGGACTGAGCTGCGGTCCGGGCCCGTGCCGTTCATGTCGCTGATCGCCGACGCCGAGCCTCCGGCCGGGCGGTAGGTTCTCGCCGGGCCCGACGGCCGTCACCACACCCCAGGGGGAAGCAGCATGCCGTCCAACAAGGTCGACCAGTCCGTCATCGACGACATGCGCCGCCTGCCGCTGTTCGCGGGCATCCACGAGAACGACGTGGTCCGGGTGGCCGAGCTCGGTGAACCGGTCGACGCCGAGCCCGGCGCCATCCTCATGGACCAGGGCGACGTCGGCACCGAGTGCTTCTTCGTCATCGAGGGCCAGGCCGGCGTGTTCGCCGGTGGGCAGCACGTGGCATCCGTCGGCGCCGGTTCGATCGTCGGCGAGATGGCCCTCGTGGGCCACAAGCCGCGGAACGCGAGGGTGGTCGCGGAGACCGACATGCACCTGCTGGCGTTCGACATCGCCGCCTTCAAGAAGCTGCTCGAGGCCATGCCCGGCGCCCACGACGTCGTCATGAAGGTCCTCGAGAAGCGGGCCGCCGAGAACCGGGAGCGGGGCTAGCTACAGCAGATCGAGGTGGCCGTCCGTCGTGAGACGGGCCCGGCGACCGCCCTGCTCCTCGGTGACCATGCCCTTCAGGGCGTCCGCATCGCGGACGAGCCCCCAGGCTCGGCGACCGTCGTCGAGCAGCGTGGCGACGATGCCCAGCTCGGGCGCGCCCTCTCGATCGTGCATGACCGTCCAGGTCTCGATCGTCACCTCGCCGTCGTGCTCCTCCACGAGGTCCTTCTGGGGGAGCGCATCGACCTCGCCCTGCGGGTTGGCGTAGGCGAAGCCGGCGGCCGGCGGTTCGGTGCTGTACACGCCGAAGGCGTGCTTCGTGATGAACCCACCGTTGGCCGTCACGAGCCCGACGGCACCGGCGTCCTCGCGCAGCCGCTCCGCCATCGTGGCGATCGAGTGCATCACGTAGTTGTTCCACGGTCCGCCGGCGAAGGACAGCCCTCCGGTGACGGTGAGCGGCCGGTCGGTGCCGAGCCCGAGCTCGTGGGCGGAGATCTCCACGGCGGAGGGGAAGCAGGAGTACAGGTCGACGTGGGCGAGGTCGTCCACGCCCACCCCGGCCAGGTCCAGGGCCTGGCGACCGCCGATCCGCATGGCGGGCGAGCCGCCGAGGTCCTCACGGTTGGAGATGAAGTAGTGGTCGTGGGTGTCGGTGCCTGCGTGCGGGAACACCCAGCGGTCGCGGGGGACGCCCAACGCCTCGGCCCGCTCGGCGGAGCAGAGGATGACCGCGGCGCCCTGCTCGACGGCGTTGTTCGAGTTCATGAGCTTGGTGTACGGGTAGCCGATCATCCGGTTGTCGGCCGACGGCGTGCGGATCTCCTCGGCGGTGTAGGACCGCTGGATCCAGGCGTTCGGGTTCCCGGCGGCAACGTCGCTGAACCCGGCCCACAGCTCGGAGATGGCGACGAGGTGCTCGTCCATCGTGCGGCCCAGCTTGCGGCGGAAGGCCTGCTCGAAGATCGGGTACACCTGCACCGGCATGAACACGCCGCGGGCCTGCTCGCCGGGCGCCGTCATGGGGACCTCGTCGATGGAGGTCCGGGCGGGCGGCACGTCGTCGCCCTGCTCCGTCCAGTCGAGGTCGTGACCGGCCTTGCGGCTGCCCGTGCGGGTCCGCCAGGCCTCCGCCCCGGCGAGGAGGACCAGGTCAGCGTCGCCGGCCTGGATGGCTCGACACGAGAGGTTCACGAGCGACTGCGGCCCGTTGCCTCCCATGCCCGTGACCGAGATGTCCTTGGGCGACGCGCCGACGCGCTCGGCGACCAGCAACCCGGGGTTGCGGTAGCGCCAGCTCAGCAGACCGATCGTGTGGACCGCATCGGCGCCGGTCAGGGCCCCGGGACCCGCGCCGCTGTCCTCGGCGGCCCGTCGCAGGGCCTCGGCCATGAGGTCGACGGGCTCGAGGGCGTCCTCGCCCTTGTCGACGCGCTGGTTCACCTGTCCAGCACCGATCAGCACGGGCGTGCGGGGGTCGACCACGGGGCTGCCTCCTCGAGAACTTGACCGTCCGGTCAACAGTAGAGAGGCCGGGGCACACCCCTACAATCCGCCCATCGACGTCCTCCTCGTGTGCACCGCCAACCAGTGCCGCTCGCCCATGGCCGAGGCGCTCCTCCGCCGCCGGCTGGCCGACGCGGGCGTGTCGGCGACCGTCTCGTCGGCGGGCCTGTACGAGGGCGGCGCACCCGCGACGCCCGACGGGGTGGTGGCGATGGGCGAGCGGGGGCTCGATCTGAGCGGGCACCGGAGCCGCACCCTGACCACCGAGATGGTCGATCAGGCCGACCTCGTCGTGGGGATGGCCCGGGAGCACGTCCGAGAGGCGGTCCTCCTGCGACCCCCGGCCCTCGCGAAGGCGTTCACGCTCAAGGAGCTCGTCCGTCGTGCGGACGCCGCCGGCCCTCGTGAGGTCGGCGAGGAGCTCGACGCGTGGCTGGCCCGGGTGGCGGCGGGTCGACGGCGCGACGAGCTCATCGGCACGGGCTATGACGACGCGATGGACGTGTTCGATCCGGTTGGCAAGGGCCCGGAGCTCTACGAGGAGACCGCGGTGCTGCTCGACGACCTGTTGACCCGCTTGGTGGCGCTGGCCTGGCCGTGTGCGGAGGTGGTGGCGTGAGGGTCGCCATCGGATCCGACCACGCGGGCTTCGAGCTGAAGACCTACCTGGTCAGCGAGCTGGAGCGCCTCGGCCACGAGCCGATCGACCTCGGCACCCACTCCACCGAGTCGGTCGACTACCCGCCGATCTGCGCCGCCGTCGGGCGGGCGGTCGTCGCCGGCGACGCGGACCGCGGCATCGTGCTGGGCGGCTCGGGCCAGGGCGAGCAGATCGCGGCCAACAAAGTCGACGGCGTGCGGGCCGCCCTCTGCAACGATCTCTACACGGCTCGCATGAGCCGGGAGCACAACGACGCCAACGTGCTCTCCATGGGCGGCCGCATCGTGGCGACCGGCCTGGCCACCGAGATCCTCGAGCTGTGGCTCGCCACCGAGTTCGAAGGCGGCCGCCACCAGCGCCGCCTCGATCAGATCGCCGACATCGAGAAGGAAGCACCCGCATGAGTGAGCGCAAGCGAACGAATCATCAGCACAGGCACTTCGGCGGCACGCAGAGCCGCCGAGGTCATCGGGCCCATCTCGACGCGCACGTGGGGCTAGCCCGATGAACTGGCCTGTGAACGACAAGGACGAGGTGCTGGGGCTGATCGACCGCGAGGTCGAGCGGCAGAACACCACCGTGCAGCTGATCGCCAGCGAGAACTTCACGTCGCCGGCCGTCCTCGCCGCGACTGGCTCCGTCCTCACGAACAAGTACAGCGAGGGCTACCCCGGCAAGCGGTACTACGGGGGCAACGAGGTCATCGACGAGGTCGAGGACATCGCCCGCGAGCGGGCGAAGGCCCTGTTCAACGCGCCCCACGCCAACGTCCAGCCCCACGCCGGCGCCAACGCCAACATGGCCGTCTACCTCGCGCTCCTCGATCCGGGCGACACGGTGCTGGGCCTCCGCCTCGACCAGGGTGGCCACCTCACCCACGGCTCGCCCGTGAACGCCAGCGGCAAGCTCTACAACTTCGTCTCCTACGGCGTGACCCCGAGCGACGAGCGCATCGACCTCGACCAGGTGCGAGACGCGGCCCTGGAGCACCGCCCGAAGATCATCGTCACGGGCGCCACCGCCTATCCGCGGATCATCGACCCGAAGCCGTTCCGCGAGATCGCGGACGAGGTCGGCGCGCTCTTCATGTTCGACGCCGCTCACATCGCCGGCCTCATCGCCGGCGGGCAGCACCCCAACCCGATGGACCACGGCGCCGACATCATGACGCTCACCACCCACAAGACCCTCCGGGGTCCGCGGGGTGGTGCGATCCTCTGCACGAGCGAGCTCGCCGACGTGATCGACAAGTCGGTGTTCCCCGGCCTCCAGGGCGGCCCCCTCGACCACGTCGTCGCCGCCAAGGCCCTCGCCTTCGCCGAGGCCGCCACGCCGGAGTTCAAGGAGTACACGGCCCAGATCGTCCTCAACGCAGCCGCGCTCGCGCAGGCGCTGGCCGGCCACGGGCACCGGCTCGTCTCCGGTGGCACCGACAACCACCTCATGCTCGTCGACCTGCGCTCCTTCGACCCGGACCTGTCCGGCAAGAAGGCGCGCCTGGCCCTCGACAAGGCCGGCATCAGCCTCAACGAGAACACCGTGCCCGACGACCCGCGCCCGCCGTACATCACGTCGGGTCTGCGCATCGGCACGCCCGCCGCCACCACGCAGGGGATGGGGGAGGCGGAGATGGCGACGATCGCCGAGCTGATCCACCGCACGCTGGTCGGTCGGGAGGATGCATCGGAGCTGGCAGCGGTCAAGGATGCGGTCCTCGCCCTCTGCAGCAAGTTCCCGGTGTATTGACCGACTACCTCGAGGAGTTCGTCCCCGTCGTCGTGGCGGCGGCGCTGGTGACGCTCATCTCGACGCCGTTCTTCCGGTGGCTGTCCTTCCGGGTGGACGCGGTGGTGAAGCCGGACGAGCGCCGTGTCCACACGACGCCGACGGCGCTCCTCGGCGGGGCGGCGATCATGCTCGGCTTCCTCGCCGGGATGGTCGTGGCGTGGCAGCGCGACGACTTCGCCGAGGTCTTCGCCGTCTCCACGGTGCCCCTCGGCGTCGTGCTGGCCGCCCTCACGGTCTACGCCGTGGGCCAGATCGACGACCTCCGCGAGGTGTCACCGCCGGCCAAGCTGGCCGGAACGATCCTCGCGGGGACGATCCTGTCCGTGTCCGGCGTGACGATCCTGTTCTTCCGCATCCCGTTCGCGGGGCTCGTGGCGCTCTCACCGGACATGTCGACGCTGCTCACCGTCGTCTGGGTGATCGGGATGACGACCGCCATCAACTACATCGACGGGCTCGACGGCCTGGCCACCGGCATCGTCGCGATCGCTTCGGCGGCGCTGCTCCTGTACTGCGAGCGGCTCCACGGGGTCGGCGCGGTCGGCCCGGACAACGTCGGCCCGCTCGTGGCCGCCGCCGTCCTCGGGGCCTGCCTCGGCTTCCTGCCCCACAACTTCCACCCCGCCCGGATCTTCATGGGCGATGCCGGCGCCCTCCTCCTCGGGCTCCTCATGGCCGCATCGACGATCGCCGTCGGCGGCAACACGGACGCCCAGTTCTCCGGCCAGACGTTCTTCTTCTTCGCCCCCCTGTTCATCCCGGTGCTGATCCTCGGGGTGCCGATCAGCGACGCCATCTTCTCGATCGTGCGCCGGGCGCGCCGGGGCGCCGGCGTCACCGTCGCCGACAAGGACCACATGCACCATCGGCTGATGCGACTCGGGCACGGCCATCGCCGGAGCGTGCTGATCCTGTGGGCGTGGACGCTGCTGCTGTCGGCGATCGCGCTGTACCCGACCTACACCAAGGGGCGCGGCGACCTGTACGTCCCGATGGCCCTCGGGGCGGCGGCGCTCATCCTCTACACGCTGTTCGGGCCGGGCGTTCGCTCCCGTCGGGAGGTGGACGAGGTCACCAGCGGCTCCTGACTTCGGGGTGGTGGCGACTGGCACTCAGGCGACGCTCCTGTCTAGTGTTAGGCTACCTTCACAACCCCCCCACGAGGAGTCTCGCCACCGATGCCCACGATCCGCCGCGCCGCCGCACTGGCCACCGTCGCCGTGCTCCCGCTCGCCGCTCTCGCCGCATGTGGCGGAGACGACAGCTCGGCGTCCGAGGACTCGTCGTCCACCACCCTGTCGCCGGAGTCCGTCACGGTCCCGATGTCGCAGGTCGTCACCGAGCTCCCGAAGATCGCTGATCAGGGCGACGAGGCGGCCGCGGCGGCCGCCGACGGCGACTTCGACAAGGCCACGGACGTGTACGACGACATGCACGAGGCCTGGGAGGAGGTCGAGGGCACGGTGAAGAACACGGATCCCGACGCCTACGAGGCGATCGAGACGGCCCAGGGCCTGATCGCTGACGGGGCCGACACCAAGAAGTCGGACCGGGTGCAGACCGGGGCCGACGACCAGCGCGAGGCGATCGACGCCTTCGTCGCCGCGAACAGCTGATCCGATGACGTCCGCCACCCGCCCCCGCCTCGCCCGCCGGCTGCTCGCCGGACTGGTGCTCGTGCTGGGCCTGGTGGCCGTGGGAAGCATGACCTCGGCGACGTCCGCGTCCGCCGCGGCGCCGGCGGCCTCTGGGTGCAGCAACGCCTCGCTGAGCCGGCAGGAGGCGGTCGACCAGCTCCACGAGGTGCGGCTGTCGATCGACAAGACCCTGCGCCTCCTCGACGCCGGCGATCGGGCCGCCGCCTTCGCCGAGGCGAAGAGCGGGTACCTCGCCTGCTTCGAGTCCGTCGAGGCGCCTCTCGACGCCGTCGCGGGGCCGCAGTTCCGCTTCGAGGTGGAGGACGTCTTCGCCCGGGTGCGAGGCCTCATCGACTCGGGCGCGCCGACCGGCGAGGTGCGCGACCGCATCGTCGAGCTGCGCGGTCTGGTCGACGACAGCGAGCGGAAGCTCACGGAGAAGGGCGTCGGCGCGCCGATGCTCGCCTTCGGGCAGTCGTTCACGCTGCTGCTGCGGGAGGGCCTCGAGGCCGTCCTCCTCCTGTCGGTGCTGCTCACCTACCTCGAGCAGAGCGAGCACGCTCGGCACAAGCGACCGATCCTCTACGGCGTGGCGGGGGCGATCGTGGCGACCATCGCCACCTTCTTCCTCGTCGATCTGATCTTCTCGGTGCTCCCGTTCGGACGGGAGGTCCTCGAGGCCGTCACCGGGTTGCTCGCGGTCGCGATGCTCTTCTACGTGTCCTTCTGGCTGCTGGCACGGCTCGACCAGCGGCGTCGCCTCGAGTTCCTGCAGGCCCGCGTCTGGAAGGCGGCGTCGGTGGGTTCGGCGGCGTCCCTCGCGTTCATCGGCTTCACGGCCGTCTACCGCGAGGGGTTCGAGACCGTCCTCTTCTACCAAGCCCTGTTCAACTACGGGGCGGGCCTGCAGACCGCGATCCTGCTGGGCATCGCCGCCGCGGTGGTCGTGCTCGCCGTCGTCGCGTGGATGGTCTTGAAGCTGGGCCGCACCCTGCCCGTGGGCAAGTTCCTGAAGGTGGCGCTGATCATCGTGATGGCGACCTCCGTCGCCGTCATCGGCAACGCCTTCTGGACGCTGCAGCAGGCGGCGATCATCGACCTGCACTTCCTCTCCGGCTGGCCGATCCTGCCGATCTACCTGGCCCAGGCGACCGGCTACTACCCGACCTTCGCCAGCGTGTTCGCCCAGGTCAGCCTCACGGCCGTGTACGTCATCGGGGCGATCACCGCATCGGTGAGCGCTCGGCGGCGCCAGCGCTACAGCGTGGCGCCGGGCGGGGCCGACAAGTCGCCGCGCCAGCCAGCCACCGTGTAACCACTCCTCTCGTATGGCTGTACGGATCGGCGTCGACGTCGGCGGGACCTTCACGAAGGCCGTCGGCATCGACATGGACAGCGGCGACGTCGCCGCCCGTGCCGCGGTGATGACCACCCATGAGGACGCGGCGGGATCCGCGGCCGGGGTCGTCCAGGTGGTGCACGCGGTCGCGGAGGCCGTCGGAGCCGATGCGGTCGAGCTGATCACCTACTCCACGACCCAGGCCGTCAACGCCCTCCTCGAGGGCGATGTGGCGACGGTGGGGGTGCTCGGCCTGGGCCGCCAACCGGACCTCCGCAAGGCGGCGAAGCGGACGCGGCTCGACAAGGTGGAGCTCGCGCCGGGGCGGCGGCTGCCGACCGTCCACGAGTTCCTCGACGTCACCAACGGCCTCGACCCGGCGGCACTCGACGCGGCGCTCGATCGCCTCGCGGCCGCGGGCGCCACGACCGTGTGCGTCGCGGAGGCGTTCGCCCCCGATGGCGGCACCGACGAGCGCACCGCGGTCGAGGCCGCCATCGCTCGGGGCCTGCCCGCCTGCGGGTCCGCGGAGATGACCGGCCTCTACGGTCTCGAGCTCCGCACGGTCACCGCCGCGCTCAACGCCTCCGTGCTCCCGATCGCCGTCCGCACCGAGGAGCACGTCGAGGCCGGCGTCGCCGATGCGGGGATCGCGGCGTCGGTGATGGTGATGCGGGGCGACGGCGGTGCGACCGACCCGGCCGGCCTGCGTCGGGAGCCCGCCCGCGCCCTCTACTCGGGTCCCGCGGCCTCGGTGGCGGGCGTGCTCCGCCACACCCGGGTCGACGAGGGCATCGTCATCGAGGTGGGCGGCACGTCGACCAACGTCGCCGCCATCAAGCACGGGACCCCGGCCCTCTCCTACGTGCAGGTGGCGACGCACGCCACCGCGGTGCGGGCCCTCGACGTGCGCGTCCTGGGCGTGGCCGGTGGTTCGATGCTCCGGGCCCGGAAGGGTCGGCTCTACGGCGTGGGTCCCCGCAGCGCCCACATCGCCGGGCTGCCCTACTCCTGCTACGTGGAGCCGGCTCGGCTCGAGGGTGCGGTCGTCGAGTCCTTCGCGCCCAAGGCCGGCGACCCCGACGACTACGTGCGGTTGCGGCTCCGCGACGGCGACGCCGTCGCGCTGACCAACACCTGTGCCGCGCTCGCGCTGGGCATCGTCCAGCCCGGTGACCACGCCGCCACGGCCGCCCACCCGGACAGCGCGACGGAGGCGTTCGCTCTCGCCGGCCAGGCGCTGCGCCTCCCCGGCGACGAGCTCGCCCGCCGCATGCTCGGGACGGCCGCGGATGCCGTCGGGCAGCTCGCCATGGCCGTCGCCCGTGACTACGACCTCTCCCGACCGACGATCATCGCCGTGGGAGGCGGGGCGGGAGGGCTCGGCCGTCACGTGGCGGCGCGCCTCGGTCTCCCGCTCCACCTGCCCGAGCTGGCGGAGGTGATCTCGGCCGTCGGCGACGCCCTCTCGTTGGTGCGCGTCGAGCGCGAGCGGTCGGCGACGGCACCGACGCCGGCCGACCGGGATGCGATCGCCGCCGACGCCGAGGCGGCCGCCATCGCGGCCGGTGCCGACGCGGCATCGGTCGACGTGCGCGTGGAGCTGGACGAGGAGCGGTCGACCCTCCGTGCGGTCGCGACGGGGATGGTCAGGTTGCGCAGCGGCGCCACCGCCGGCCGCTCCGCCATCGATGCGAGCGAGGCGGCCGACATCGCCAACGGTCTGGGCGCCGTCGCAGCCCCTGAACCGGTCGGTCGCTTCTGGGTGAGCGGCGGCCCGGAGGCCGGTCCGGTCGTCGTCCTGGATCGCGTCGGCGACCGTGTCGCCAGCGGCACCGGCGGGGTCGTCGACCTGGCCCGCCCGGACGCCCGCAGCACCGTCGCGCAGCTCGTCGCGACCTGCACCCGTCGTCGCGGTCCGGTCGTCACCCCACCCGACGCGTGGATCGTCCACGGGAACCGGTCGACGGCGATGGCAGCCGCCGACCTCGATGCCGCGATGGCCGCCATGGGACCCGGTGCGGGTCCGGCTCGCGCCGTCGTCGTGCAGCCCTGACCCTGGAAGGATTCGGATCCATGGCCCTCTACGTCTCCGACAGCAGCCGCAAGCGGAACCTCGTGCTCGGGGTCGTGGGCGCGCTGCTCGTGGGCCTCGTGGTGGGCTTCGTGATCGGACGGGCCACGTCGAAGGGCCTGGAGGACGAGGTCGGTGCCGTGCACGACCAGGCCGTCGAGGCGGCGACCGCGTTCCAGCGCATCCCGATCGAGTACGAGCAGGCGGTGGGAGGCGACGGAGGCGAGTCGACCACCACGATCGACGACGCCATCGACTCCGCTGACGATCAGCTCCACGCCGTCTACGGCGAGGCGATCTGGCTGGCGGACGACGCGTCGTCCGACACGGACGCCGCGGTCGCCGACCTGCGCAAGGTTGTCGAGGACGGCGGCTCAGCCGACGAGTTCCAGGCCGCCACCGACGAGGTCGTGCACGCCATCGAGGCCACCTTCGGCGTCACCGCCGAGCCAGCCGGGTGACGCATCCCTTCAGGTTCGCGAGGCTTCGAAGTTTCGATCGCGACTCCACTAAGGTGCCCCGCTGGCCCGTGGCGGGGGAGGATTTGCCGTCCCCACGCTCGGTCTTCTAGATTGCGAAGGATTTCACAAGCGTCCGGCAACGGGGCCGGCGCGAGGGGAACGCCCGAGGTCACCGAGTGTTCGATCAGCGAGCGAAGCAGCAGCTGAACCGTGGCTACAGCGACGGGATGGCGCGGGGGATGGAGCTCGTCCTCAGCATGCTGCTGCTCGGGGCGTTCGGCTGGCTGCTCGACAGCTGGCTGAACACCGGCAAGGTCTTCACCATCATCTTCGGGTTCCTCGGCGTGGCCGGCGCCTTCGCCAAGCTGAAGATCGGCTACGACCGGCAGATGACCACCGAGGAGCAGGGCAAGCCCTGGACCAAGGGCCGCGCCGACGGGGAGCAGGCGGCGTGACCGCGGCCATCGCCGATCGCGACCTCGGCCCGGCGCCGGAGCCCGTCCTCGCCAAGGACCTCGCGAAGCACGCGCTGATGATCGCCCCGGTCGCGATCGTCGCCTGCGCCGCCATCTGGGGCCGGGACGGCGCCACCTCGGCCGCCTACGCCCTGTTCCTCGTGACGCTGAACTTCCTCGCCGCCGCGTGGCTCCTCGCCTGGGCCGCCCGCATCTCGTACGGCCTGCTCATGGGCGTCGCCCTCTTCGGCTTCCTCGTCCGCCTCGCCCTGATCGGGGTGGCGGTCCTCGCCGTCAAGGACGCGGCCTGGGTCGAGCCGATGGCCCTCGGCCTCACCCTCGTCGTGTCCTACCTCGGGCTCCTGTTCTGGGAGCTCCGCTACGTATCGGTCAGCCTGGCCCACCCCGGCCTCAAGCCCACTCCCAAGGAGACGAGCCTCCGGTGATCTTCGGACTCGAGTTCCCGCCCATCAGCCACGTCACGAACTGGCCCGAGTTCGCGCTCAAGGACAGCGACCTGTTCGGCATCAACAAGATCGTGCTGATCTACGGCTTCGCCGTGCTCTTCACCTTCCTGATCTTCATCCTCGGGAACAAGAAGCAGCTGGTGCCGACCGGGGCGCAGAACCTCGCCGAGATCTCGGTGGAGTTCATCGAGGACGGCATCGTCATGGAGACCATCGGGCCGAAGGGCGTGAAGTACACGCCCCTGCTGATGTCGTTCTTCTTCTTCGTCTTCTTCTGCAACATCTTCGAGATCGTGCCGTTCATCCAAATGCCGGCGACGGCCCGGATCGCGCTGCCGCTGTTCCTCGCGCTGTTCGCCTACGTCATCTACCACGGCTCAGGATTCATCGAGCACGGCCCGATCGGCTACGTGAAGCACGCGCTGATCGTCCCGGACGTCCCGGTCGCGATGCACCTCCTGCTGGTGCCGATCGAGTTCGTCTCGAAGTTCCTGGTGCAGCCGTTCAGCCACTCGGTCCGTCTCTTCGCCAACCTGCTGGCCGGCCACATCCTCCTCGTCACCTTCGCCACCCTCTCGAGCGCGCTGTTCGCCAAGAACATCGGGATCCTCCTCCTGCCGCTCCCGGCCGCGGCCGTCGTCGCCTTCACGGCGTTCGAGCTGATGGTCAGCTTCCTCCAGGCGTACGTGTTCACCCTGCTGGCCGGCGTGTACATCGGCGCCGCCATCAGCCACGAGCACTGATCGCTCCCTCTCCATCCATCTCCACCAAGCAAGACCCCCAAGAAAGGCACCTCCACCAATGAGCCTCTCCGTGTTGGCCCAGCAGGCCGCCAGCTCCGGCATCGACAACAAGGGCCTCGCCGCCCTCACCTACGGTCTCGGCGCCATCGGCCCCGGCATCGGCATCGGCTACCTGGTCGGCCAGTCCGTCCAGGCCATGGCCCGCCAGCCCGAGGCCGCCGGCATGGTGCGCACCACCATGTTCCTCGGCATCGCCTTCGTCGAGGCCCTCGCCCTCATCGGCTTCGTCGTCTTCTTCCTGGCCCAGTGATGCAGCGGCCCCTCCGATTCCTCGGGGCCCTCGCCATCGCCACGGTGTCCATCGTGGGGTTCGCGCCCCATGCCATGGCCCAGGAGAGTGGCGGGTCCGAGGATCAGAAGAAGGTCGTCACCGAGTGCATCGAGCAGCTCGAGGCGGCCAACAGCCTGGACGTCGACTGCCAGGAAGCTCCGAACCCGATCCTGCCGGAGACGAACGAGATCATCTGGGGCGCCATCGGCTTCCTCGTGGTCTTCTTCTTCGTCGCCAAGTTCGGCTACCCGGCCATGAAGACGTCGATGGACGCTCGCACCGAGCGCATCCGCAACGACCTCGATCAGGCCGAGCAGCAGCGTGAAGAGGCCGCCTCGATCCTCGCCGACTACCGGGCGCAGCTCGCTGACGCCAAGAACGAGTCGGGCCGGATCATCGAGGAGGCCCGGCAGTCCGCCGACGCCCTGAAGAAGGACCAGGAGGCCCGGCTCCAGAGCGAGCTGGCCGACCTCCGGGCCAAGGCGACGGCCGACATCGACGCCGCCAAGGTGCAGGCCATCAGCGACCTGCGTGGCGAGGTGGCCCAGCTGGCCATCGGCGCCGCCGAGGTGGTCGTCGGTCGGAACCTCGACCAGGCATCCCAGGTCCAGCTCATCGAGGACTACATCAACCAGGTCGGTAACAGCCGATGACGGACGAGCGCACCACCGCCTACGCCACGGCGCTGTTCGGTGTGGCGCGCTCGGAGGGCAACCTCGCCGAGGTGGAGGACGAGCTGTTCCGGTTCGCTCGCCTCCTCGACGCCAACGACGAGCTGCGCACCACGCTGACCAACCCGGCCCTCGAGGTGAGCCGTCGCCAGCAGATCGTCGAGGACCTCCTCGGCGGCAAGGCCCACCCGATCACCACCTCCCTGGTGTCCATGGTGGTGGGGACCGGCCGCTCGCGAGAGCTCACCCCGATCATCGACGAGCTGGTGAAGCTGAGCGCTTCCGAGGGCAACAAGGAGCTGGCCGAGGTCCGCTCCGCCGTCGAGCTCACCGACGACCAGAAGACCCGCCTCGCGGCGGCGCTCGGCCAGGCCACCGGCAAGCAGGTGGAGCTGAAGGTCATCATCGATCCGTCCGTCCTGGGCGGTCTCGTCGCCCAGGTCGGCGACACGGTGATCGACGGCTCCGTCCGCTCCCGCCTCGCCCAGCTCAAGACCGCGTTCTAGACGCTTTCGACAGGAAGAGATCACACAGATGGCAGAGCTGACCATCAACACCGCGGACATCGCCGCTGCGCTCCAGAAGAACCTCGAGGGCTTCAAGCCCGAGCTCGCCGCCGCCCAGGTCGGTCGGGTCATCGAGGTGGGCGACGGCATCGCCACCGTCGCGGGCCTCCCAGGCGTGGGCGTCAACGAGCTCCTCGAGTTCGAAGGCGGCATCCGCGGCCTGGCCCTGAACCTCGACGAGGAGTCGATCGGCGCCGTGGTGCTCGGCGACGGCGGCGCCGTGCGCGAGGGCTCCTCGGTGAAGGCCACCGGCCAGATCCTCTCGGTGCCGGCCGGCGACGGCCTGCTCGGGCGCGTGGTGGACGCGCTGGGCAACCCCGTCGACGGCAAGGGTCCGCTCACCAACGTGCAGGACCGCCGGATGGAGATCCAGGCGCCCGGCATCATCGGCCGCCAGCCGGTGCACGAGCCGCTGCAGACCGGCATCAAGGCGATCGACGCCATGACGCCGATCGGCCGGGGTCAGCGCGAGCTGATCATCGGCGACCGCAAGACCGGCAAGACCACGATCGCCATCGACACGATCATCAACCAGCGCGGCCTGGGCGTGAAGTGCATCTACGTGGCCATCGGCCTCAAGGAGTCGACGGTGGCCAACACCGTCGCCACCCTCGAGCAGTACGGCGCCATGGAGTACACGGTCGTCGTCGTGGCCGGTGCGTCCGACCCGGCGCCGTTCAAGTACCTCGCCCCCTACGCCGGCTGCGCCATGGGCCAGCACTGGATGGAGAACGGCGAGCACGGCCTCATCGTCTACGACGACCTGTCGAAGCAGGCCGAGGCCTATCGCCAGGTGTCGCTCCTCCTCCGCCGCCCGCCGGGGCGCGAGGCGTACCCGGGCGACGTCTTCTACCTGCACAGCCGCCTCCTCGAGCGGGCCGCCAAGCTCTCCGACGAGCTCGGCGCCGGCTCCCTCACCGCCCTCCCCGTCATCGAGACCAAGGCCGGCGACATCTCGGCCTACATCCCCACCAACGTGATCTCGATCACCGATGGCCAGGTCTTCCTCCAGGACGACCTGTTCAAGTCGGGTGTGCGGCCCGCCTTCGACACCGGCCAGTCGGTGTCCCGAGTCGGCGGTGCGGCTCAGATCAAGGCCATGAAGACGGCCGTGGGCACGCTGAAGGGCGACCTCTCCCAGTTCCGTGAGCTCGAGGCGTTCGCCGCCTTCGGCTCCGAGCTCGACAAGGTGTCCCAGGCCGCCCTCGACCGGGGCTACCGCCTCGTCGAGCTCTTGAAGCAGCCGCTCAACTCGCCGATGCCGGTCCAGGACCAGGTGGTCTCGCTCTACGCCGCCACCAACGGCTACCTCGACCCCGTGCCCGTGGAGGACGTCCCTCGCTTCGAGAAGGAGCTGCTCGAGTGGTTCCGCACTCGGCACAGCGACATCCTCGACGCCATCAAGACCGGCGGGAACATCCCCGACGCCGAGGCCTTCGAGAACGGCATCAAGGCCTTCGGTGAGCAGTTCGAGGCCACCGGCGGCTCGCCCGAGCTCGTCCCGGCCGAGGTCAAGGCCGCTGACGTGGCGCTCGAGGAGGCCACCGCGGCCCCCGAGGAGACCGAGGCGTAGCCCATGGCCGGTGGTGCCGAGCGGGTCCTGCGCCGACGCATCAAGTCGGTTCAGTCGACCAAGAAGATCACGAAGGCGATGGAGCTCATCGCCGCCAGCCGCATCTTGAAGGCCCAGCAGCGGGTCAACGCGGCGCGGCCCTACAGCGAGCAGATCACCGAGGTGATCCGCAACCTGGCCGCGGCGGGTGCGGGCGGGGGAGCGGCGCTCCTCCAGGCGCGCGACGAGGTCAACACCGTCGCCATCGTGGTCGTCGCCGGCGATCGTGGCCTCTGCGGCGGCTACAACACCACCGTCATCCGCGCCGCCGAGCGCGAGATCCAGCGCCTGCGGGGCGAGGGCAAGCAGACCCGCCTCGTGACCGTCGGCAAGAAGCCCGGGGCGTACTTCCGCTTCCGGGGCTACGAGATCGACGAGGCCTTCCAGGGCTTCTCCGACGAGCCGACCTACGAGGACGCCCGGCGGGTCGCCGGCGCCGTCGTCACCAAGTTCGAGTCCGGCGAGTACGACGAGGTCCAGCTCTTCTACACCCGGTTCATCAGCGCCGGCGTCCAGAAGATCCAACAGTCGCAGTACATGCCGATCGAGACCGACCTCGTCGACGCCGCCGCCGAGGGCGGCGGTCCATCGGCCGACTACGAGTTCGAGCCGGGTCCCGGCGAGATCCTCGATCGCCTCCTGCCCCGCTACGCCGAGGCCAAGCTCTACGCCGCCCTGCTCGAGGGCAGCGCCTCGTTCTTCGCCGCCCAGCAGCGGGCCATGAAGAGCGCCACCGACAACGCGGAGGAGCTCATCACCAAGCTCAGCCGTGTCATGAACCGTGCCCGCCAGGACAGCATCACCACCGAGATCATGGAGATCGTCGGCGGTGCCGAGGCCCTGCGGTCGAGCCAGTCGGGCAACGACGACCTGCTCGCCGACCACGCCCTCGCCGTCGGGGACCCGCTGGGTCACCACGATCCCGTCCTCCACCACCATCACCACCCCGCTTGAACCCGGAGCTCCAGAGATGACCGTCACTGAGAACCAGCCCATCCTGAAGGACGGCCGCGTCGTCGCCATCGCCGGCCCGGTGATCGACGTCGAGTTCCCGCCCGACGCCGTGCCGCGGATCAACACGATGCTCGCCTTCGACATCACGATCGACGGCAAGCCCCAGGAGGTGCGGGCCGAGGTCGCGCAGCAGATCGGCGACAGCCGCATCCGCGCCATCTGCCTCCGTCCCACCGACGGCCTCGTCCGTGGCACGGCCGTGAAGAACACGGGCGGCGGCATGACGATGCCCGTGGGCGACGGCGTGCTCGGCCACGTGGTGAACGTCCTCGGCCAGCCCCTCGACGTCGCCGAGCTCGACGCCTCGAAGATCGACACCCACTGGGAGATCCACCGCCCGGCGCCCGACTTCGACACCCTCGAGCCGCAGAAGATCGTCTTCCCGACCGGCATCAAGGTCATCGACCTCCTCACCCCCTACCTCCAGGGCGGCAAGATCGGCCTGTTCGGCGGCGCCGGCGTGGGCAAGACCGTGCTCATCACCGAGATGATCAACCGGGTCGCCTCCCAGTTCGGTGGCGTGTCGGTGTTCGCGGGCGTGGGCGAGCGCACCCGTGAGGGCACCGACCTCTTCATCGAGATGGGCGAGACCCGGATCGACGAGAACACCACCGTCCTCGACAAGGCTGCCCTCGTGTTCGGCCAGATGGACGAGCCCCCGGGCGTCCGTCTGCGGGTCGCGCTGGCCGCCCTCACCGTCGCCGAGTACTTCCGCGACGTGAAGAACCAGGACGTGCTGCTGTTCGTCGACAACGTCTTCCGCTTCGTGCAGGCCGGCTCCGAGGTGTCCACCCTCCTCGGCCGCATGCCGTCGGCGGTGGGCTACCAGCCGACGCTCGCCGACGAGATGGGCATCCTCCAGGAGCGCATCACCTCGACCCGAGGCCGCTCGATCACGTCGCTGCAGGCCGTGTACGTGCCCGCCGACGACTACACCGACCCGGCGCCGTTCACCACCTTCACCCACCTCGACGCCACCACCGAGCTGTCCCGTGACATCGCCGCCCTCGGCATCTACCCCGCCGTGGACCCGCTGTCCTCGACCTCCACGATCCTCGCCCCCGAGGTCGTCGGCGAGCGCCACTACAACGTGGCCCGCCGCGTGCAGGAGATCCTCCAGCGCTACAAGGAGCTGCAGGACATCATCGCCATCCTCGGTCTCGACGAGCTCTCCGAGGAGGACCGGGTCACGGTCGCCCGGGCCCGCAAGATCCAGCGGTTCCTGTCGCAGCCGATGTTCGTGGCCAAGAACTTCACGGGCCTCGACGGCGTGTTCACCCCCGTCGAGGAGACGGTCGACAGCTTCGAGCAGCTGATCAACGGCGACCTCGACGACCTGCCCGAGCAGGCCTTCCTCAACGTCGGCGGCGCCGACTCGGTGCGGGCCAAGGCCGCCGAGCTCCTCAAGTAGGAACCGCATGACCCTTCACGTCGAAGTCGTGTCGCCGGAGCGCATCCTCTGGTCGGGGGAGGCGTCGATGGTGATCGCGCGCACCCTCGGGGGCGGTGACATCGCCTTCCTCAGCGGCCACGCCCCGTTCGTGGGCGCGCTCGACGCCGGCAAGGTCACGATCCGTCCCGAGGAGGGCGACGACGTGCTCGTCGCCGTCCACGGCGGCTTCGTCGAGGTCAGCAACGACCGGGTGACGATCCTCTCCGACGTCGCCGAGCTCACCGACCAGATCGACGTCGCCCGGGCCCAGACGGCCCTCGAGCAGGCGGAGGCCGCCCTGCGGACCGACGCCGCCGATGCCGAGGCCCTCGCCGCCAAGCGGCGGGCCGAGGTGCGCCTCGAGGTGGCCGGCGGCGCTCCCGCGGCCGCTCACTAGCACCCCGGGAGACCTAGGGTCCCCGGGATGGCGCGCCAACGGCTCGGGGTCGTCCTCCTCGTCCCCCAACCGGTGGCCACCGAGATCGAGGGGCTCCGGCGCGCTCTCGGGGACGACCAGCGGTGGCGCGTGCCGCCGCACATCACGTTGGTCCCGCCGGTGAACGTCAACGAGCGCGACCTCGGCGAGTCCTTCCGGGTCGTGCGAGCGGCGGCGGTCGCCTGCGCGCCGCTGCAGCTCGAGCTCGGGCCCGTGCGGAGCTTCGCGCCGGTGAACCCGGTCGCCTACCTCGGCGTCGGGGCCGAGGATCAGGTGCTCGACGCGCTCCTCCGGCTCCACCGGGGCTGCCTGGGCGGACCCCTCCAGCGCGAGCTCGAGCACGAGTTCGTTCCCCACGTCACCGTCGGCGCGGACCTCACCGACAGCCGGCTGGAGCACGCGGTGTCGGCGCTGCGCGACTTCTCCGCCACCATCACCGTCGATCGGGTGCACGTGCTCGCCGAGCAGTCCGGCCGCGCGTGGGTGCCGATCGCCGACGCGCCGCTGGGCGACCCGGCGGCCGTGGTCGGCCGGGGCAGCCTGCCCCTCGAGCTCGCGACGACGGGCCGACCCGACGTCGAGGCCGCCGCGCTGCTCTCGTTCGAGGAGTCGACCGAGGGGCGTCCGTTCTCGGTCACCGCCCGCCGCGACGGCCAGGTCGTCGGGGCCGTCTGGGGCTGGACCAACGGCGGGACGATGGAGCTCGCCGACCTCGTGGTCGTCGCCGAGCACCGAGGCCAGGGGATCGGCCGCCACCTGCTCAACGGCGCCGAGGCCGTCGGCCGTCGGCGGGACTGCGTCGTGGTGGGGGCGTGGGTGCCGAGAGCCGGCGCGGCCGCGTCGCTGTTCGCGTCGGCGGGCTACCTCGCCGTCGCCGCGGCCGATGCCGGGGAGCACCGGCGGTGGCACCGGTCGCTGTCGGGCCTGCAGGACGACGCGGGGTGACGGGGGCCGTCGACCCTCGATCGTGGCGTGATCTCCCCGGGTCGGGGGTGGGGATCCTCCTCGCCGCCATCGGCCTGCTCTACCTGCCCCTCGCCTTCCTGGGCTACGGGAACGACATCGACGTCCCGAACCTGCTCCGCGCCGGTCGGGCGTTCATGGAGTCGGGCCACTACGAGATGTCGAGGGGCCCCGGCGAGGTCATCACCGAGGTCGGGGTCGGCGTGCTCGATCGAGTGGGCGGGTCCGTCCTCGTCAACCTGACGACGGTCGGCTTCGCCCTCCTCGCCCTCTGGGCGCTCTTCCAGCTCGTGCGCGACGACGGGGCCCGATGGCCGGCGTGGTCCGTCGCCGTGCTGGCCGCCAACCCCTGGTTCATCATCGCCGCGACCTCGCTCCTCGACTCGGTGTGGTCCCTCGCGATGCTGCTGACCGGCGTGCACGCGTGCCGTCGGCACCGTCGCGTGGTCGGCGGTCTGCTCTTCGCCGTGAGCATCGGCATGCGCGGGTCGACGGTGGTGCTGGTGCTGGCGTGGTTCGTGGCCGAGCGGTTGGGAGCACCCGACCGACGACCACCGTGGAAGGCCACGCTGACGACGGCCGCCATCGGGCTGGGTGTCGGTCTGCTGTGGTTCGTGCCTCCCTGGCTGGCGGCGGATCGCTCCTCCGACTTCCTCGACAACCAGCTCGACTACCTGGGGCTGAGCGTCCACCTCGGTCGCTGGGCGGTGAAGAACGCCGCGGTGGCTGGCCTGCTCGCGGGCATCGTCCTCCTCGTCGGCCTGCCCCGCCTCTTCGGTGCCCTCGCCCGGTGGAGGCAGTCGGACATCGTCCGGTTCGCCGCGCTGATCCTCGTCGTGAGCGAGATCCTGTTCTTCCGCTTCCCGTTCAAGCCCACGCACCTGCTGCCGGTCGTGCTCGCCACGGCCCTGTTCGTCGGCGCCTCGCCGCTGGTGACGCATCGGTGGGTGACCGCCCTCGTGGTGGCCGAGCTCATCAGTGCGCTCGTCGGCACGACGATCGCGTCCCCGGACGTGGTCGACGCGGCGCGAGGAGGCCAGCTCGAGGTCGCCATCACCCACGGGGTCCTCCTGCGGGACGTCCAGTGCCGTCTGGACGACCGCCAAGACGGCCCGTGGGTCCACCCCGAGCTCAACGAGAGCACCCAGCGGGCCGCCGAGAACGCCCGATGCCAGTCCCGGTCCTGGCGCGCGTCACCAGAAAATCAACAGCCCTGAAACACACTGAAAGCCTTGTTCATCGCATGGGAAGGGTCCTAATGTCGCCGAGGTGACGATCCGGGGGATCACTCGAACGGTGCGGCGGCTCGGCGTCGGGCTCGGGGCGGCCGCCCTCGTGCTGTCGACCACCTCGGTGGCTGTCGCGGCGGCGGAGAGCCCGGACGGCGGGGAACCGCCCGCGGCGACCATCGAGGGTGCCGTCCGGGTCACCCTGCTCAAGGTGGGCGGGAGCTACGAGGTCCAGCAGATCCACGGGAGCGCAGCCGTGGCGCACGGCGGGTGCCGGTGGACGGTCGAGTTCTCGTTCGGTCTGGACGAGGCGCCGTTCGGGACCTCCGTCGGGCCGATCCCGTCGGAGGACGCCCGCCTCGCGCTGCTCCTCTGCGACGGCAGCGTCGTGCGACCCATCTGGGTCGCGCCGAGAGACATCCTCGACCTGGATGCGGTGGCACGGGGCCGGGCCCAGCGGTACATCGAGGACGTGCTCGTCCCCGCCGTCCGGATCGGGGTGAACCCGACCGCCACGGGCCTGGTCGGGCTCGAGTCGTGGTACTGGATCACGGGGTTCGACGGCCGCATCACCGCCCCGCCCATCACCGCCTTCGGCATGACGGTCGAGGTGCGCATGACCTCCGGGCGCGTGCGGTGGGACTTCGGAGACGGTTCCGAGCTCGATGGGGACCTCGGGCAGGCCTACCCCGCCGAGTCGAGCGTTCGCCACGCCCACGCGCGTGACGGCCGCTTCACGATCATCGCCGACATCGCCCTCCTGCCGGAGTACCGCGTCGACGGGGGCCGGTGGTTCGTGCTCGCGCCGCTGAGCGCCGTCGCGACCGCGACGGAACAGGTCGAGGAGCGCCAAGCCGTCATCACCGCCGCCTGACGGACGGAGCGCCGCTCAATCGAAGTCGACGGCGGCGTAGTCCTTCAGCTTGGTGAGGCGATGGCGGGCGTTGATCAGCCGGACGGTGCCGGACTTGCTGCGCATGACCAGCGACTGGGTCGTCGCCCCCCGAGCGTCGTAGTGGACGCCCTTGAGGAGGTCACCGTCGGTGATGCCCGTGGCGGCGAAGAAGCAGTTGTCGCCCGAGACGAGGTCGTCGGTGGTCAGGACCTTGTTCAGGTCGTACCCGGCTGCTTCGGCGGCGGCCCGCTCGGCGTCGTCGCGGGGCCAGAGCCGACCCTGCTGCTCGCCGCCCATGCACTTCATGGCCGCGGCGGTGATCACGCCCTCGGGTGTGCCGCCGATGCCGAGGAGGACGTCGGCGCCGGAGTCGGCCCACGCGGTGGAGAGCGCGCCGGCGACGTCGCCGTCGGGGATGAGCCGGATGCGGGCACCCGTCTCGCGCACCTCGGCGATGAGGCCCTCGTGCCGGGGCCGGTCGAGGATGACGGCGGTGACGTCGCGCACGCTCTCACCCTTGGCCTTGGCCACGGCGTGGAGGTTCTCGGCGACGGAGGCGTTCAGGTCGATGCACCCGACCGCTTCCGGGCCGACGGCGATCTTCTCCATGTAGACGCACGGACCGGGGTCGAACATCGTGCCGCGCTCGGACACGGCGATGACGGCGATGGCCCCGCCCCGACCCAGCGACGTCAGCGTGGTGCCGTCGATGGGGTCCACGGCGATGTCCGTGAGCATGGGGGTGCCGTCGCCGATCTTCTCGCCGTTGAAGAGCATCGGGGCTTCGTCCTTCTCGCCCTCGCCGATGATCACGACGCCGTCCATCGGCACGGTGTCGAGCACGACGCGCATGGCGTCGACGGCGGCGCCGTCGGCTCCGTTCTTGTCGCCCCGCCCCATCCAACGACTGGCGGCGAGCGCAGCGGCTTCCGTGGTCCGCACCAGCTCCAGGGCGAGGTTGCGGTCGGGTCGTTGCTTCTCAGCCATGCCCCACCGTACAAGAACGACCGAACGGGTCTCGATCGGCGTGCCAGGCTGTCGAGCATGGGACTGATCGCCCGCGGTGGCGGCGAGGAAGACGACAGCGAGCAGATCTCGATCTCGGGCTTCGACGGCCTCGACGTCGGTGGCACGCCCGCCGAGACCGAGTACGTCCTCGACGAGTGGTCGCCGCAGGACCGCTCGTTGCTCCGCGAACGCCTCGAGACCGTGGGCGTCCCGCACCGCTGGGAGGGGGCCACGCTCATCGTCGCCGCGGCGGACGAGGCGTGGGCCGAGCGGGTCATGGACCAGGTCGAGGCCGACCTCGACGATCTGCGGGCCGAGCAGTCCATGGGCACCGTCGGGTACGACCTCTCGGCGTGGGACGACGACAGCTGCGTCGCCCTCATGGACGCGCTGACCGCGGATGGCATCCCGTACCAGATCGAGGCGGACGAGCTGTTCGTCGACTCCGAGGACGAGGCGCGCACCGACGAGATCGTCGCGGGGATCGCCGACCCGGACGCCGAGCTGCCGGCGCCCGTGGCCACCGAGGACGTCATGAGCGACCTCTTCGTGATGGCTGATCGCGTGCTCCACGACCCGGACGACCCGGGCACTCGCCGCGAGCTGGCGGCGGCGGTGACGGTGGCCATGGGGACGGACGCGCCGTACGGCATGGACGCCGGGTGGTGGACCAAGGTCCTGCACCAGGCGGAGGCCCTCGTGAGCGTCGCGGAGGCCGTGCCGCTCGACGAGGACGTCCTCCGGGCGAGCGCCACCGAGCTGCGTGACGCCCTCCGCCCGTTCGTCTGACGACGGTGGCCCAGTTAGCGTGACGGCGTGATCCTGGCGGAGCTGGAGGTCTTCCACTCGCGACCCATCGCTCCCACGCGGCGGGTCGCGCTGGGACGAGCCACGCTCCCCGTCACGCCCGCCCCCGGGTTCGGGGGCATCCTCCTCGCCGGCATCGTCGCCGGCCACATGGAGGGCCTCGACCCGGAGCTCTTCGACGACCTGCACCGCCTGACCCTCCAGCTGCAGGAGGGCCATCGGATCCCGCAGCCGCGGCTCCGCCACCGGTTCCAGCAGGATCGAATCGGGCTGACGCGCAGCGTCCACCGGTTGCTCGGCGAGGGCGAGGACCTCGAGCTCGTCTTCGACGACAAGGGGGCGGCCGCCCAGCACATCCTCGCCGCCGTCTACGCCGCCGGGCAGCTCCCGCTGGCGTCGCGGGGCCGAGTGATGGACGCGGTCCGGAAGGGCATGCGCTGGGCCGGTCCGCTCGACCGCAGCTTCGTGTCGCACCTCTCGGGGTTGGACCGGGGTCGCGAGTGGTCCACGGCGGCCTACCAGGACCCGGTGCAGTGGGCGATCGGCGTGCTCGGCATCCGGCTGACGGCCGGGCAGAGCACCCCGACCCGCGACGACGTCCAGCAGCAGTTCCGCGATCTCCTGCGGGTCGCCCACCCGGACCACGGCGGGTCGTCCGACGGCGCCGCCCAGCGCATCGCCGACCTCACCGAGGCCCGGCGCATCCTGCTGGCCTCCTGATGCCGCGCCGGAAGGCCCCGCCGCCGGGCGCGGTGCTCCTCTTCCCGGGCGCGGGGAGCTCCTCCACCAACCCCAGCCTCGTCGCGATCGAGTCGTCCCTCGCCCCGCTGCCGGTGCGCCGAGCCGACTTCCCCTACCGCAAGGAAGGCCGCCGGGCCCCCGACCGAGCGCCGAAGCTGCTCGCCTGCGTGGTGGAGGAGGCGGCGTCGCTCGTCGCCGAGACGGGCATCCCGCCCGAGCGGCTCGTCCTGGGCGGCCGGTCGATGGGGGGCCGCATGTGCTCCATCGCCGTGGCCGACGGCCTGCCCGCGGCCGCCCTCGTCCTCATCGCCTATCCGCTCCACCCGCCGGGCAAGCCGGAGAACCTCCGCATCGAGCACCTGCCGCGCCTCACCGTGCCGTGCCTCTTCATCTCGGGCACCAAGGACCCGTTCGGTTCGCCCGCCGAGCTCGAGGCGCACACCACCGCGATCCCGGGGCCCGTCACCCACGTGTGGTGCGAGGGCAAGGGTCACGACCTCAAGGGCCAGGACGCCTTCCTGGCCGAGACCGTGTCGAGCTGGGTGCGCGGGCTCTAGCGGGTCAGCGGTCGGCCGCGGCGACGATCGCCTTGTAGGCGGGGTCGCTCGCGACCCGGGAGCTGACGCGGAGCTCGATCCCGTTCGGGACCTGCCGGGACAGTCGGACCAGGTCGACGACGCTCACGGTGTCGAAGTCGATCGCGTCCGCTTGGGCGCGGCTGAGCTCGATCTGCGTCACGGGCAACGGCTCGCCCTTGACCGGCGAGGAGGGGTTCGGCACCGGCTCCTGGCACACGTCGAACGACTCGAGGCCAGGCCACCGGTCGAAGGCGGTGGCGAAGATCGCGGAGACCGACCTGATGCCGTCGAGGTACTGGGCGAGGTTCCGGTCGCCGGTGGGCTGCACGTACAGCGCCAGGTGGGTGCCGCCCGCCGACTGCTCGTAGCCGCCCCCGCTCCGGTCGATGAGACCGCCCCGGTCGGTGAGCTTCAGGCCGATGGCGGCCAGCTGGTCGCCGTAGATCGGCTCGAGATCGAGCGCGTCCTCCGGGGGCAGGTCCTTCGCGTCGGGCGCGGTCGACGAGGTGGTGACGTCCTCGGGCGCGACCGTCGACGGGTGGAACCCGGCGGCGTCGTCACCGCCGCACGCCGCCGGTCCCAGCAGGAGCAGGGCGACCCCGGCGAGCGTGAGCGCGCGCTTCACGCCTGGATCTCGACGGGGGTGCCGAGCGGCAGCCCGATGTCGTGCACCATCTTGTTGATCTGGTCGTTGTTCAGGCGGATGCAGCCGTGCGACACGTTGGTGCCGATCGAGCTGGGTTCGTTCGTGCCGTGGATCCCGATCACGCCGTCGCCGCCCTTGAAGCTGGTCAGCACGTTGGAGAACCCCGACAGCCCGTAGGCGTAGGGCCCGTAGGCCCCGTTGGGGTTCGGCGGCTGGAGGAGCTCCTTCAGGTAGTACGTGCCCCCGGGGGACGGGGTGTCGGTGGTGCCGACCGCGATGGGTGCGTCGAGGACCGGCTTGTCGTCCTTGAGCACCTGGAGCCGGTGGTCGCTCAGGTCGATGTGGATCTCGTACGGGATCCGGGCGACCTTCACGTCGGCGTCGTCCACCCAGGCCGTGCTGCCGTTCGGGCGGACCGGCAGGTACACCTGGTGGCGCTTGGCCCCGGCCGCCTGGCCCTTCACGAGGAACACGATCGGGATGCCGGGCGCGTCGGTTGCGACGTCGGCGGTCAGCACCCCGCCGGGGATCGACTCGAGCTTCGTGCTCGGGACGGTCGCGGTGGCCGAGTCGTAGACCTTGATCGAGGTGCCCTTCGCGGTGGCGACCTCCGCGCCCGTCGGCGCGGCCGTGGTCGTCGTCGACGCGCCCGTGGTCGTCGTGGTGTCCTCTGCCCCGAGGGTCGGTCGCTCGCCGCCGCACGCCGTCGCGAGGAGGCCGACGACCGCCATGCCGGCGAGACCAGCTCGAGCGCGGGAAGAGGTCGATCGGGGGGCGCGCACGGCGGTCAATGTACCGGTGGACGCGGCGCGGCCGGTGGCGACCCTTCGGTGGGGCGATCCTCGGGGTTGAGGTCCTCCAGCTCGCGGTGGGCCGTCTCGGGATAGGCGAGCAGGACGAGCAGGGACATGATCATCGGCCCGATCGCCAGCAGCGCGAGCGCGGGACCGAGGTGGTCCCACCGGTCGAGCAGGCGGCCGGCCACGAACAGGCCGGTGACGCTCCCGGTGACGCCGAGGATCGAGATGGTGCCGTTGGCCCGGCCCCGCAGCGAGGTGGGGAAGAGCTCGGGTCCGTAGACGCCGATGGCGGGAACCACCATCGCGCCGATGACGGCGCCGAGGGCCGACAGCACCCACATCGACCACCCGCTGGCGAGCACCATCGCCACGGTGAGCAACACGCCGCCCGCCGTGCCGATGGCCCCGACGACGCGGCGTCCCCGGGTGTCCGCGAGCCGGCCGCCCACGACGATCCCGATCCCGCCCGGGACGTTGGTGATGATCGTGAACAGCGCGATGCGCGCCCCCGTGAAGCCCCGCTCGTCGCGCAGGAAGTCGTTCATGAGCTGCGTCGCCGGCGCCGTGAAGAGCGCCAGCAGCAGCGCCGAGACGGCGAGCAACCAGAACCGCCGGCCGTGGCCGGCCATGGGTGCCTCCACGTGGACGGCGGCGAAGCGCCGGCTCTCGGGCATCTCGCGCGCGATCCACCGCAGGAGGGGGACGAACAGGATCGCGAGGAGGTAGATGGCGCGCCACCCGCTCTCTCCGTGGTCCGCGAGCGGGAGGGCGAGGAGGAGGATGCCGACCCCGAGCGCGCCGGTGACGCTGATGAGGCTGATGGCGAAGGCACGAGATCCGGACGGCATCTCCTCGGCGGCCACGATCGTCAGGAGCACCGTCCCGCTCGTGACGAAGCCGCGGACCCCCGCTTGCAGGATGCTGAGCACCACGAGGTTCGGCGCGAAGGCGCACAGCACCGTGAGGACGACGGCGCCGGCGGTCAGGCCCAGGAGGACGCGCCGACGACCGAGCCGATCGGCGGCGGTGGCGATGACCAGCGCGCCGAGCACGCCGATGCGCGCGGCGATCAGCGCGGTGGTCTGGGCCTGACGGCTGACGCCGAAGTCCTCGGCGGCGAACGTGATCGTCTGGGTCAGCAGCGAGCCGAGGTAGGCGAGGATCATGGCCAGCAGGGTGAGCCCGCCGAGCGAGGTGGCGCCGTGGGCGTCGGGCGTCTGCGGCGGGAACCACCACGGTGACCGGCCGGGCGACGGCCGCGACCTCAGCGCCAGCCGGTAGAGGTACGGGAACGGGCCCCACACGAGCGGCGCGATCGCGACATCGATCGTCTCGTCCACGCCGGCGTCGGTGCGCTGCAGCCGGCGCTCGTAGTGGGCGAAGGGCCCCGAGGCCGCGGTGAAGCGGTCGGGACCGTCGGCCCGTTCGACGACGACGTCGTCCCTCGGCTCCCAGGCGCGCTCCGCCTCGGCGTCGGCCGCCGTGAGGGTGCGGGTGAGGGTCTTCACGGCGGCTCAGTCGGGGTCAGGGTCGGGATCGTCCTGCTCGGCCTGGGCCTTGATGGCCCGCCGGTTGGCGATGGCGAGCAGCCCGGCGAACACCCCGATCGGCACGAGCACGAACAGCATCTCGTCCCAGCCGCCCTGGTGGGCGAACAGCACCCCGACGAGCACGCGCACGCTCCAACTGTCCCAGGTAGCGGGAAGTGCAGCCACCATGGTCATGCTCCCTTCAGCACCAGCAGGGTGAACGCCACCAGCGACGCGCCGGCGAGGCCGGTCATCGCCCACGTCGCGCGCATGCCGGCCCGGCGGCTGCCGACGGTGAGCACGCGGTCGTGGAGGACGACGACCGCCCCCGCGTGCCCTGCGACGAGCACCAGGAGCTGGAGCCACCGCAACCAACGAGACTTCGCCCACGAGTAGTCGATGGTCCGGTTGATGGTGCCGAACAGGTTCCACCCCCGACTGATCGGGTCGGAGAGGGCCGCGTACGTGTTCTGCGACTCGAGCAGCAGGAGCGTGAAGTAGTGGGCGATGAACCACGCCGTCGCCATCGGCACGAGGGCCACGGCCAAGACCGCGGCCAGCGCCGGTCGCCCGGTCGATCGCTCCGCGAAGCGCACCACGAGCAGGTAGCCGCCCGCGACGATCGCCGTCACCCACAGGAGGCCGACGGAGTCGAGGAGCGTGCGGGCCCAGCCCCGGTGGGTGCCGAGGACGTCCACCCACCAGCTCGACGTCGACAAGGCGTCGAAGGTGGCCCCGCCGAGCCAGACGACCATGAGCGGGGCGATGGCGGCCCGATCAGGCGCCGCCCCGCGGCGGGGCGCCAGCAACCCGACGGTCGACGACAGGCCGCCGAACCCCTCGTGGGTCGCGAGCCATTGGTGGCCCCATCGCCAGCCCGCGGCCAGCGCGACGACGCTGTACGCGCCGAGGTAGACGGCGAGCGCGCGGGGCGAGCCGGGCGAGTGGTAGGCGAGGAAGTACCAGCCGAAGCTGGCGATGAACGCGGCCGGGAGCCACGCCGGCGCCGCGTCCGTGCTCGGTCGCTCCGTCCGGTGGTCGACGAGTCGGAGCACCGCGGTGAACGGGTTGATCCATCGCACGACGTCGCCGAGCAGCACGCAGACGATGGGGAGCCCCAGCCACCACACGATCATCACGAGGTTCGGCGCGATGTTGGCGGCGTACTGGTCGGGCCCGACGATCGCGGCGGCGTACACCGTGGCGAACAGCACGACCCCCAGGAGACCGACCGCGAGCGGTGGGAGCGGCCGGGGGGAGCCTCCCGGCGGCTCGGGCTCGAGCGCGAATCGGGTCAGGCGGGGTCGCGGCCAGGTCGAGCGGAGCACCAGCGCGGTGATCAGGAGCACGGCCACGCCCGCGTAGGCGAGCAGCCACGGCGGGGCTGGGAGACTCCCGCCCTGGGCGGTGTGCGCCCCGGCCGGCGGCGCGCTGAGGAGCAGCCAGGCGCCCAGGCCCGTCACGGCGAGGAGCAGCCGTCCGGCCGTCGCTCGCAGGAAGGGCATGGCGAGGCATCGTACGGGGGTCCCCGTGGGAACACGGGTCAGCCTCCCGTGGTTGAGAGCGGTGAGGTTGGTGGCCCCCGGCTCGGGCGTGCGACCATGGAAACCCCCCGTCCAGGAGCTCCGCGTGCTCGAAGAGAAGATCAAGACCACCATCGAGGCGATCCGTCCGGCCATCCAGGCGGACGGCGGCGACATCTTCCTCCGCGGGGTCGACGAGGCCACCGGCGTCGTGCAGGTCGAGCTGGTCGGGGCGTGCGTGAGCTGCCCGGCGTCCACCGTCACGCTGAAGGCGGGCATCGAGCGGATCCTCAAGGACCGCGTCGAGGGCGTCACCGAGGTCCAGAACGTCGGCGAGACCCTCCTCGACGGGACCCCGGTCTCGCTCTAGCCGCTCGGTAACGTCGGCGGGTGGCCGACGACGCTGGATCCCTCCTCGAGCGCGCCCGAGCCGGCGACCGGTCGGCGCTGGCCCGGCTGCTGTCGGTGGTCGAGCGCGGCGGTGAGGCCGGCCGAGGGGTGGCCGCCCTCACCCACCCGCAGGGGGGACAGGCCTACACCGTCGGTCTGACGGGGGCTCCCGGGGCCGGGAAGTCCACGCTGACCAGCGCCCTGCTCGCGGTGGCCCGTGCCCGCGAGCAGCGGGTGGCCGTCCTCGCCATCGACCCGTCCTCGCCGTTCTCGGGTGGGGCCATCCTCGGCGATCGGGTGCGCATGCAGGACCACGCCGGCGACGACGACGTCTTCATCCGCTCGATGGCCACGCGCGGCCACCTCGGGGGGCTCTCGGTCGCCACGCCCGAAGCCGTGCGGGTGCTCGACGCCGTCGGCTGGCCGTGGATCCTCATCGAGACCGTCGGGGTGGGTCAGGTCGAGGTCGAGATCGCCGGCGCGGCGGACACGACCGTCGTGGTGGTCAACCCCGGCTGGGGGGATGCCGTCCAGGCGAACAAGGCGGGCCTGTTGGAGATCGCCGACGTCTTCGTCGTCAACAAGGCGGATCGACCGGGGGTGGAGGACACCAAGCGCGACCTGGAGCGGATGCTCGACCTGACGGCTCGGGACGGCTGGCGGCCGCCGGTCATCGCCACCAGTGCCCCGACCGGGGATGGGGTCGCGGACCTGTGGGACGCGATCGGTCGTCACCGGACCGACGCCGAGTCGACGGGCGAGCTGGCCCGCCGGCGCGCCGAGCGGGTGGAGCGCGAGCTGGTGCGGTTCGTGGCCGTGCTGCTGCAGGAGCGAGCGCAGGCCGCCGGCGCCGCCGCGCTCGAGGATCTTGCGGTCGCCGTCGCGGAGCGTCGGACCGATCCCTGGTCGGCCGCCGAGCAGCTCCTTCGCTGAGCGCCCAAGCGGCCGGATAGGTTCCGGCCATGTCCGACGCCCTCGTCCACCTCGAGCGCCGCGATGACGGCATCGCCGTCGTCCGCCTCGACAACCCGAAGGTCAACGCGCTGTCGATGGCGCTGCTCTCGCAGCTGGCCACCATCGCGGAGGGCCTGTGCGACGACCCGCCCGGCGCGGTGGTGATCACGGGGGGCGATCGCCTCTTCGCGGCGGGCGCCGAGATCTCCGAGTTCCGATCGAGCGAGGAGCCCGATCAGGTCATCTCCCGGGCCGAGGCCGAGCACCTCGGCCAGCACTTCCTGCGGGCGCTGAACGCCGTCGCCGACATCCCCCGGGCGACGATCGCGTCGATCTCGGGCTACGCGCTCGGCGGCGGCTGCGAGCTGGCCCTGGCGTGCGACTTCCGGATCGCCAGCGAGAAGGCCCGGCTCGGCCAGCCCGAGATCCTCCTCGGGATCATCCCCGGCGGCGGCGGCACGCAGCGCCTCGCCCGCCTGGTCGGCCCGGCCAAGGCGAAGGACCTGATCTTCACCGGCCGCCAGGTCCGCGCCGACGAGGCGCTGGCCATGGGTCTCGTCGACGAGGTGGTGCCCGCCGACGAGCTCGACTCGCACGTGCTGGCCAAGGCGGCGGAGCTGGCGAGGGGCGCGGTCGTGGCGCAGGGCCTGGCCAAGCGGGCCATCGATCGCGGTCTCGACATCACCTTGAACGGCGGCCTCGACCTCGAGCAGCAGCTCTTCGCCGATGTGTTCCTCACCGACGACGCCCGCGTCGGGGTCCAGTCGTTTCTCGAGCACGGCCCCGGCAACGCCGTCTTCGGCGGGAGCTAAGCCCAGGCGACCTTGCCGAGCTCGACCTTGTTCACGAGGCCGGGGTGGTTGGGGACGATGCGCACCGTCACGCCGTAGCGGCCCGTCGTGGCGCACTCGAACGACCCGCGGTAGCGCACGTGCGTGTCGTCCACGTCACCAGCCGCGGTGAGCGGCACGATCACCGGGTCGCTCAGCTCCTCGCCCTGGCCGGCCGGGCCGTGGAGGAGCTGGACCTCGACGTCGGCGGCGTCGAGGCCGCCCAGGGCGACGACGGCGTCGACCGAGCGCGAGGTCCCGAGCTCCGCCACCTCGTCGTCGATCTCCACCGAGTCGACGTGGACGCCGCTCCACCCCGCCTCGACCTTCGCCTTCCACGCCGCCAGCGCTCGGGCCGGCGCGCAGTCGTCGGCCTGGAGCGCATCGCCGGATGCTGCCGCTGGCTCGTACAGGTCCGCGGTGTAGTCGCGCACCATCCGGGCCGCGCTCACGAACGGGGCCAGCGTCACGATCGAGTGCTTGACCCGCCGGACCCACTTGCGTGGCACCGGTCCCTGCCAGCGGTCGTAGTACAGCGGGACGACCTGGCGCTCGAGCAGCTCGAACAGCGAGCCCGCCTCGAGCTCGTCGCGCTTCTCGAGGTCCTCCTCGCGCTCGGCCGACGAGATGGCCCAGCCGTTCTCGCCGTCGAAGCACTCGTCCCACCAACCGTCGAGGATCGACAGGTTGAGCCCGCCGTTGAACGCCGCCTTCATCCCCGAGGTGCCGCACGCCTCCTGGGGGCGGCGGGGGTTGTTGAGCCACACATCGCTGCCGTGGAGCAGCGTGCGGGCGACGGCGATGTCGTAGTCGTCGACGAACACGAAGCGGTGCCGCACCTCCGGGTCGGCGGCGAAGGCGCTCACCTGGCGGATCAGGTCCTTGCCGTGCTCGTCGGCGGGGTGGGACTTGCCCGAGAAGATCATCTGCACCGGTCGCTGGGAGGAGAGCAGCAGCGCCTTGAGGCGATCGGGCTGGGACAGCAGGAGCGTCGCCCGCTTGTAGGTGGCGAAGCGCCGGGCGAACCCGATGGTCAGCGCCTTGGGGTCGAGGACCGAGTCGGTCCACTCGACGTCGCTCGATGACAGACCCCGGGCCATCAGCTGCTGGCGGAGGCGGTCGCGCACGAAGGCGACCATCCGCTCGCGGCCTTGCTCGCGGGCCCGCCAGACCTCATCGTCGCCGGCCTCCAACAGCCGCTCCCACCGGTCGGACTCGGCTTCGTGCCACTCCGGGAGCACGTAGCGCGTGTACAGGTCGGCCATCTCCGGCGCGACCCACGTCATGGCGTGGACGCCGTTGGTGACGTGCCCGATCGGTGTCTCCTCCTCGGGCACGTCGGGCCAGAGGTCGGCGAACATGTCCCGGCTGACGTCGCCGTGGAGCTTGGCGACGGCGTTCGAGCGACCGGCCAGCCGGAGGCCCATGACCGCCATGTTGAACCGCTCGTCGGCGGCGTCGCCGGGGCGGTGGCCGAGCTCCATGAGCTGGTCGATCGTGAGGTTCACCTCGGAGGCCCACGCGTCGAAGTACCGCTCGATGAGCTCGCGCGGGAACCGGTCGATCCCCGCCGGGACGGGGGTGTGGGTGGTGAAGATGCAGCCCGCTCGCACGGCCTCGATGGCCTCGGGGTAGGTGAGCCCGGGGTCCTTCACCAGCCGGCGGATCCGCTCGAGGCCCAGGAACCCGGCATGGCCCTCGTTGGTGTGGAACACCTGGGCGTCGATCCCGAGCGCGTCGAGGGCCCGCACCCCGCCGATCCCCAGCAGGATCTCCTGGCGGAGGCGGTGCTCGGTGTCCCCGCCGTAGAGCCGGTCGGTGATCTCCCGCAGCTCGGGCGGGTTCTCCTCGACGTCCGCATCGAGGAGGTAGAGCGGGATCCGCCCGACGTCGGCCCGCCAGATCCGGGCGACGAGCGACTGACCGGCCAGCTCCACCTCCACCCGCTCGGTGCAGGGCGTCAGCGCCATCGCGTGGGGGTCGAGGTCGGGGTAGCGCTCCTCCTGCCAGCCGTCGGCGGACAGCGATTGGCGGAAGTAGCCGTGGCGGTAGAAGAGACCGACGCCCACGAGCGGGACGCCGAGGTCGCTGGCCGTCTTCAGGTGGTCGCCGGCCAGCACCCCGAGGCCGCCGGAGTACTGGGGGAGGGCCTCGGCGATCCCGAACTCGGGGCTGAAGTAGGCGACCGATCGGAGCGGCGAGCCCTCGCGCGCCTGGAACCAGCGGTCCCCGTCGAGGTAGCGCTGGAGCTCGTCGCGCACCTCGCCGAGGAAGCGCATGAACCCTGGATCGTCGACGAGGGCGTCGAGCCGCTCGCGTGGCACGACGCCCAGGAGCCGCATCGGATCGTGGGTGGTGGCGTCCCACGCGTCGGGGTCGACCCAGCGGAACAGGTCCCGGGTCTGGGCGTCCCACGACCACCGCAGGTTCATCGCGAGCTCCTCGAGGGGAGCCAGCTCCGGCGGGAGCGACGGGCGGACCGTGAAGCTGCGAAGGGCCTTCATGCCCGGCCGACCCTACCCACGCCCCCCTCCGGACGAACAGGGGATCCCCGATGACGCAACCCAGCGTTCACGTGCCCTCGCAAGCGGAGACGGCTTGGGCGACGGGCGGTCCACGTCGTAGCCTCGCGGGGACGGCGGACCCGGGCAGGTCCGTGTGGTGGGGCGTGATCGTGAGAGGCAGGACAATGCAGCGGGCGCATGGCCGGTGGCGGCTCGCCCGCCATCTCGCCGTCTTCGGGTTGGTGGGGAGCCTTCTTGCTGCCGCGCCCCCTGGCGGGGCCACACCCGCGCCCGTTCCTCCGCCACCCGGGCCCGCCGTGGGGGACATGACCACGTTGCTCCGGGGGATGGGTTCACCAGGGGCCCTCGTGCAAGGACCCGACGGTGCCCTCTGGTACGCCGACGCCGGTCACGACACGATCGGTCGGCTCGAGGCTGACGGCAGCGTGACGGCCTTCGCCGCTGGGGTGGACGGGCCTCGCGCCCTCGCCGTCGGCTCCGATGGGTCGCTCTGGTACACCGCCGAGGGCGGTGGGATCACACGGATGACGGTCGGGGGCGTCGTGACGACCTTCGACGTCCCGAAGCAGTACCCGATCGATCACCCGAACGACATCGTCGCCGGGCCGGACGGGAACCTCTGGTTCACGGGCCTGGCGTACGGCATCGGCCGGATCACCACCACCGGGGTCATCACGCGCTTCGACGTGCAGGACATCGACGTCAGCACCGTTGCGCTCACGGAGGGACCTGATGGGGCGCTCTGGTTCGTCGCGGGGTCCAACCCCGGGCAGGTCGGCCGGATCACCACTGCGGGCGCCCTCACGGTGTTCCACACGGGCATCGCCAACTACCCGAAGGACATCGCCACCGGAAGCGACGGCAACCTGTGGATCACGACCGACTGGTCCCTGCAACGTGTGTCGACGGGGGGCACCGTGACCTCCTTTCCGCTCCAGGAGCAGTCCGGGGTCATCGCCCCCGGACCGCCGGGTGAGCTGTGGTTCACGGCCCCCTACGACCATGAGCTGTGGCGGGTCACGACGGCCGGGCAGACCTCGCGCCTCCGGGCAGGAATCGACATCGGAGGCATCGCGGCCGACGGAGGCGGCTCCCACTGGGTGACTGACTTGGGCGGGCCCGCGATCCGGCGGATCGACGCCGACGGCGTCGACCTCCTGCGCCGGGGAACGATCACCTACCCGGCCGCGATGGCGAGCGATGGGAACGGGAACCTGTGGATCGTGGGGGGAGACGGCCTCGTGCGACGGACACCGGCCGGCGCCGTCTCTCGGTTCGGTGGGGCGGAGCTGGCCGGGCTTCACGACATCGCGGTCGATCCCGCCGGCGATCTCTGGGTGCTGCGGGACGATTCGGTCGTCCGCGTGTCGACTCTCGGCGCGGTGGAGCTCGTGGTGCCGATCACCTCGCAGTACCCACTTCAGGGGACGATCACCGTGGGTCCCGACGGGAACATCTGGCTGGCCCAGAACGAGGGGATCAGCCGGGTCACCCACGACGGTTCGGTGACCACCTTCACCACGCCGACCTACCGCGAACCGTACGGCCTTTCGCCCGGTCCCGACGGGAACCTGTGGTTCTCCGACGTGTTCGGCCATGTCGGCTGGATCACCCCGGCGGGCGAGTTCGGCACGCTGGACCTCGACGCCTCGGTCCGCTTCGAGGGCGCCCCCGTCTGGGGGCCTGACGGGAACCTGTGGATCCGAGGAGACGCCGGCTTCGTGCGGGTCACGCCTCAGGGTGAGCTGACGGTGTTCCCCGTGGATGGTGGGGCCGGTGAGCCGATCGTCGGCTCGGACGGCAACCTCTGGTTCGCAACCGGTGACGCCATCGGGGTGATGAACATGGCGGGGCGGGTCGCCTGGTTCGAGGACAGGGGTGACGCACGCCCGACCGCCCTCCTCGAGAACCAGGACGGACTCTTCTTCATCAGCTACTGGGCGGGCGCGCTGGGTCGTGTCGAGACCACCGGCACGCCGCCGGGGCCCGCGGAGGTGCTCGCCTCGATCGACGGGCCGGCGGTGACGGTGACCTGGTCACCGCCGGTCGTCGACGGGGGCGCGGTGATCGAGGGCTACGACGTCCTGGAGTCGCCCGGCGGACAGCAGTGCACGTGGACCTCCGGCCCGCTCGCATGCACGTTCACCGGGCTCACCGACCCGAGCTCCCACCGGTTCACCGTCGTCGTGCACACCGATGCCGGGGATGCGTCGGAGATCGCCTGCCGGGCGTGGTCCTGCGCTCCCGGGAACGTGGTCGCGACCGCCGGACATCGACAGGCCACCGTCGCGTGGACCGCGCCGGTCCTGGGAGACGTACCCATCTACAACTACTACGTCACGACGCTCCTCGACGGGGTGGCGACCGGGGACCCGAAGTGGGTCGATCCGCACGTCACGACCGTGACCCTCACGGGCCTCACCCCGGGCGCGCACTACCGCTTCTCCGTCACGGCCGTGAAGCTGAGCCCCCACTACCTCGGGCTGTACAGCCAGCCATCGGAGCCGAGCAACGAGGTGCTCCCGCTCGCCGCCGTCCCGCCATCGGCTCCGAGAGGTGTGGTCGCGTGGCGGGGCGATCACACGGCGTCGGTGTACTTCTACGTGCCGACCGACGACGGCGGCTCGCCCATCACGAGCTACACCGTGGTGGCCTCCCCCGGCGGCCAGACGGCCACTGGGAGCACGAGCGGCATCGTCGTCTCGGGCCTGTCCAACACCGGCACCTACACCTTCATGGTGCGGGCGACGAACGCGGCCGGGGATGGACCGTGGTCGGCGCCATCTGCGCCGGCCGCGCCCGGGGTCGACCTCGGCCATTGGTTCGTGACCAGCAACCTGGTCGCACCGACGGGCGCGCTCACCACCCGGTTCGGCGATGGTCGACCCCAGGTGTTGGCTTGCGACCTGACCGGAACCCACGTGGACCACCCGGTCACCTTCCGGGACGGCACCTGGCACGGCGAATCGGGATCCGGCCTACGGGAGTCGCAGACGAGCGCGTTCACCTTCGGGGACAAGGGCGACCTCGCCGTGTGCGGGGACTGGGACGGTGACGGCAAGGACGGCATCGGTGTCTTCCGACGCTCCACCGGCACGTGGTACCTGCGCAACAGCGCGTCGGCGGGCGTGTCGAGCATCAAGCTCCACTACGGCGGCGCGTCGAACGACCGAGCGGTGGCCGGTGACTGGGACAAGGACGGACGTGACGAGCCGGGCGTCTTCCGCTCGGGGCGCTGGTACCTGGCCGACCTGACCGGTGGCGTCCACACCCTTGCCTCCTTCGCCTACGGCGGAGCCGACGACATCCCGGTGGTGGGCGACTGGAACGGAGACGGACGGGACGGGATCGCTGTGCGTCGTACCCGGGACGCTCGGTTCTTCCTCAGGAACGAGCCCAGCGCGGGCGTGGCGACCTACTCGTGGACCTGGGGCCGGTCGACCGATCTCCCCGTGGCCTACGACCCCGAGGGCGATCGCAAGGTCGGTGTCGCGCTCGTGCGAGTCGATTGAGCCCAAGAGCGGCGGGCCACCGACGCGCGTCCGTCGGCAAGGAGCGGGGTTCGGCCGTTCCCCGAGCGTGACGCAACCCAGCGTTCACGTGTCGGAGGCGCCGTCCACACCGAAGAGGTCCCGCAGGAGCACGTCGGCCGTCCACTCGGTCCAGCGCTTCACAGTCCACCCGCGTCCGTGGACGAGCGCGCCGTAGGTCTCCGGGCCGAGGACCACGAAGAGGACGTCGACCGCGTCCCGGCGTCGCAGCCCGGGTCGCAGGGGGTGCTTGCGCTCGAGCACGGCGAGCAGGTCGCCGTAGCCATCGAGGCGGAGCGCTTGGCTGCGCTGCCACACCTCGCCGGCGGGCTCGGTCGCGACCGCTTGGAAGACGGGGAGCATGGGTGACACGCGGGCGAAGATCGTCTGGGTGCCCTCGACGATGCGACGGAGGGCGCGAGCGATGTCGGGCTCGGCCACGGCGGCCTGGTACCAGGGCTGCAGCGGTGGGGGGAGCTCGTCGTCGCCGAGCACCGTGCGGTCGTGGACCTCCTGCAGCAGCTCGTCCTTCGTGTGGAACGTGAAGTAGAGGGTCTGCACGGCTACGTCGGCGCGCGTGGCGATCGCGTCCATCGTCGTGGCCCGGTAGCCCGCCTCGCAGAAGAGGTCGTAGGCGGCGTCGAGCATCCGTCGACGGGTCGCGGCCGCTCGCTCCTTGCGCGACGGACCCTGGCCCTTGACAGCGGTCACGGGATGGATCTTACTAGTGGTACTCACTAGTGAAAGCCACTAGTGAACGTGAGGAGGTCGACATGGCGGCATGGGGTGACGGGGAGCCGATCGCGGGGACGCCGTTCCGGCAGGTGGTGACGGCGACCCAGACCGAGGGCCGGCTCGTCGTGCTGGGGGCCGACATGCCGCCGGGGCTTCGCACCGACGAGCACGTCCACGACGATGAGGATCAGGTCACGATCGTCATCGAGGGGACCGTCGGCTGCACGGTCGATGGGATCGATCATGTGGCGACCGCGGGCGGTGTGCTCCTCGCGCCGAGGGGCCGCCCGCACGTGGTGTTCAACGCCGGCGACGGGTTCGCCAAGGTGCTCGAGCTGTACACCCCGGCCGGCTTCGAACAGGTCTTCATGGCCGCCGGTGCCCAGGCCTCGTCTGGCGAGGCAACCGCGGACGACTACGCGGCGGCCCGAGCACGGGGATGACTGAGACGCCGTCGATCACCGGTCGAGAGGTGCCGGCTGCTTGACAGGCCTCGTAGCCTGAACGAACTGCATCGGGCGATGCGGGTGGGACAGCTGGGGTGTGCAGCTCGACAGATGGGTGGCACATGGACAGCGACGACGCGCGCGGATCGACCTCGGATGATGCGGCCAGCCCGCCGCCGCCCCCGTTTCCGGCGCCACCGACGCCACTCCTGCTGTCGAGCCCGGTGGCCGACGCGTCGCAGGTCGTCACGCGCCGGCCCGGTCGCCGTCCGCTGCTGATCGGGCTCGGGGTGCTCGCGCTCGTCGCCGCAGGGCTCGTCGCCATCCAGGGCCGGGATGCGGAGGACGACCCCGACGAGGCGCTGGCCGACGCCAAGGAGGCGATCGGAGATGCCGACGCCTACCGGTACGACCTGACCATGAAGTCCCACGTCGTCACGGGCGACCCCGACGAGTCGGGCACCGAGATGACCACTCGCTCCGTCCTGCGCGGTGAGGTCGCCGGCGACGACTGGCATGTCATCGAGGACCTGAGCGAGGACGGCATCGACGAGACCTACGAGACGTTGCGCGTCGGCGACGAGATCTACACCACCGGGTTCGATGCCTCCGACGTCGGTCCGCAGTGGTACGCCGCCCCGGTCCCGAGCGACGAAGACGTGGCTGAGGAGTGGCAGGCGATGACCGAGGAGGTCGCCGCCGATCTCGAGGACGACGACCCCTACGCCGACGAGTCGAAGGCGCAGGTGGCGGTGGCTGCGTACACCGGCACCATCGACTCCAACCCGGCCACGGTCGCTCGCACCGTCACCGACCTGACGAGTCCCAAGGTCGAAGAGCAGCTCGGCGACGGCGGGGTGATCCTGCGGGCGACCCTCGCGCCGTCACCCGAGCTGGCGGGTGTGGTCGACGATCTCCCGCCCGTCCAGGCCACGCTCGTGCTGGACGCTGAGCACCGCCCGGTGTCGGTGTCGTTCCGCGCTGCGGTCGGCTCAGCGTCGACCGACGTGACGGTGAAGCTCAGCGGGTGGGGCGATGCGATCAGGGTCTCCCCTCCGGTCGAGAAGGACATCGATCGCACGCCATGGCTCAGCGAGGAGTGGCTGGCGCAGCTCGATGCCCCAGCGCTCGTCAGCCCGACCGTCGCTGCGCCGCTCGACCTCGTGTCGGCGACGGTCTACGACTCCGCCGGCTTCAACCCCGACGCCGCGAAGGGCGAGACGTGCCCCACGCTGTCGCTCAGCTACGCCACGAAGGCGCTGATGGACGCCTACTCGAACGTCGACCCCACCGACGAGGAGGCCCTCGACGCGCTCGACGAACTCCCGCAGGTCGACGTCGAGATCGCGCCGGCCGCCTGCTACCTCGACAGCATGGGTGGCTACGACCAGAGCGGTGACCCGATCGAGGAGGGGTCGATCGACGACTACTTCGCCACCAGCTTCGCCGGCCTCCCGGCCACCGGTGGCGACGGGTACTGGGAGGTCAAGCGGGGCGATCAGGTCGTGTCGATCAGCGGCAGCCTCGACGACGCCGCCATGGCCGCCATCGTCACGTCGATCCACCCCACGACGGTTGCGGCGCTCGTCTCCGCCGTGCCCGACTGGGTGGCCGACTCCGATGGGTTCGTCGGTGGGGGGTTCGGCTACGGGCTGATGGGGGCGTTCGGGGGGTTGTAGCCCGGCTTGGTCCCGCGACAGCCGGTACCGTCAGCCCTTCTCGTCGAACCAGGGGGGTCGCAGGTGGCGCAGCAGGTCCGGGGCGTGGTCGCCCGGAAGGTGAAGGAGCCGGTCGAGGTCGTCACGATCGAGGTGCCCGATCCGGGTCCCGGCGAGGCGCTGGTGCAGGTCCAGGCCTGCGGGGTCTGCCACACGGATCTGCACTACCGGGAGGGCGGGATCAACGACGAGTTCCCGTTCCTGCTCGGTCACGAGGCAGCCGGCGTGGTCGAGGCGGTCGGTCCGGACGTCACCGACGTGGCGCCAGGCGACTTCGTCATCCTGAACTGGCGAGCGGTGTGCGGCCAGTGCCGCTCCTGCCGGCGCGGGCGCCCCTGGTACTGCTTCAGCACCTTCAACGCCACGCAGAAGATGACGCTCGACGGCGCCGCGCTGTCTCCGGCGCTCGGCATCGGCGCGTTCGCGGAGAAGACGCTCGTCGCCGCGGGCCAGTGCACCAAGGTGAGCGACGCCGTGAAGCCGGAGGTCGCCGGCCTGCTCGGCTGCGGGGTGATGGCCGGGCTCGGGGCCGCGATGTTCACCGGCGAGGTCGGCCGGGGCGACTCGGTGGCGGTGTTCGGCTGCGGGGGCGTGGGTGACGCAGCGATCGCCGGGGCCAAGCTCGCCGGCGCGGCGACGATCATCGCCGTCGACCTCGACCCCCGGAAGCTGGAGCTGGCGACGACCTTCGGCGCGACGCATGTGGTGGACGCGTCGAAGGAGGATCCGGTGGCGGCGATCCAGGCGGCCACCGGTGGCAACGGCGCCGACGTCTGCATCGAGGCGGTCGGCAACCCCAAGGTGTTCGAGCAGGCCTTCTACGCCCGAGACCTGGCGGGCACCGTCGTCCAGGTCGGGGTGCCGAACCCGGAGATGACGATCGAGCTCCCGATGATCGACTTCTTCGGGCGGGGCGGCCGGCTCAAGCCCAGCTGGTACGGCGACTGCCTGCCCAGCCGCGACTTCCCGATGCTGATCGACCTCCACCTGCAGGGGCGGCTGCCGCTCGAGCGGTTCGTGAGCGAGACGATCGGGCTGGACGGGGTGGAAGAGGCCTTCCACAAGATGGAGCGTGGCGAGGTCCTGCGCTCCGTCGTGCTGCTGTAGCTATCGCTTCTTGGGCAGCGCGGCGACGCGCGCGCCGAGGACGTGCAGGCCGTGCTTCCGGCAGAGCGCCAGCGCCTCGGCCGCGGGGTCGACCGGTCCGGTCACGACCCCGCCCTTCCAGCCGAGGCGGGCCAGCTCGGCCAGCGCGAGCGCCTCGAAGGCGGGGGCGAGGATGCGTCGCGAGTCGGTCAGCGCCCGCTGGAGGTGGTGGGTGGCGTCGTCCACACGTCCGAGCACACCCTCGACCATGCCGAGCACGAGGGCGACCGGGCCGAGGAACACCGTCGAGGTGGTCGAGCACCACCGGTCGGCGTAAGGGGTCAGCGCGGCGGCGAGCGCGGCCGAGTGCTTCGGCTCGCTCAGCTGGCCCGCCGAGTAGGCGAGGCCCCACAGCGACACGAGCCACGTCGCGTCGCGGGGCATCTCCGCCAGTCGCTCCATCGCCTGGTCGAGCGCCCGGCGAGCCTCGTCCGGGCGATCCAGCTCGCAGTAGAGGACCGCGAGCCAGCTGCCGATGGCAGGGTGGTCGGCGAGCTCGTCGGCCATCGTGACCATCGGCTCCTCGAAGGTCTCGACGCCGCCCCGGAAGAGGCGGAGGGCCATCAGCTGGCCGCCGAGGACCGCCATGGCCACCTCCGGGTCGGTGCCGTGGGCGAGGGCCTGGTCGAGGGCGGCGGTGGACTGCTCGTCGGCGGTGTCGAAGTCGGCCGCCACCCCGAGCCGCATCGCGCCGTAGGCCCCCACCCACGGCAGGAACCCGGGCATCTTGAGCTGGCTGGCCAGCTCGGCGGCGGCGATGCCGGCGGCGTCGGCGCCCACGAGATCACCGATCTCGAGCAGCGTCTGCTGCTGGAGGAACCGGGTCCGATAGGTGGTCACGCCGTCGCCGATGGCCTGGGCGAGGGCGAGGATCTCGTCGGCCTGGGCCAGCCGGACCTGGGGGTCGACGTCGATCCCCAGCACCGCCCAGGCCCGTGACGAGAGCGCTTCGAGCAGGGTGGCGGGGTCGTCGAGCGATCGGGCCAACGCCACGGCCTCCTCGCCGAGCGCCCGCCGGCGGTCGACCTCGGCGGTGTAGTACAGCTCCACGGCGAGCCGGCCCAGGAGCCGGGCGCGGACCGCGTCCTCGCCCTCGGGGAGGGCGGCGATGGCCTCCTCCAGCAGCTCGACGAGGCTCTCGTTGGCCCGGACGGTGATGGCGTAGCCGCCGGCGGCGGACGACAGGCCGAGCACGGCCGTCGCCATGCTGAGCACGTCGTCCATCGCCCGGGCCCGCTCGACGGCGAGCGAGAAGGTGGCGTGGGAGCCGACCGTGTGGCCCGCGTGGGCCTGCGCCTGCCCGAGCTCGAGCAGCAGGTCCAGCTGGTCCCGAGACTGGTCCTCGCCCGGCTCGTCGATGAGCTCGAGGGTGCGCTCGAGCACCTGGACGGCATCCTCGTAGGCGAGCTGCTCGAGGTCGAGCGAGGCCGCCTCGCGGGCGTAGCGGATGGCCTGTCCGACGTCCCCGACGGGTGTCGCCTCGATGAAGTGGTGGGCCATCGCCGCGACGGGACGGTGCCCGCTCGGCCGCAGCGCTTCGAGCGCCTCGCCGACGGCCCGGTGGAGTCGGGCCCGGCGGATCGAGCTCAGCCCCTCGTAGAGCACCTCCCGCACGAGGACGTGGCTGAACCCGTAGCGGCCCACGGCGTCCGGCCGTTCGACCAGCACCCGGGCGTCGGTCGCCTCGTCGAGGGCGTCGTAGAGCTCGTCGTCGGTCAGGTCGAGGACGCGCTGGACGACGTCGGCGTCGAGCTCCGCGCCGATGACGGCGGCGGCGGTCAGCATGCGCTGGCACGCCTCGGAGAGCGCGGCCAGCCGCCGACCGATGACCTCGCGCACGCCCTCGGGAAGGCCGCCGGCGGCGGCGTGCAGCGACGACAGGTCGGTGCCCGGACCGATGGCGCCGAGCTGCCGCAGGTGGAGCAGGACCTCCCGCACGAAGAACGCGTTGCCGTTGGTGTCAGCGTGGAGCGTCCGGGCGAAGGTGGTGGCGCGGTGGTCGTCCTCCCCGGCGGCGTGATCGAGCACGAGGGCGGACACGTCGTCGACCGAGAGCCCGCCCAGCCCGATCCGCTCGGCGAGGTGCTCGCGCCGCCACACCGCCAGCAGGTCGGGGAGTGGGTGCTGTGCGGTCAGGTCGGTGTCCCGGTAGGTCCCGACGATCATCAAGCGAGCCGGCTCGATCGCACGGACGACGTGGTCGAGGAGGAGGAGCGTCGACGTGTCCGCCCAGTGGAGGTCGTCGAGGACCACGAGCAGCGGCTGTTGGCGCGACGCCTCGAGGAGGAGCGAGGAAACGGCCGCGAAGAGGCGGTAGCGCTCGGTCTCGGCGTCGACGGGCTGGCGGAACGCGCCGTCGTCCAGCTCCGGGATGAGCCGGGCCAGGGAGACGGCGCCGAGGCCGAGGCTGGCCTTGAGCTCGGCGGCGGGGACGGAGCGGGCGTACGCGCGCAGTGCCTCGATGACGGGCTGGTAGGGGACCACGGCCTCGCTGAGGCACCGACCCGTGACCACGGCGGCGCCCTCACCCGCCAACCGGGTGGCGAGGTGGGCGCACAGCGCCGTCTTCCCGATCCCGGGCTCCCCGGCCACGAGCACCAGCTGGCGGGACGCCGTCGCGACGGCCCGATGCCACGCGGCCTGCAGCCGGCCGAGCTCCTCGTCGCGGCCGACGAAGGCGGCCCGCACGTCGACGTCGAGGTCGAGGTCCAGGTCGACCGGGATGCCCTCGACCGCGTTCGCCCGGGCGGGCACCTGGAGGGCAGGGTCGTGCCGCAGGACGGCGACCTCGAGCTCGCGCAGCTCCGGTGACGGCTCGAGGCCGTGCTCGGCCAGCACCTCCTGCACCTCGCGATAGGCGGCCAGGGCCTCGGTCTGCCGGCCGGCTCGGTAGCGGGCGACGATGAGCTGCTGCCAGAGCCGCTCGCGCAACGGCTGCGCCGCGAGCAGCGCTTCGATGTCGGGGATGGCCTCGTGGTGCGCGCCACGCGCGAGGTCCGCCTCGAGCCGGTCCTCGATCGTGACGTAGCAGCTCTGCTCCAGGCGGTCCGCGGCCGAGCGCAGCCGATGCGAGTCGCCGACGTCGAGCAGGGCCGGACCACGCCAGATCTCCACGGCACCCCGCAGGATCTCGGCTGCCGCGACGGGGTCGTCGCCCAGCAGGGCCCGTCCGGTCGTGGCGGCCGCGGTGAAGCGGTCGAGGTCGAGCTCGCCCGGCTCGACCCGCACGAGGTAGCCCGGTGGCTGCGTGACGATGCGGGTGTCGACGCCGATCGGACGAAGGGCCTTGCGCAGCTGGGAGATGTAGGTGCGCACCGAGGTGCGGGATCCGTCAGGCGGCTCGCCGTCCCACATCTCGTCGGCGATCTGGTCGGTGGTGACGACGCGGTTCGCGCTCAGGAGGAGGATCGACAGCAGGGCGCGGAGGCGCTCGGCACCGATCGTGATCACCCGTCCGTCGGACTCGATCTCCAACGGCCCCAGCAGCCGGAACTCCACGCCCACCTCCTGTCCCCCAAGGCCGTCCCAGGTCCCTGCAGGATCCGCGCTCCGGGACAGAAGTGCAAGACGACACATGGCACACCACCTGGGTGTGCCAAAGGGCGCGCTTGGGCGATTGGTGCGACCCGCGTCACCTCGCGGCGCAACGCAGGGGCAACGGGCGTGCAACGACCCTCGTGGATGCTCGACCCATGCGACGGACACGGACCGACCTGGGCCACCTGGCTGCCATCCCGGCCCTCGAGGGCTGCTCCCCCGAGGAGCTCAGCGAGATCGACGGGCGGGCGACCGAGCTGTGGATGCGCCCGGGGCGGGCGCTGTGCCACCAGGGTCGGTTCGCCAAGCAGCTCATCGTCCTGCTCGACGGGACCGCCGCGGTCACCCGCGGCGGCGAGCCCGTCCGCCAGATCGGCCCCGGCGAGGTCGTCGGTGGCTCCGAGCTGCGCATCCGCGGCCGCCACGACGTGACGATCATCACGAAGTCGGCGGTGCAGGCGCTCGTCATCAGTGCGGCGGACCTCGAAGACCTGCGCGACGCGGCCCCCGAGGCGTTCGCTCGGCTGACCGGTACGTGGCGGCCCGCAGCGGTCTCCGTCGCCTCGATCAACGCAGCGCCGGTGCGGCGGCCGGCGCTGCGTCTGCTCCCCTCGTAAGCGGGGAACGGGTGGAGGACCCGGCGAGGGCGGTCGCCGGGTCCGCGTAACCTCGACGGGTCGCCGACCCGAAGGGACCCGTGAGCCGACCGCACCTGCTGACCACCTACACCGATGCGCTCGGCGTCGAGCGCTCGTCACCGTCGTGGACGGTCGACCACGTGCAGGAGGTCCTCGCCGAACCCCGCGGCATCGGTGGCCTCGAGGACGTGCTGCGGGTTCGAGCCGGTGCCCCGGCCGGAGCGCTGCGGGGACGCGAGCTGCGGCTCGAGGACGGGGGCACGGTCGCCGTCACGCATGCGATCCCGGCCGACCTGCCCCTCGGCTACCACCGGTTGGACGGTGAGGGTGGGGAGATCCTCGTGCTGCACGCGCCCGCCGTGGTCCCGGCACCGGTGGAGCGGGGCTGGGTGGTCGCCGCCCAGCTCTACTCGGCCCGCTCGCTCGACTCCTGGGGTCACGGCGACCTGCGCGACGCCCGCCGGATCGCGGGATGGATCGAGGCGGGTGGTGGCGACGGCCACCTGATGCTCAACCCGCTCCACGCGGCGATCCCCGGCCCGCACCCGCAGCCCAGCCCGTACTTCGCCTCGAGCCGGGTGTTCCGCAACCCGCTGTACCTCTGCGTCGAGGAGGTGCCGGGCGCTGACGCGCTCGACCTCCGTCCGTGGGCGGCCGAAGCGGAGGCGACCGACGCCTCCCGGATGGTCGACCGGTCGACCGCGTGGCGCGACAAGCGGGCCGCGCTCGCCGCCGTGTGGGCGCAGCGGCGCACCGACCCGCCGACGATCGCCGCGATCGACGCGTTCCTCGCCGATCCGATCCACCGCGCCTACGCCGCGTTCTGCGTCGCCGCCGAGGCGAACGACGGGCAGCCCCCGTCCGCCCGACCGACGTCGTTCGGGCCGGCGTCCGACGAGGAGCGCTTCCACGCATGGCTCCAGGTCCTCCTCGAGGAGCAGCTCCTCGGCGTCGAGGGGCGGTTGGTGCACGACGTCGCCGTCGGCACCGACCGAGCCGGGGCCGACACCTGGCTGTGGCCGGACTGCTACGTCCTCGACGGCACCCGCATCGGTTGTCCGCCGGACCAGTTCAACACCAAGGGCCAGGACTGGGGCCTGCCCCCCTTCCACCCCCTCGGCCTGCGGGCGGCGGGCTACGAGCCGTTCGTGCGGGCCGTCCGCAGCGCGCTGGTCGGCGCCGCCGGCGTGCGCCTCGACCACGTCATGGGCCTCGAGCGCCTGTTCTGGATCCCCGAGGCCGGCGCGCCGCCGGACGGCGTCTACGTCGGCTACGAGCTCGAGGAGCTCCTCGACGTTGTCGCCATCGAGAGCCATCGAGCGGGCGCGTTCGTGGTGGGCGAGGACCTCGGCACCGTCCCGCCGTCGGTCCGCACGGCGCTCCCGGAGCGCGGGATCCTCTCGTACCGGGTCATGTCGCTCGACCCGGAACCCCCGGCGACCTACCCGCGCCGGTGCATGGCCGCGGTCACCACCCACGATCTCGCGACGACGATCGGGTTGCTCACCGGCCAGGACCTGCGCGACCAGGCGGACCTCGACCTGGAGCCCAACGTCGAGGACACCGAGGCCGCCGTGCAGCGCGTCCTGGCCTGGGCCGGCACGGCCGCGGACGACCCCGCCGCCCCCCTTGCGCTCCACCGGCTCCTGGCTGGCTCGCCTGCGGCCCTCGTCACCACGACGCTGGAGGACCTGGCCGGGATGGTCGAGCGCCCCAACATGCCCGGGACGATCGACGAGTGGCCCAACTGGCGCTGGGGCCTGCCCCGCCCGCTCGACGCGGTGCTCGAGGACGACGAGGCGCAAGCGATCCGAGCGGTGCTCGCCCGCCGCTGACCTGTGCCAGCCTTGTAGCCCGATGCCTCCCCCCGTCGTCCCGTCGAACATCGACTACGCCGACAGCCGCTGGTTCCAGACGGCGGTGTTCTACGAGGTGCTGGTCCGCGGCTTCTTCGACTCCACCAACGACGGCACCGGCGACCTCCGGGGCATCACCGAGAAGCTCGACTACCTCCAGTGGCTGGGGATCGACTGCATCTGGCTGCTCCCCTTCTACAGCTCGCCCCTCCGGGACGGCGGCTACGACATCTCGGACTTCTTCACCGTCCTGCCCGAGTACGGCACGATCGACGACGCCAAGGAGCTCCTCGACGAGGCCCACAAGCGCGGGATCCGGGTCATCGCCGACATGGTGATGAACCACACCTCCGACCAGCACCCGTGGTTCCAGGAGAGCCGCCAGGACCACACCAACCCGAAGGCCGACTGGTACGTCTGGGGCGACGACGACCAGCGCTGGAGCGAGGCGCGGGTGATCTTCGTCGACACCGAGCCGAGCAACTGGACCCTCGATCCCGTGCGCGGCCAGTACTTCTGGCACCGCTTCTTCCACCACCAGCCGGACCTGAACTACGACAACCCCGAGGTGGCCAACGCCATGCTCGACGTCGTCCGGTTCTGGCTCGACCTCGGCCTCGACGGCTTTCGCCTGGACGCGGTGCCCTACCTCTTCGAGCGGGACGGTACGAACGGCGAGAACCTGCCGGAGACCCACGAGTACCTCCGCAAGGTCCGCAAGGTCGTCGACGACGAGTACCCCGGGCGCGTGCTCCTCGCCGAGGCGAACCAGTGGCCGCAGGACGTCGTCGACTACTTCGGGCCCGAGGGCGACGAGTGCCACATGTGCTTCCACTTCCCGCTCATGCCGCGCATGTACATGGCGGTGCGCAAGGAGCAGCGGCACCCGATCACCGAGATCCTCGCCCAGACGCCGTCGATCCCCGACGGTTGCCAGTGGGGGATCTTCCTCCGGAACCACGACGAGCTGACGCTCGAGATGGTCACCGACGAGGAGCGGGACTACATGTACGCCGAGTACGCCACCGACCCGCGCATGAAGCGCAACGTCGGCATCGCCCGGCGGCTCTTCCCGCTGCTCGACAACAACGAGGACCTCGCCCGCCTCTTCCACGCCCTGCTGTTCTCGATGCCGGGGAGCCCGGTCCTCTACTACGGCGACGAGATCGGGATGGGCGACAACATCTTCCTCGGCGACCGCGACGGCGTCCGCACGCCGATGCAGTGGACCCCCGATCGCAACGGCGGCTTCTCCACCGCCGACTTCGCCCAGCTCTACCTGCCGTCGCTGATGGACCCCGTGTACGGCTTCCAGGCCGTGAACGTCGAACAGCAGGAGCGCGACCCGTCATCGTTCCTGCACTGGCTCCGGCGACTGCTGCAGGTCCGCAAGGAGCACCCGGTGTTCGGCACCGGCAGCTTCGAGGTCCTGGACGCCGACAACCCCGCCGTGCTCGCCTACCTCCGCCGCAGCGACGAGGACATCGTGCTCTGCGTCAACAACCTGAGCCGCTTCCCGCAGCCGTCCCAGCTCCAGCTCGGCGAGCTGAACGGCCTGGTCCCGGTGGAGCTCACCGGCCGGGTGGCCTTTCCGGCCATCGGTGAGCTGCCGTACTTCATCACCCTGGCCCCGCACGGCTTCTACTGGTTCAGCCTGCGGACGGCCGAGGACATGGCGGCCCCCGAGATGTCGTCGCCCGCCACGCCGTCGCCCGACCTGTCCGCCCCCGAGCCGCCGCGGCCGGAGCCATCGACGCCGCCCCCGACCTGAGCGCGCGGACCGGGGAGCTGGCCCGGTTCCACGCCGGTCGGCACCACCGGCTCTGGGAAGCGCTGGGCGCGCACGTCGTCGATGGCGGCGTGCGGTTCTCGGTGTGGGCGCCACACGCCCAGCGCGTGTCCGTGGTCGGTGACTGGAACGACTGGGCCGACGGCGCCGACCCGCTCCAGCGCGTCGGCGAGACCGGCGTCTGGGAGGCGACGGTGGCGGCCGCCGGCCCGGGAGACCGCTACAAGCTCGCCATCACCGATGTCGTCGGCGCCACGTCGCACCGCGCCGATCCGATGGCGATGTGGGCCGAGGTCGACGGGAACGCCAGCCGGGTCTTCTCGTCGAGCCACGTCTGGCAGGACGGCGCCTGGATGGCGGAGCGATCGTCCACGGACCAGGTCCGGATGCGCCTCAGCGCCTACGAGGTCCACCTCGGCTCGTGGCGGTACGGGGCCGGCGGCCAGCGGCTCTCCTATCGGGAGCTGGCGCCGCTGCTCGCCGACCACGTGACCTCGCTCGGCTTCAGCCACGTCGAGCTCATGCCCGTCGCCGAGCACCCCTACGAGCCGTCCTGGGGCTACCAGGTCACCGGCTTCTTCGCTCCGACCGCCCGCTACGGCGACCCGGACGACTTCCGAGCCTTCGTGGACCACCTCCACCAGCGGGGCATCGGCGTGATCGTCGACTGGGTGGCGGCGCACTTCCCCCAGGACGACTGGGCCCTGGGTCGCTTCGACGGCACGCCGCTGTACGAGCACACGGACCCGCTCCGCGCCGAGCACCCGGACTGGGGCACCTTCGAGCTCGACCACAGCAAGGCCGAGGTCCGCGACTTCCTGGTGTCGAACGCCCGCTTCTGGCTCGACGAGCTCCACTGCGACGGGCTCCGCGTCGATGCCGTCGCGTCGATGCTGTACCTCGACTACTCGAGGGGTCCGGGGGAGTGGGCGCCCAACGAGCTCGGCGGTCGGGAGGACCTCGACGCCGTCGCCTTCCTGCAGGAGGCGAACACCGTGGTCCACCGCGACCTCCCGGGCGTCCTCACCATCGCCGAGGAGTCGACGGCCTGGGATGGCGTCAGCCGGCCGGCGGACCAGGGCGGGCTGGGGTTCAGCCACAAGTGGAACATGGGGTGGATGCACGACACGCTCGCCTACTGGTCCCACCCCGGGGTCGAGCGGCCGGCCCACCACCGCCAGCTCACCTTCGGGCTGACCTACGCCTGGGCGGAGCACTTCGTGCTGCCGCTGTCGCACGACGAGGTCGTCCACCTGAAGCGACCCCTGTTCGGCAAGATGCCCGGAGCCACGGACGCGGAGCGGTTCGCCCACCTGCGCTCGCTCTACGCGTGGATGTGGGGCCATCCCGGCAAGCAGCTCCTCTTCATGGGCGCCGAGCTGGCCGAGGAGCGTGAGTGGTCCCAGGACCGCGAGCTCGACTGGACGCGCCTCGACCAGCCCCTGCCCGCCGGGATCAGCCGGCTCCTCGCCGACCTCAACGCGCTCCAGGTGGAGCACCCGGTGCTCCACGAGAGCGATGGCGAGCCCGATGCCTTCCGGTGGCTGCTCGTCGACGACGTGGCCCACAGCACCTTCGTGTTCGAGCGGGTCCAGCCCGGCGACGCGGTCGTCGTCGTCGCCAACCTGTCGGATGCCGACCGCGACGACCTGCGGGTCGGCCTGCCTGGCGTCGGGCGGTGGCGGATCGCCCTCAGCAGCGACGACGCCCGCTACGGCGGCGCCACCGCGGCGCCGCCGGCGCTGGCCGTCGAGTCCACCCCGTGGCAGGCGCACGCGCAGTCGGCGCTCGTGCCGGTCCCGGCCCGGACCGTCCTCTTCCTCGTCCCGGGGGAGGCGCCGTGAACGACCCCGTGCGCTTCATCCTCCACGGCCACTTCTACCAACCGCCTCGCGAGGACCCGTGGACGGGCAAGGTGCCCGAGCAGCCGAGCGCGGCGCCGTTCCACGACTGGAACGAGCGGATCACCGCCGAGTGCTACCGGCCCAACGGCTGGGTCGACCTCGGCGATGGCCGGCCGCCGGTGAGCAACTACGAGCACCTGTCGTTCAACATCGGCCCGACGCTGCTGTCGTGGCTCGAGGAGCACGCCCCCGACGTCTACGCCCGGATCCTCGAGGGCAGCCGCCACTGGGACCGGGCCATGGCGCAGGGCTACGGCCACGCCATCCTCCCGCTGTGCAACGACCGCGACCTGCGCACCCACATCCGCTGGGGGCAGGCCGACTTCGCCCATCGGTTCGGCCGGGCGGCGTCGGGGATGTGGCTGCCGGAGACCGCCGTGAGCGATCGCGTGCTGGCGGCGCTCGCCGAGGAGGGGATCTCGTACACGATCCTCGGGCCGCGCCAGATCGGGGCCGTGCGCCCGCTGGTCGGCATGGACTGGCTCACCCACGAGGACGAGGACGAGCATCCCGAGGCCGAGCCGCTCGACACGTCGCGGCCCCTGCGCTGGCGCCACCCGACCGAGGACCACCTCGGCGTCGACCTCGTCGTCTACGACGGGGCCCTCGCCCACGCCCTCGCGTTCAGCGAGCCGAGTGCCGAGACGATCATCGCCGCCGTCGTCGACCACGCCCGCCCCTTCGGGGGGCTCGTGGCGGCCGCCACCGACGGCGAGACCTTCGGCCACCACCACAAGGGGGCCGAGGTGGAGCTGGCTCGGGCCCTCACCACGGTCGCATCGGAGCACGGCGTGATCGTCACCACCGTCCCCGAGGTGCTGGCGGCGCTGCCGCCGACGCACGAGGCCCGGGTGCGGACGAGCGCGTGGTCGTGCGCCCACGGGGTCGATCGGTGGTGGCGCGACTGCGGCTGCTCCACCGGTGGCGAGCCGGGCTGGACCCAGGCGTGGCGCGAGCCGCTGCGCAACGCCCTGGACCTCCTGCGGGACTGGGGGGCCGAGGTGGTCGACCGCCGCGGCGGTGCGCTGCTCGACGACGCCTGGGTGGCACGGGATCGCTACATCGAGGTGCTGGTCGGCGCCCGGTCGTACGCCGAGTTCGCGGCGGAGCACGGCGTCGGCGATCCCGGGCCGGCCCGCTCGCTGCTCGAGGCCCAGCGCAACGCGCTGCTGATGTTCACGTCGTGTGCCTGGTTCTTCAACGACCTGGCGGGCATCGAGACGATCCAGATCCTGCGGTACGCCGCCCGGGCGATGGACCACTACCGCGACCTCGGCGAGGACCCGCCCGAGGCGGCGTTCCTGGACCGCCTCGCCGAGGCCCGGTCGAACGACCCCGACGAGGGCGACGGTCGCCAGATCTGGCAGCGCCACGTCCTCGCTCGCTGACGCCGCTCAGGCGCGGCGGCGGGCGGACCGCGTGAGAGGTGCGATCCGCCCGCCGGCAGTACGTGGGGGTTCGAGCTGGAGCTAGGCGACTCGGCGCATCGGGGAGTGGTGCCCGAGCGTCTCGTCGCTGGTGGCCTTCTCGTGGGTGAGCCACGCGAACATGGCTCGCCACGGGACGGTGAGCCCCGCCACGAAGAAGCCCGTCATCCAGATGCCGGTGTTGTGGTCCCGCACGTCGACGCCGAAGCCGTCGAAGAGCGAGTAGTCGAGCATCCAGACGGCGCCCATGGCGATGAGGAAGGTGCCGAGGGAACGGAACCGCTCGAGGCCAGGGATGTTGTCGACGAGGAAGTCGACGAGCTTCAGGGTGGCGAGCGCCAGCAGGGCAACGATTGCGAAGTGGTACATCTCCGACCTCCTTGGGACGGTGACACGGGGGGTTCCTCGCAGATGTTCCGACCCGCCGCGAACGCGGGGGTTGCATGAAGATCCCGCGTCCAAGATGACGATCCCGCGTCACACGGTGACGCCGGTAGCCTGCGCCGCCGTGGCCACGCCGATGCAGACCTGCTACCGCCACCACGACCGGCGGGCCGGCGTGGTCTGCCAGCGTTGCGACCGCCCGATCTGCCCGGACTGCATGCACCAGGCGTCGGTGGGCTTCCACTGCCCCGAGTGCACGAAGCGCGGGGCCCAGAAGGTCGTCCGACCCCGCGACCTCCTCAACAAGCGGCCGGTCGTCACCCAGGTGCTGATGGCGATCAACGCCGCCGTCTACCTCGTCGGCATCGGCCCCGGCCTGGAGACGAAGCCGCAGTTCACCGTCGACTTCGGGCTCATCGCTCAGGCGCAGGTGCGGAGCGGTCAGCTCATCGGGGTGGCCGAGGGCGAGTGGTACCGCATCATCACCTCGGGGTTCCTCCACGCCAACGTGATCCACATCGGGTTGAACATGTGGGTTCTCTACAGCCTCGGCCGCCTGCTCGAGGCCCCGCTCGGTCGGCTCAACTTCGCCCTCATCTACGTGGTCTCGCTGATCGGCGGATCGTTCGGCGTGATGCTCCTGTCGCCACACAGCCTCACCGTCGGCGCCTCGGGGGCCGTGTTCGGGTTGATGGGCGCGGCGGCGGCCGTGTTCCGGGCGCGACGGCTAGACATCATGGCGTCGGGCATCGGGGCGATGATCCTGATCAACCTGGCCTTCACGTTCACCGTGAACGGCATCTCGATCGGTGGCCACATCGGCGGCCTGATCACCGGGTTCGTCGCCGCCTGGATGATCGAGGACTTCGGCCCCAGCGTGATCAAGGACCAGACGGTGACCCGGGTCGCCGTCGCGGCGCTGGGCGTGGTCCTGTTCGGCGCGGCGGTGGTGGCCGCCGGCGCGGCCTGACGACCAGGGGATCAGGCACTCAGAAGCGCAGCGCGAGGCGGCGGAGGTTCCCACGCCAGACGCGCTTGAGCACCGGCTTGCTGACGAAGGCGCCGACGGGCCCACCCAGCCACCAGGGGTAGCGGAGGCGCTCCCGCCACGTGAAGGTCGTCCGCCCGCCGCGCTTCGGGGTCAGCGTGAAGCGGCCTTCGCCGCTGATGAGGCCGGTGTGCCGCACGCCCATCGCGTGGCCGGGCTTCCACGCGGTGATCTCCATGACGTCGTTGAGCCGGAACGGGCCGATGCGGGTGTCGCACAGGAACGCCGTCCCCTTCCCGGCGGTCTGGTCGGTCAGGAAGCGGATGGACCGGGCGTCGGCCATCCACTGCACGTGGCTGGCGATGTCCGCGACGTCGGCCCACACGACGGCCGGGGGCGCGTCGAGCACCACGCTGACGCGAATCCGTGCCATGGCGACGACCCTACTGAGCCACGATGGCGAGGATGCCGGCCCGCCCCGCCGTCCCCGCCGATGCCGCCGACCTCACGCGGCTGCGCGAGCTCATGCTCGAGAGCGTGGGCGCCGAGGTCGACGAGGCCTGGCGGGTCGAGTGCACGGCCGCCTTCGAGCGCGGGATCGCCGACGGCACCTATGCCGCCTTCGTGGTCGACGCCCCCGATGGCGAGGGCCTCGCCGCGTGCGGGGTCGCATCGGTCTCCCAACGACTGCCGTCCATGACGAACCGGTCCGGGCGGGTCGGGTACGTCCACTCGATGAGCACCGACCCCGCGCACCGGCGATCGGGCCACGCCCGGACGGTCGTCCAGGCCGTCATGGCCTGGTTCGAGGCGGAGGGGATCGTCACCGTGGAGCTGCACGCGACGGACATGGGCGCGCCGCTGTACCGGTCCTACGGGTTCGCCGAGACGCGGTACGCCGAGCTCCGCTGGCACGCCGACGGGCACTGATCCAGCGAGTCCGGCGAGGTCGGCGAACCTGCCCGTATCCCCGCGCCCGGGGGTGGCGATTGCACAGCCAGCGGGGTTGGCTTCCTACTCACACCAGGCCCCTCGCTGAGCGTCGCCGACCGCCTCGGCGGCGCTCCCTGCGACCCCCGAGCCCTCCGCCCGGGGGTCGCAGCGTCACCCGGAGCGGTCCCGTGCCGCCGCCTGTGCCCCGTATCCAACCGGCACGATCCGGCGATTACGTCGGAGAAGCGGGCTGGCTCTCGAGCACCCGTCGCTGGTGGTCGACCGTGCTGCCGCACCGACCACCAGCGCCTTTGAGCCTTCCCGGCTGTGCTGGTCCGGGAAGGCTCGGGCGCGCCGGCTCGCAGAGCCGGGTGTCGGGTTCGAACCGACGGCCACCTCTTTACAAGAGAGGTGCTCTACCAGCTGAGCTAACCCGGCGAGGTCGCGGCGTCACGGTACCGCCGGGGCCGAGGGTCCTTGATCCAGGTGGGCCCAGCGGCCAGCCTTGACCCGATGGCACTCACGGACCGCGATCGGGCGATCATCGACTTCGAACGCAGCTGGTGGACCGAGTCGGGTCCGAAGGACACCGCCATCCGGGAGCGGTTCGAGCTCTCGGGGACGCGCTACTACCAGCTCCTCAACGAGCTGCTGGACGACGCCGAGGCCATGGAGTACGACCCGCTGCTCATCCGTCGGCTCCGCCGGCTGCGCGAGCGACGGCGCCGCGCCCGGGTGGAGGGCCGCCCGATGTCCCAGCTCGACGGGCGATAGGGGAGACTCGAACCCATGGCACGACGTGCACCCACCGAGCCGACCATCAACCCCGCGCGCGGCATCGCGCTCGTCGTCGGGGCGGTGGTGATCGGCCTGCTCCTCCTCCGCAACGGCCTCGACACCTCCGAGGCGGTCACCAGCGGAGGCGGCAAGCCCACCACCGACGCCGGCACCGACGCCGGTTCGGACTCCGGTGACGGCGGCGGCAGCTCCACCACGACGACGACGGTCGACACCGGCCGGCCCGCCGGTGAGATCTCGGCGCTGGTGCTCAACGGCACGTCGGTCAACGGCGCCGCCAAGAAGTACTCGGATGCCCTCGCCGCCCTCGGCTACCAGATGAGCGAGCCGACCACCGGCGACACCAAGACCCCGACGACGATCGTGTACTACGCCGTGGGCTACGAGAAGGAGGCCGCCACCATGGCGGCCGCTCTGGGCCTGCCCGCCACCGCCGCCCAACCGCTCCCCACGACACCGCCGGGCGACATCGGCACCGCCAACCTGGTCGTGCTCATCGGCGACGACATCGCCAGCAAGACGCCGACGACCGTCGCGGCCGGCAGCTCCACCACCACGACCGCGGCGCAGTAGCCACGGACCCCCTCGGGGTTCACACGCGGGTGGTGCGGACGACGAGGTCGTAGGTGATCGTGCCGTGGGCGTCGGCGGCCTGGCTCCCGGCCGGGGGGTGGATCAGCACGTCCACGTCGCCGTGGGCGACGGCGTGCGCCCGCCGGATCGCCCCGTCGACGAGGTCGTAGGTCGTCGACGCGTCGCTGCGGATTTCGCCGGAGAGCTGGGTGCCCGACGGCCCCGCGTCGATGGCCTCGTCGATCGGCGAGCGCAGCGCGCTGCCGACCTCGGCCACCTTCTCGCCGTCGATCACGCCGAGGCGGTCGAGGCGCGCGTCACCGGTGATCGGTCGCCCCGCCTGGCCGTCGTCGCCGAACGACCAGGTGTCGCCGATCGCCACCGGCCCCGTCGGCGGCGGCGCGACAGCGAGCCCGAGCACCGCGCCGAGCCCGCCGACGCCGAGCTCGCTGGTGGGGAGCCCCGCGATCTCCTCGATGCCCCGCAGCGAGCCCGCCCGGTCGATCACCACCGTGAGGCGCTGTGCCGTGCCGCCGTCACGCCGGATGGCGAGCCGGGCGCGGGTCCCCGCCGGCGTCGTCGACACGATGGTGACCTCGGCGGTGATGACCGTGTCGAGATCCGTCACCTTCGCGGCGGAGCCGTCGAGCGCCCGCTCGAGGTGCAGCTCCAGCTCGTAGCGGTACCGGTAGGTCGCCCCCGGTGCCGGTTGGAAGCCCAGGGTCACGGTGTCCGGACGGCAGCCCGAGGTCGTCACGGCGACGAGCACGAAGGGGAGCACCAGTGCGAGGGTCGACCGTCGGAGCACTCGGCGACCGTATCGCTAGGGTCCGGCCGGTGAGCGAGGTGATCGATGTGGTGGCGATGCTCCGAGCGAGACCCTCGGACACGGCGCTGCTCTTCGACTTCGACGGCACCCTGGCGCCGATCGTGCGGGCGGCCGGCGACGCCCGGCCGCTGCCCGGTGCCGCGGACGCGCTGGTGGCGCTCAGCGCCGAGTACGGGCTCGTCGCGGTCGTGTCCGGCCGCCCGCTGTCCTTCCTCGTCGACCTCCTCCCGCCAGGACCCGTGCTGAGCGGTCTCTACGGGCTCGAGGCCCGGCGGGCGGGCGCGATCGTCCAGCACCCTGAGGCGCTCCCGTGGCGGCCGGTGCTCGACGAGGTGGCGGCGGCGGCCACCGAGGTCCTGCCCGCCGGCGTCGACGTCGAGCACAAGGGGCTCTCGGTCACCCTCCACGTCCGCCCTGTCCCGGAGGCGCTCGGCGAGGTGCGGGCCTTCGCCGAGGCGTGGGCGGCCCGCACCGGGCTCGAGCGGCGCGTCGCGAAGATGTCGGAGGAGCTCCACCCACCCGTCTCCGTCGACAAGGGGACGGTCGTGCGGGACCTCGTCGGCGACCTCGGGACGATCGCCTACGTCGGCGACGACGTCGGGGACCGCCCCGCCTTCGACGCGCTCGACGCGCTGCGGGCCGAGGGTCGCACCACCGTCAAGGTCGTCGTCGACAGCGCCGAGCTCGATCCGGGCCTGCGTGCCGACGCCGACGTCGTGCTGGCCGACCCTCCCGCCGTCCTGGACCTGCTGCGCGCCCTGAGGGGATGACGCTCAGCCCGCGGCGGCGAGCTGCGCGGCGAGCCAGTCGGCCGGGGTGCGGGCGGCGGCCAGCGCCCGCAGCTGCTCGGACCGCTCCGCCCGCTCGGTCATCGGCATGGTGAGCGCCGCGTGCAGCGACGCGGCGGTGCCGGCGACGTCGTAGGGCGGGGCCGGCAGGCAGGCCGGGCCCAGCTGCTCCCAGGCGCCGGCCTCCGGTGAGAGCAGGAGCACCGCGGCGCGATCGTTGACGAGCGCCGCCTCGGAGGCGACCAGGTTGAGGCCGTCGCGGATGGGGTTGACCAGCAGCACCTCCGCTCGCCGGAGCAGGGCGACCGAGCGCGGGAAGTCGTCGTCGGTCGCGAGGACGATCGGCGTCCACGTCGGCGTGCCCCAGCGGGCGTTCACGTCCGCGACGGTGCGCTCGACGTCCGCCTGGTAGGCGGCGTAGGCGGGCACGCCCTGTCGGGATGGGTAGGCGGCGGCGACGAACACCACCCGCTCGCGGTGCTCCGGGTGCGACGCCAGCAGCTCGTCGTAGGCCAGGAAGCCCCGGACGAGGTTCTTCGACAGCTCGGCGCGGTCGACGCGCGCGATCAGGGCGCGGTCGCCCACCAGCTCGTCCAGCCGCGTGAGGGCCGTGGCGGTGGCGTCGCCGGCCGCGGCGGCGCGGATGTCATCGGGGTCGGTGGCCAGCGGGGCGACGAACGTCGCCGGTGGTGAGATGCCGGCGGCCTCGCAGCAGGCCAGGAAGTCGCGCTCCCAGTGGTGGGTGTGGAACCCGCACGCGTGGGCGGCGGCGAGGCCGTCCACGAGCTCGACGCCCGCGGCCTCCGGGATGACGGTGAGCCACGCGGGGGGTGCGAACGGCGTGTGGCTGAAGTGCACGACCCGGACGTCGGGACGGAGCACCCGCAGCCTCGGGGCCACGAGGCAGAGGTGGTAGTCCTGCACGAGGACCGACGCCCCCTCGGGGGCGATCTCCGCGGCGGCCTCGGCGAAGGCGTGGTTCACCCGCCGGTAGGCGTCCCACGCCGCCGGCCAGCGGTGGTCGAACATGGGCTCGCGCACGAGGTCCCAGAGCCCGTGGTGCGCGAACCAGAGCACCTCGTTGCTCACGACGTCGTAGGCGAGCCGGTAGTCCTCGACGTCGAGGGACAGGAGTCGCACCCGATAGCCCTCGGCATCGACCAACCCCGAGTCGGCGGCGACCCGATCGCCGTCCGAGATGGCGGCTGCGATCCACGGCGCCTGCGTGGCGGCGACGAGCGGCCCGATCCCCGACACCAGGCCTCCCGCGCCGCGACGAGATCCCAGGGATCCGTCGGGGTGCAGGTCGAAGGCGACCGGGCCTCGGTTCGAGAGGAGGACGAACGGCGAGGACGGGGGGACGGCCATGCCGTGGTCACGGTAGCCAGCGCCGTCGGCCACGATGGACGGATGCGCGTCGTCGCCGCCCCCGACAAGCTGCGCGGCACCGCGACGGCGCGCGAGGTCGCGGCCGCCATCAGTCGCGCTGCCGCGGCGGCGGGTTGGACCTGCGACGAGGTGCCGATGGCCGACGGGGGCGAGGGCACCCTCGAGGCCTTCGGCGGCGCCAACCGGACGACGTCCGTGACCGCGCCGCTCGGCGGGCGGATCGACGCCGGCTGGCGGCTCACGGGTCGGTTGGCCGTCATCGAGGTCGCGCAGGTGATCGGGTTGGACCGCGTGGGCGGACCCGAAGCCAACGATCCCGTCGCCGCTGCGAGCGCCGGGGTGGGGGAGCTGATCGTCGCCGCCCTCGACAACGCCGCCACGCGGATCGTCGTCGGTCTCGGGGGCTCGGCGACCACGGACGGCGGCCTGGCGGCGCTCCGGGCGCTGCACCCGCTCGGCCGCTTGAAGGGCGTGGAGCTGGTCGCGGCGTGCGACGCCATGGTGCCCTTCCTCGCCGCCGCCACCGAGTTCGCGCCGCAGAAGGGCGCGTCGGACGCCTTTCCAGCACATTGGGATCCTAAGCTTAGAATTCCACGTGGACAAGTTGTC
>JADMIO011281640.1_pt1 | contig 59760 bp, 57 predicted proteins | sample 8958161 | NCBI WGS metagenome assembly JADMIO01 (sample SAMN16585339, study PRJNA669376) | soil metagenome | isolation source: Crop rotation soil | place: USA: Cullars Rotation, Alabama | collected 2011 | reverse complement strand
GCCGCGACTTCAAGTCACGTGAATTCCAAGCTTCGGATCCCACTGTGCTGGAAAGGATCCATGCGACGAACCCGTCGTCGTATTTCACTTTCAGAATCAGCGCCCCAACAGAGGACGGATCGGTGATGTTGAAGGTCGTCCGCGTCAACACCGACGGTCGCTTGGTGGCGCCGTTCATCGCCCCGGCGAGGTTCGTGGTGATTAAGCTCGTATAGTTCTGCGTGTTGCCGCTGGTGGTGGTGTCGTATCCCAATCCGAACGTGCCCGTTGACCATCCGCTGGGGGTGTAAGTCGTTGCCCACCAGCCGGCGAGGCCGGTGAAATTCGTTGGCACGGTGTACGTCGTCGTTGCGCCGGGCGCGAGGACCGTCGTATCGGCCGTGCTCGCGGCGCCTTTCGGCGTCATCGTCACGGTCACAGGCGAGCCGAAGTTTCCGCCCGGCGTTACGGTCGGCTTGGGAATGTATTGCGAATCCATCCAGTTCACGCGCGCGGTCAGCCAGTTCTTCGCCAGGTTGATCTCCTGCGTCCAGTTCCCGGCCGGGTCGTAAAGGCCCTCGGTCACGGCGCCCACGCCCAGGATCTGCCAGCGGATGAAATTGCGAACCACGGGATTGGTCGCCGCCTGCGTGGGGACGGTCCCGATCGGATAATTGGTCGTCCCGTTGGCCAGCACAGACACGTTCGCGTCGATCTCGGCGTTGAGGGCGCTGGTCGAGAAGAAACTCGCCCGCAGTTCGGCCCAGCGATCGGAGACGGCCTGGTTGAAGTTCGAGTCCTTCAGCAATTGCTGGAAGTAGGGATCCTTATTGGCAAAGGTCCCAGTATTGGTAATTTTCGGCGACAGCCGGTCCGTGTTCCAGCCGGCGGCGTTGGCCGAGAAGTTGTAGTTCGCCATTCCCAGCGACAGATTGAAGTCCCACACCGGCCCGATGCTGATCAGGCCGTACTGCGTGACGCTGCCGTTGACGACGGTATCAGCCTGCTTCGTGTAATACGTGCTGAGCCAGAAGGCGTCGATGTTCCGCATCATCTCGTTGAGCAGGTAGTAATCGACGAAGCTTCGGACATCGATGTAGTTGCCGTAGTAGTCCGGGCTGCTGGCGTTGGTGTAGTCGCCGGTCTTGAGGGCGTTATCGAACTGGTTCCAGCGCGAGCTGATGGCGGACTTGACGGCGGGCGTGATGGTGTCGACGTCCGGCGCGACATTGACGATCTGCACACCCCAGCCGCTGGAGACGAAGCTGCTTTCGGCTCCCGAGTCATTGCGGTCCTGCGCGACGATCCATCCGCCGTTGAGGTTCGTCGGCGAAATCTCCTCGATGTCGACGCGGTTGTTATCAACCTTGATCTTCTCCTGCAGGATGTAGACGCCGATGTAGGTTGTGCCGGTCGTGGGCGGCGCGGTCCCGCCGAGATAAGGCGACGCTCCCAGCGGCGTCACGGCGTTCTGCGTGCTCATGAAGAGCTCGACATAGCGCGTGCGGCTGGCGTAATGCCCCATCTCATTGGCCCACTTGAAGCCCAACGTGTCCTGCATCAGCGCCTTTTCCGTATAAGGCGCGTAGAGGACCCAGTCGGACTCCGAAGGCATGCCCAGCAGCGAAGCCTTCTTGTCGTTGTTGTTCTCATCCCACAGCTCGACGCTGAACTGCTTCTTCGCATAGCCGGAGCTGGTAGAGCCGCGCACGTGAATGCCCGCGCGTCCCATGTAGTTCGGGGTGTCGGTGATGTTCGCGACGCCGTTGGTCGTGTCGATGAACGATGCGATCGCACCGGTGAACGTGGTCTGACTGATCGTGGTGTAGCTCGTTGACGACGACGTCGAGTTGAAGCTGTTGATGAGGACGATCGGCAGGTTTGACGAGAACGACGGAAGTGTGGACACCCCGAGGTTCGTCGAGACATTGACTGTCGAGCTGTTATTCGGATCCGTCATCGTCGTCGCGGTGCTCAAGGCGATGTAGGACTGGCTGGCGACTGGGCTCGACGCGTACCCCGGCGCGGTCACGATCGTGCGAAGCATGGTCGTATTGGTCAGCGAGAACGCGCTGGCGTACGTCGGCGAGCTCGCCGTCGGCATCGTGCCATCGATCGTGTAGTGGATGACCGCGCCCGGCGTGGTATCCGAAAGCGAAACGGCCAGCGTGCCGGTGAAGACCTTGCCCGCGACCGAATAGGTCGCCGCCGCGGCTGCGGGAGAGTTTTGCGCGCCCGGCGTCAGTGTCGTGAGATACAGCCTCGAGCTGTTCGCATCGTTTGCGTCGAACAGCCCGTACGAGACATCCTGCGATTGCGCGGGGAAGGTCGGTGCATACTCGAACTGCGGTGTGTCGTCCGCCGCGCGGATCAGGGCGAGGTATTCGCCGCTCGAGCTGAGCTTGAAGTTCGTGTGCAGCTCCTGCCCCGCCACCGCCAGGTTGCGGTTCGACGCGAACACGATCAAGTACCCGTTCGCCGCCAGCGACTGCACCGGGAAGCGCCACTGCTCGGGGTTGCCGGCGTCGTCGGTGAGGAAATAGTCATTGAGGTTGGCGGGCGCGTCGCCGGCGTTGTGGATCTCGATCCAGTCCTCGTGATTGCCGAGGTTGTCGGTGATCGAGGTCGTGTTGCTGGCGAGGAACTCGGAAATGACCAGGTTCGCGGCGAGGAGACGGCGCGGCTCGACGGCTTCAAGCAGGACTCGGGCGCGGCGCCCCGGCTTTCGCCGCCGCGCGTTGGTTGTTCGGCCCATGGTGCAGTCTCCGCCCGCTACGTCCCGGGTCATCTTAATATACCACCGACGCGGGCCGGGGGCGCGGCAGAGCCCCCCATGCAGCGAAAAAGCCCCGCAAAACGGGGCTCAATCACCGGCAGCCGGGTGGATGATGGCCACCGGATGAACAGACATATGGGCCCGACAAGATTCGAACTTGTGACCTCGTCCTTATCAGGCGGTGCTTTGATGCGCCGAAAAGCACATAAAACGCTCAGATTTCAGGCTACTTTAGCCCCACGCCGCCGTGTTGTAAACGTTCGCACCCATCATGCTATTTTTGCGATGTATCGCGGAATCGCGGCGCGAAAACGGAAGAAACCGGAAGCGCGTCGGCGCATCAGGTACCACGGGTCGCGAGCCTTTTGGCTATTGCCGAAAGCCGTTGTGTGTCACATCAATGCCAACCGCAGTGATGAGACTCTGGACGCGGTGCAGCAGTCAAAATCCCGGGTGTGAATGAGCGTGGCTGTTCGCATTGCGCGCCAGTCGTCCAACCTCAAGGAGTTCAGAGGTCAATTCGGCGGTCCTGCGATTCGCCACGTCCGCGTTGTGGTTTACCGTGGTGGTTAAGGCTGCGAGATCAGCCGCCGTCGTTTGCGCTGCCTTCGCGTTGTGGTTCACCGTGTCGGATAACGCTGCGACATCCCGACCCAACTGATCGAGACGCGACCGCAGCGGCAGCATCATGCTGAAATAGACGATCAAAACGACACAACAGGCGAGGACGACAAGACTGCAGCTGAATGCTGCCCAGGACACCCCGCGAGTTTTACTCTGCGCGCGTGCGGCTCGCTCAGCCGCCCGCTGGCGTTCTTCTTCAGCCTTTTGCTGCTTCCGCGCCAGTTCCTCACGCTTCCGCTCTTCTTCGCGCTCCCGCGACGCTGCTGCCCTTGCCGCGTCATCGCGGAGTTTTTGTTCGCACTGTACCGCCTCCTCAGCTCGAAGCCGCTGAAGGTCTTCCGCGCCGGGCACGATCAACTCGTGCGCACACGTTGGGCAAGGGAAACGCTCGCCGGCTTCTTCCAGCGGCGACTCTAAATCTGCCCCGCACCGCTCGCAGTTGAAGGCGACTTTGAGCTTTCCCCGAGACCCCGTCTTTAACTTGTATGCCATGGTCTTCCTCCCGAATCACGCATCTGCCAGTCGATCGCCTCGACGCTGCAATCTGCATTATCGGAAAGTAATGATGTCCTCATCGCCACCACCGACCTGAGGTGAAAGCTGGAGGCGAAAGCCGGTGAATCCCGGTGCGTACCGGGGAGTCTTCCCGTATGCCCGCGCAAGAAGCGGTGGTTGCATCCCCGCGCATGATTGCGGCAATCCGCCTTGTGCTTCATTTGTAGATAAAGCTGCATGTCAGCGCTAAAGCGCCGCCCGGGCGTGGCGCACGAGCGCCTCGACATCGGGAACGTTACGCAGAGTTATCCTCTGGACCACATTGCCAGGCTCGCACCCCGCAACATGCTTCATGTTGCTGTTGATGCCATACTTGGTTCCTTGCTGTGTCTTTACCCGCGCTACGGCAAGCCCACTCGGAGCAAGGTCGATCCCCGCGCCGCAGAAGGCCGTCACCGTTCGACTGCCGCGTCGGTCTATTCCGATGCCGACCCCATCGGCGAGGTTCCAGCGGTGCGCGTACAGCGTGCTATCTGGCGGCAGCTTCAACAGCGCCGTCATCAGGGCGGCTGCTCGTTCGGCGTCGAACGCACCACCGCGCAGGTCGTTTGCGGCTGGCGGGATGGGCGTCGCGACAACGCGCGATCGCATCTTGGTCGTTCGGCGCGCGGCTGAGCGTTGCAGCTTCGATGACCGTGGCGTTGCCGCTGGGATGCCAAGCGGCGATCGCCGGCGTCGCCCAGCATCAAGTTGGCTCGCTTCTTCGAGCAATCGTCGAAGGCCGTCGCCTACTGTCTCATCATTCAACCGCACCCAAATCACAGCGCCAGATGGATGGTTGTATGCGATCGGCGGGTTGAGGCGGCGGACATCGCGCAGTTCCCAGGCGTAGAACTCGTCGTAAGGCACCGCGCCCATCAGTTCCTGAGACACCAAGTGCTTGTCGAAGTGCTTCGGTAGCTCCTCCGGCGGCAGCGGCCCGATACACGCCGTCAGTCGTGCGACAGCGACGATCTTGCCTGAGCCGCCTTCAATGAGGGCGACGACATCGCGTACTGTTGCACGCCGGCTTCGGATTTCCCACGTTTTCTTGCCGTCGAGAATCAGATCGATCCATGGCCGCTTGATGACGAGTCCCTGCAATGTGCTGTCCATAATTCCTTCCCGTGGTGATGACCATCGCACGAGTTTGTATCATGAGGCGTGTCGCAGGGGGCTGTTTTTCAAATTGTCGCAACAGGCAATCTGGCGAGGACGCACATGGCACTCTGGCTCAACAGGTCAGGCCGGCATTGTGAACACGAGAACAAATTCCTCGATGACAATCGCATCTACCTGACATGGGGAAATCTGTCCAAGGATTTGGGGAAGATCACTGACCGCGACGCGCTGATGGAGCTGCTGGAACAGCTCTACCCGCACTTCAAGAAATTCCATCGCGTCCAGAACAGTGGCCAAATCTGGGCTTTTGCCAAAAAAATGACTGCGGGAGATTGGGTCGCCGTCCCCAGTAAGCGGAGGACGATCCACCTTGGGGAAATCACCGGGGCGTATAAGTTCAGCCCCACCGGCCCCGACCCTTATTTCCACTACCACGACGTGAAGTGGCTCCAGACTGACATTCCGCGCACCAACTTCGATCAAGACATTTTGTACTCGCTGGGCGCGTTCACCACCGTCTGCGAGATTAAGCGCAACGATGCTGAGGCTCGTGTGCGCGCGATGAAATCGAACGGCTGGAAAAGTACCGGCACCAAGCCATCCGCAGCACCGACGGAAGAAACCACCGACGAACAACCGACCACGACGCTCGACCTTGAGCAGGTTGGTCGCGACGAAATTGCGCGGCACATTTATGCCAAGTTCGCCGGGCATGGGCTGGAGGTGCTGGTCGAAGCGATCCTTCGCGCGCAAGGATTCACGACGTACCACAGCGAGAAGGGCGCGGACGGCGGCGTCGATTTGCTCGCAGCTCCTGACACATTGGGGTTTGGGCACCCCCGCATCTGTGTGCAGGTGAAGAGTCAGACCGCGCAGCTGGAACGGCCCGTGCTGGACCAGCTCGTCGGTACGATGCAAACCGTCGGTGCGGAACAAGGACTGCTGGTGTGCTGGGGCGGTTTCAAACCCACAGTCATCAAGGACGTTCCCAGGGTGTTCTTCAAAGTCCGCCTGTGGGACCAGAATGACCTGATAGACCAACTCCTCGCCGTCTATGAAAAGCTCGACGAAGACTTGCGCGCGGACATTCCGCTAAAGCGCATTTGGGCAATCGCGGCGGCGGAACAGGAGGATGAGGACGAGTGACCAGCGACGCCATCATCAAACAAATCGAATCACTCGGCTATGCGGTCAGCATCCACCGCATTCCCGCATCCCTGCTCGGGACCGTCGGCGCTTTCGTTGAGCTGCACGCGGTGAAGGTACCGGAAGGCGAGCCGGTGTGCGTGGCGCGCAACGCTGATGGTGCGGGAGACGACGAGCTTTACTCGGCGACGTGCGCCCTGGCGAAGATCGTGGGTATTGAGCTGGATGATTGAGCGGAATGATCGGTGACGCATGCCGGCTATCGACTACACGTTTACGGGCGATGACGGGGATTTTGATGTCGAAGCCCACTTGAATGGTGTCCGAGTTGGATGGGCATGGGGCACGCGCGCCGGCGATCGCGTGAATCTCGCCAACATTGACGTGACACATGATGGGCTTCGTCGGGGTGCTGGTCTACCGTGGTTCATTCGCCAGTGGCTTCCAACCCGACGGCTGCGCCGACGGGGTATCGGCAGCGCTTTGCTTCGACGTGTCCTGCGTGAAGCCGACGCAGATGGGGTGCGGGAAGTGTGGGGCTGTGTAACGCAAAAGGACTTGACGGAGTCACCGTTTCTTCTGCGCTGGTACGAGCGTCACGGCTTTGCCATCGGTGCGCCAGACGATGAGTGCATGGGGAATGCTGTGAAAAAAATTGTGCGGCGGCGATGAAGACTCAGGCAAGTCGTCGGCGAGCGTACGCCGCGCGATCGCTCATTTGATCGGCCATCAGGTACGCCCTCCAATGAGGCGCGGCCATGTCCCATCGCCCCAGCTCGTCCAGCGTGTCCGCGAGATTGTAATGAGCCATGAAGTTACGCGGGTTCGCTCCAATCGCTCGGCGGAACGCCTCGCACGCATCCTGATGCCGATCCTGCTGCGCGAGCAAGACGCCCAGGTTGTTCCAAGCGTCATCAAACGCCGGGTGCATCTCAACCGCCTGTCGATACCGTTCGATTGCTTCTTCGTGCCGAGCGAGCTGTTGCAGCGCGTGCGCGAGGTCGAATACGACCCGCGAATCGGGTCCACCAGTCAAAAGCGCTTGTCGGTACGATTCCACCGCTTCGAGCAAATATCCCTCCTGCTCCTGCTCGATTCCCAGCTCATGCCATTCCGCGGCGCTGGACGGGCCGATCGTCAGCCGTAGCGGGACAAAGGCGTCGTCTGCGTTTGTATTCGTTTCCCTCTCGGCCTGAAAGTCGAAATGAAGTTGCCCATCCCCGGCCAGCAATTCGCCCTTCGCCAGGCGCAGCAGCATCGGCCCGCCCGCCTCGATGATCGCCAGCTGCGCCAGCGGCTGGTCCACATCCGGCAACCACCCTTGAAACCGTTTGAGGTGGCGACGCAGTGCGCCGGCGCTGACGCCGCGTGACAGCAGGTCCGCGATCGTGCCGGCGGCGGACACCTGTCTAAAATCGAAGTACCAGACGCCGCCGTCCACGCGCACTGGCTCGACCAGGCCCGCCCTGACCCAAGCCCTCACTTGGTTCCTCGTTACGTCGAGCAGCTCGGTGATGGTGGAAATCGTGTAGAGGCGGTGGGTTCCCTCCGCATCCGCGTGACGGCCGATACCTTCCAGAAACAGCCGCTCCGACAGCACCGTGAAACGGTAGCCGTCACGCAGCTTCTTTACCCGAGCGTCGCGCAGGTACTGCCAGACTTGACCCGATCGCGTAAGCGGCCAACTCCGCTGACCGATGACCACCAGCGATACGCCCCGCCCGACGCCCATGGAATTGCTCGAATACCTGCCGCCGAGAGTCTCGATGACATCCGCGAACTGCTCGCGGCTCATGGTCGCCAGCTCGCCCACGCTAACGACGACCCCCCGCGCGATCAGCTCCATCACGTTCGGGGGCTGGGGCGGTGCGGTCACTGTCTTATTTACGATCGTCGGCGACACCGCTTAATCCTCCAAATACCGGGGCGCGGAGCATACCGCCGGGGGTTCGCTCCATGCAGCGGACGATGCAGTATAACGCCGGCTCGACCCACACGCCGCGTATCCGGGACGGGACGACAGGCGTGGGGCGGACGTGTGACCATAGAAAATCGTTGATCGTCGTTCGCGTGCGGGAGCTGAACCCGCTGCCGACCTTCCCGACGGAGGTCAACCTACCGCCGCTCTCACAGGCGACGATGAGCGCGCTGAAGTCATGGGTGCCTTCGGCGACGAAGCCAATCACCACTGCCGCCAGGGTCTCGAACCGTTTGATTTTCTGCCAAGACGCTGAGCGCCGCCCGGGGTGGTAGAGGCTGTCGAGCTTTTTGGCTACCACACCCTCCAGCCCGCGCGCGACCGCCGCGTCAAAGTACGCTTTGCCCCCTCCCGTCACGCCCTCCGACATGACGATGCGGCGCTCGTCGCAGCGTGCGAGCGTCTCCCTCGCGCGCTTGCGGCGCTCGGTCAGCCGTTGGGACATCATGTCTCTATACCGGGCGTAGAGCTGGTCGAAGACGATGTAGGTTGCCGGACGCGATCGCGCGGCAGCTTTGATCCGGCGCGGCGTCTCGCACTGATCGCGAGCTTGAAGCGCCGAAAAGTCTGGCGCGCCATCCGGCCGCAGCACCACGATCTCGCCGTCCAGCACCGTCCCCTTGGGGAGTCGGTTCAAGCACCCAAGTTCTGGATAGCGAAAGGTGATGGCGCGCCGGCGGCGGTTCATCAGCCGGACCCCGTCGGCATCGACGAAGCAGAGTGCGCGAGTGCCGTCCCACTTTATCTCAAAAAGGTGTTCATCGGAGTCGAATGGTTTGCCGGCCTTCGCCAGCATCGGCTCGATGAACGCGGGCAGTTTCCGGTGCAACGGCGGCAACGACTTCGTGCTTCGTTTCGGCACGGGAGTTACGAGGTCTTGCGCTTCCGGCTTTCGTTGGTCTTGCCGGCGGTGCCCGCGGCGACCATTTTGGAGGGTTTGCCGGCGCGCGCCCCGGGCTTCTTCGCCTCTGCCAAGCTCCGTTGAAGCGCTTCCATCAGGTTGATGACCTGCGGCGCATCCTCTTCGGCCGGTGTCTCGACAACCTGCTTGCCGGCGACCTTCGATTCGATGAGTTGTTGCAGTTTGACGGCGTAATCGTCCTGGTATTGGGACAGCTCGGGGTCGTCCACCGCCATCTGGTCGATAAGCTGCGTTGCGAGTTTCAGCTCCTGGGGAGTGACATCGAGCTTTGGCGTCTCGTCCTCAAACTCCTTCATGCCCTTCAGCTCTGCGCTGTAGGCGAGCAAGGACATGGTCAGGAGGTTGTTGCCCAGCGGCCGTACCAGCGCGATGGTTTTCTTCGCCCCCATGACGATCTCGCAGATCGCCGCGCGCCCCGCGTCTGCCATGGCCCGCTGAAGCAGGGCATACGGCTTTTGCGCGATCGGCCCGTCAGGTGTCAGATGGTAGTTACGGCCGGTGAAATATCGTGGATCAACCGCGCCTTCAGCCACGAACGCCGAGACGTTGATGCCTTTTTCCTTGGCCGGCCGAATCTTCTCGATCTCCTCTGGATCAATGATGACGTACTTGCCGTCATCGAACTCAAAGCCCGAAACGATCTCGTCGGCCTTCAACTCGCCATGCTGCGGACAAACCTTTTGGTATTTGATGCGGCTGTGGCAGGAGGCATGCAACTGATTGAGCGTGATCTTGTCGGTGCTGCTGGACGACGCGGTGTACAGTTTCACCGGTACGCTGACGAGTGAGAAACGCAGGAAACCTTTGCAGACCGGCCGAGACGCCATGAGAACACCTTCGGGGTTAGCCCCGAGTTGCTCCATCCGTGGATATGCGAGTTTGGGTTCGGCCCCGGCGTGGGCCTAGATCAACGCTCACAAGCATAGCAACCGCCCGCGTCGAAGCGAAAGAGTATCGTGAATGTTCACAGGGCGACGCCGTCAGCCGCGTCAAGATGCGGCGGGTCTGCCGCCCTGGGAAGGTTTTGTTTGGGTCTTCGCTCGGCTGATACACTTGCTCTATGCGAAAGCACATCGCGTTCTTGCTGCTGCTGGCGATGGTCGGTGCGACCGCTCGCGAGCGTGCGCCGACGACCGCCGTGGCGAACGAGGCGGGCATTGCGGTTTATTTCTCGCCCGACGGAGGTTGCACCGATGCCATCGTCGCGCGGTTGAATGCGGCGCGGAGAACCATCGACGTGCAGGCGTACAGCTTCACGAGCGTCCCGATTACCAAGGCCCTTATCGATGCGCACGCGCGGGGCGTGAAGGTGCGGGCGCTGTTGGACAGGAGCAATCAGACCGGGAAGTACAGCGGGGCAACGCCGTTGGCCAATCAGCAGATTCCCGTCTTCATCGATGCCAAGCACCCGATAGCGCACAACAAGATCATCATCATCGACGGCGCGACGATCATCACGGGGTCGTTTAACTTCACGAAGGCGGCGGAGGAATCAAACGCTGAAAACCTGCTGATTATCGACGGCAAGCCCAAGCTGGTCGCAGCATATCTGGCCAATTTCGAGAAGCATCTGGCGCACGCGAAGCCATATGAGCGGAAGGAATCGTCGTAGCCGAAGTTCACGCGCTCGCGCCGAGCTTCGCGGAGGCTACGCTCACGTCAATCAAGGGAGCAGCGATGGCGGCAAAAAAGACAAGCGGCAAAAAGCGAGCATCCGGCAAGCGAGAACTGATAAAGCCCAAGGGCGACGCCCGGTACATTCGACGCGACGCCAAGGGCCGCATCAAGGAAAGCGATGACATGGGCAGATCACTCAAGCAGGATCGCGCGCGCAAAGCAAAGAAAAAGGTAAAGAGCGGCTACGGCGACCGCGGCGATCGGTGACTCGACGCAGCAAGAGGACTCGAAACCATGGCGAAGAAGAAAATGAGGAATATGCGGTCGGCCGAGGACCGGCGTCAGACGCAGAACGGCGCTGGACCAAATTCCCGCAAGAGCCGCCCCGATGTTCCATCTACTCCCGCCAATAAGGCGGCGACCGGAAAGCAGAGCGCGTCCAAACGAGGACGCGGAAAGTAGAAGGTCGCGCCGGCGTGGCGTCAGAAGGATTCGCAGGTGGCGAAGGTCCGCAAAACACCAGCTCCGCGCGTGAAGCTCAGCAGCCTTCCCCACGCCAAGCCAGCTGGCCACGATCCAAGCGTTGACTTCCTCGTCATGTCGCTCATGTCGGCCATCGTGCCGATGATCGAGGCCAAGTGCGGCACGCTGAACAAGCGCGACCAGGGGACGCTAAAACGACACGTCGAAAAGGCCGTGCGGGCCATCGCACCAAAGCACACCTGATCTGAGCTTGGGGGGCAGTGGACGGGCTGAGTCATCCATTTGTTGGCCAACCATTAAACTGACGCATTGCTGCCGGCATCACCATCGCTACCCTCGCTGCCGTGCGTTCGGCTGATCTTCAACCCGAGCAGGCGGCGATCATGGCGCGGTCGCTGACGCGGCAGGCGAAATACCTGTCGCAGCTTTGTGCGCGCATGCAGCAACTTCGCTGGCAGACCGACGACCCCCTCTACGCGCATGCCCTCCGCGCCAAGGACGCGGTGCTGGCGCTGCTTGAAACGACGCAGCAGGTTCAGGAGCAGAACGCGCAGCCGGCGTGGATGCGGGCGATGCGACGATAGTCGCCGACCGCTGCTGTCGGCGTGGGACAAACGCTTGCGCCTTTACGATTTCGGGGACTGCCGCTTGTAGGTGATTACGCGCAGCATCGACAACACCTTGGCGCGGTCCTTTTCCGGGACTACCGGGTTTTCGACCGGGCGACGCAGGATGTGCGGGTCGCGATTCAGGCTGGACCTCATCGTCGCCGGTTTGCCCGATGCGCCTTTCGTCGCCATCATTCGCCCCCGTCTCCACCCACCTCATCGCACCGCCGGCGCTTCTCAATCCGATCATTTTTCCGCCGCCGGCGCGACTGATGGCGACGCGCCTCGTTGTGACGCGGCTCGTCGCCGATTTCGCTGATGGTCTTCGCGCTGCCTTGCGCGCCTTCGTCGGCCCCGGTTGGCTCCGGCCGCGCGAAACTCTGCCACGACGAGCTGCCATCGGCGTACTTCGTCGAGTAGGCGCTAATCTTCCCCAGGCCGGACGGGCCACTAAAAAGAATGTGCATCCGACCGACGTGTTCCTCTGGCGAAAAATCTTCGCGGAAGGCTTTCGAGTCAGCCGCCGCCTGCTCGCACGTTTCGTCGTCGCGCATCGGTCGCGACGTGCGGATCAGGAGCGAGTTGCTCTGGCCGTTCTGCCATGGCCGCGTGTGCTGCTCCACATATCGCGTGACGCCGTCCTGGTCTGTCTCGACCCGGGTTTCAACCTTCTCGACCGGTTCTCGCATATGCCTCCTTCGTTAGGGCCTGGGCGGCGGACAGCCAAAAAGCTGCCGCGTCTTCCCTTCCAGATATTCCCGCGTATACCACTCGCTCTGATAGAAGAAGCTGCCGTCCTTGAATATATTGAACAAGCGGGTGAACCTGTCCCCATCCTGTTCGCCCCCGCAAGCCCGCGTGCAATCCAAAGCGGCGTCGTCGGCGAAGGCCAGCGAATCTGCTGCCGCGAGCTGGGCCGTTTCGCCATCGCGAATAGGACGTGAACGGCGGATGCGGAGGTAGGCGGAGCGCCCGCCCCTGGCCGGATCAGGGCGCGTGCTTTCTTCGACGAAACGCCGAGCGCCGCGCTCATCAGTCTCAATTCCAGTTTCAGTCACCAGCTCAGGTTCGTCCATCAAGCCTTGCTCCTCAAAATTGCTCGGGCGAGGTTTTCGTGGTCTTCAGGTTGCCATCGCGGCGCGGGTACAACGTGACCGTATCCGTAGACCACACGACTTTGTCTCCTTGCTGATAGTGAAAAAAAACAAACTGTTGATCCGCGACCTCGCAGGCTTCATCAGGGCCGAAGCGAAGCTTTTCGCCGTACCAGGTCTTGCCAGCCGCGTACTTCAGGCGATATGTCCCCGGCGGAATGTTGATCGTCGCTGAGCTGCCCGCGTGGACGAACAACAACGCGACGACCGCACGCGATGCCCAATCCTCCAACTTCACCAGATGATGGCCGTCCGTCAGCCGCGTGTCGATCGTCAATGTCGGCGCGGGCGTGCCGGCAAAGTAACTCCATGCCGTGCCGTTCTGTGGCGTCGGGACCGGCATTGCTCTGAAGGTCGTACGCGGCCGCGATTTCGATGCCAAGTTGCTCACGTGGCTCAGAAAGACCACCAGTGCAATGATGACCGCCGCCGTGACGACAAATTGCGCAGCCGGCTTTACCGCCCGCGTCCATCGCACGCGAACCGCCGCAGCGCCCGGGCGGACTTTCGCCTCCACGGCGTGTGGCCGGGTTATCGTCAGCAACTCCGATGAGTCGAAGGTCTTCGTCCCGCATCGTGGACAGAAGTTCGCCTCCTTGGGCGCGTTGCACTTACAACTTGGACAGATTCTCGCCATTAACCTCCATCGTGCCGACCAGCCTTCAGTTGCCTGCGGACGCCTTCATCAGCTCCGTCGCCGCGAGGTACGCCCGCGCCTTGATCGAATAGCCGTGGCCGAACCAGACCGAGTCCAACTTCCGGATCATCGCCGCTGCCGTTGGGTCGTCGGCGTTGCTACCGGGGCGCTGCGGAAAACAATGATCGACGAACTCGGTGACGCCGTTGTACGCCGCCCAAAGCGTGCCCCTCACGCCTCGCAGATCGTTGCCTTTGCCGCTGTCAAAGAAGTACCCGCACCAGATACGGTTCTCCGTCGCCTTTGCCGTCGCGCGCTCAGCATCGTCACCCTGCGGGTCAGGGAATACCTGCCGCAAATAGCGGTCGAGAGTCGCCGCGTGCAACTTCACCTTAACCATGCCTTGGAAAACCCGCTCAATGAGTTGGTAGCGGCGATCGACGATCCCCAGCAGGTCGCGAATGCGACGCATCCGTGCTTCCAAGCTTTTCAGGTGCGGTACCCACAGCGTCTCGCCAGTACGCAGCGCCATCGTCAACGTGTTGTTGCAGACAACGCGGATGGGGGTGAACTTGATCTGCACAGCGCTGGTGCCGTCGTGGCTGTTGCTGAGCAGGAGAAATTTGTTCACCCGGTCATCAGCAGCGACGACCATGTCATCGGGCAGCCTTGCCAAAATCCAAATGCGTTCGCCGTCCCCCAGCGCGCCGGCTGTGTGATATATGGCCGCATCCATGCCCACAATGTCATCGAAGAAGGCGAAGGCTTCGCGATTTTGCAGCGGGGTGTAGTTGGTACCCACGATGCCAAAGATCGGCTTGGGGTGGCCCCACCAATCCTTCCGTATGACGGCGAAGCGGTCAGGCACGGCATGGGTCTGCTTGCCGTCGAAGGCGACGAGGGGTTTCTTGACCACGTCCCAATCGAGATTCGCGGCCTTGATCGCTTCAGCGGATGTTGCCGGCCGGTCGAGCCGCGTGCCCAGCCCATGCCACGGGGGCTTATCGACGTAGAACATCGACGCCCTTCCGTCCTGGATTTGTAGTTCATGGGCCATGCGCCGTTTCGCTCCGATCAATGGTGCGAGGCGCTGACGGAAATGGGCCGACAAAAAGGTTACGCCATCACAGTTCCTCGCAAACTATTCCAAGGATACTGGGAAGACCCATGAGGGGTCAACCAATAGCGTGACCGGGGTGCTGGGCGAGCAGATTCGGAAAGCGCGGGAGCGGGCCGGGTTGACTCAAGAGCAGTTGGGCTTCAAGGCGCGCGTATCGCGAAACTACATCAGCCTCGTCGAGCTGAACCAGCATTCCCCCACCGTGAAACGCCTGCTTGATATTACATCTGCACTGGGGGTCAGGGCCTCGACCCTCATTGCAAGAATTGAGACGCAGCGGCGGGGTCGCATTCGATAGGCCTCAGCGGGCGCAAATTGGCTCGTCCATGGCGTCGCCAAGGCATAGGGTGGGGTCGCATTGGACTAACGTTTCAACTCCGCCGCGATTGAGGCAAACTGGTCAAACGCAGTTTGCAGGTCATCAGCGATGTCCTGCGCCAGCACGTCCGGTTCCGGCAGGTCATCAGAATCTTCAAGGCTTTTGTCGCGCAGCCAGAAAATGTCCAAGCTTGCCTTGTCGCGCTTGACCAGCTCGTCGTAGTCGAAGGATCGCCAGCGGCCTTCGGCATTCTTCTCGCTCCAGGTCGCCTTGCGCTGATGGCGGTTTCCGGGGTTGTAGCACTTCACGAACTCATCCAGATCGGCCCGGCCCAGCGGTTGCTCCTTCTGCGTGAAGTGCATGTTGGTGCGGAAGTCGTAGACCCACAGCTTCTTCGTCCATGCAGCCTCTTGGGCGGTCTTGGCGTCGAAGAAAAGCACGTTCGCCTTGACACCTTGCGCGTAGAAGATGCCGGTGGGCAGGCGGAGCAGTGTGTGAACCTCAAAGTCGTGCAGCAGCTTCCGCCGGACCGTCTCGCCCGCGCCGCCCTCGAACAGCACGTTGTCCGGCACGACGATGGCGGCGCGGCCATTGATCTTCAGCAGCGTTTTAACGTGCTGTAGAAAGTTGAGCTGCTTGTTCTTCGTCGTCGTCCAGAAATCCTGGCGCTCATAAGCGTGTTCTTCTTTCTCAATATCGCCTTCCTCATTGACCACCGCGATGCTGCTCTTCTTGCCGAACGGCGGATTGGTCAGCACCATGCTGAACCGCTCGCCTGGATCGGTGGCGAGGCTGTCCACGCCGCTGCGGATCGGGCAGGGGTCGGCGTCGATGCCGTGGAGGTAGAGGTTCATGATGCACAGGCGCGCCGTCGCCGCGACCAGCTCCCAGCCGATGACCAAGCCTTTGCGGATATGCTTCTTCTGCTCGGGGTCAAGGTCTTTGCCGTGGTGCTTGACGACGTGGTCATGTGCCGCAAGCAGGAACCCGCCGGTGCCAGCGGCGGGGTCGCAGACGGTATCGTCTGGCGTAGGACGCATGACATCCACGATGCCTTGGATGAGCGGGCGCGGCGTGAAATACTGTCCCGCGCCCTTTGGCGATTCGGCGGCGCTGCGTGAGAGTAGGCCCTCGTAGATGTCGCCCTTCACGTCAGAGTCCATCCGCGTCCAATGCTCCGCATCGATCAGATCGCCGATCAGGCGCTTGAGCGTCGCCGGGTTCTGAATCTCCGTGTGGGCTTTTTTGAAGATTTCGCCCAGCATCCCGCCTTTCTTTCCCAGCTCTTCAAGGATCAAGCGGTAGTGCGTCTCCGGCTCGGCCCCGTCGAGCTTCAGCAGGCTCGCCCACCCGTACTTCGCGCGCACTATCGCCGGCCGGTTGTACGGCGGCTTGGTCATCTCGTCGGCCATCTTCAGGAACAGGAGGAAGGTGATCTGCTCCGTGTAGGCCATGTACGCTAAACCTCACCCCTTCGCAGGCTGCCCGGCTCGCCGCTGATCTGGCACGGCAAGGCCGGTATCTGTCGCGGCTGTGCGCTCGCATGGCGGCACTGGGCTGGGCGGCTGATGATCCCCTCCACGCTCGGGCACTCCGGGCGCGTGATGCGGTCTTGTCGTTGATTGCGGTGGCCGATGATCTGCAACGGGTGCCGGATGATGAACGGCCCGCGTGGGTGAGGGCACGCGGCGGTTGAAGCGGGCATAACTCTTGCCGTCACAATTTGAAGTGCTGTTTGAGTCGCTCCATGGTGTAATGCCACTTTTCGTCTACCGGTAGAGCCACGATGTTCTGGTTGCCGAAAAGCCCCCGTTCTTTGAACGCCTCCGCGAGTGGCACGGTCTTGAGCCACCGCACGCGTACCACCCACTCAGCGCGGTCGGGGTTCTCCGCGACGGTTGGGAGTTGTGCCGCGCGTACCGGCAGCGACCGAAGCGGCACCGGCTTGCCTCGCGACTGCACCGTAAACCTGTCGATGGGCTGGGCTGAATCCTCGATCACGCCCACGCCCACGTAGCCAGCATGTGGCACGCTTACCCAAATGCGGTCGCCGGGTTCCAACACACTGATTCGTTGCTGTGCCCATCGCCGTCCGCCAGCGCTTAGAAACCCGTACTCGCGTGCTTCCTCCCAGTCGCGCGATTCGTTTGTCCCAAAGTTGAAGTAGTAGTCGTCCGTCGCGCTTGTCGCCCGCGCCGGTTGTGATGATCCTATTTTGATCTTGCTGACTTCGACTACGACGCATTGATCTAATTCCATCCGCCGTATGACGGTGGCGCTGACGTTCCACGGCCCGCCGTGCTTCTTACTACAACGCGCCGATATGGTCGCACCCATCACCCACCCCCCCACGAGCGCCTCGCCCCGGACGGCCACAAAGGTCCGCAGGTCCGAGTTCTCATCCTTTGCTTTTTGAAGTGTCCGCAAGTCCAGCGCGGCCTTGCTGTTGTTCCCGTAACAAACGCCGCCGTACGCCTCCAACGCCCACCCTGCACCTCCGAGGTCTGGAATCCGCTGCGGTAGATGCTCCCCCTCTCTGCAATCGGAGCTTTGTTGCGTCGGGGCACAGATTGTTGGTTCAAACCCGATACTGCTGAGCATTTCCGCCGCTGCAAGCAGCACTTCCATGTGCCCCAGCGCGTGGTAGATTTCTTCCGGCCGTTCCTCGGCCGGAAGAATCAACGAGCATGTGCGGCGGGCGGCAGTCAGGTCTATCGGCGCGGCAGCCGAACGCACGGCGCTGGCTATATCCTTCCAGTCGCCTTTAACGGCGTTCGATTTGCCTCTGGCAAGCCACGCCGCTGCGAGGGTTGTGTACGCTCGTTCGAGTTGTTCGCGCACCGTCTCCGTCGGCGTCTTCGTGATGGTATTGATGAGGTGCGGCATACTTAGGATTTTATGGCTACGACGTTTGCATAGGCTGCACGCGCCCAGTCGCCAAGCTGCTCTGGTACATCATCGGCAAGAGTGATGGTGAGATACTTAGTTAGCCTCGGGTACTTCTTGTCGGGCGGTGGCGGCTGTAATACTGCGGCCGTCACATATTCCGGCAAAGCGAGTCCTACCACGATCTCGGCAGACTTCTTCAACCATGCCACGGCATACACCACCGGGGTCTCGTTTTGTCGGAACAGATACTTGACGTAGATGGTGGTCAACTCGGCAAACGTGTCAGGCGATACATTCAGCAAAGTCTGACTTAGGTCGAGAAATTTAGCGCGGAGAGGCTGCCAACTCGGTCCGCTCACGCGCGCCACCGCTCGGGGGTCTAATCGAGTCACCTAGTCTTCGCCCCCCTCTGCTTCCGCATCTGGGTCAACCTCGATGTCGGGCAGCGCTTCGTTGCCACGGCCGTCGATGAGATTATCAAAGTCAAGCTGCTCTTGGGCAAGCGCTTGGTTCGCCTGCTGGCGGTTCTGTCGGGCGCGCTCGATCCCTGCAATGATCCGCCGTTGCTCATTCGGGTCTGGGGGGAAACAAATCTCAAGCTGCTCGAAGTCTGGTTGCTGGGTGCGGCGGCGGTTGCTGTGGCCAGTGGTGATGGCCCTGAACGCTCGTTGAAAGTAGCGCGATCGCAGCAGCACACCCAGAAAGTCTGGCCGTACACGGTCGTCGGTCACTTCATAGATCGGAAATTCTTTGGTCACGAGCGCACCGTCGAAATTGCGCGGCACCACCGAGATGCAACCTTTCCACAGGTCGATAGATGAATACACCACGTCGCCTGCTTCGGCCCGGTGCCACGTCGATGGGCTGTCGGCGAAGTACATGCCCAGCCACTCGGGCGGGTTCCTTCCCTTCCCTGCGGCGCGCGGCCTGATGTCACCGGTCTGAGAGAGTGTCATCACGACAACCTGCTGGTCGGGTTGCTCGCTTGGGTCAACCTCTTCCTCTCGGCGCTGCATAACTTCATCGAGTCGGAGCTTCACCCATCCCCGTGGCGCAGTGAGCGCCTCGCGGGATTTGAAGAGGTGATACTTGGGGTCGAGGCGGTTGCTGGCGTGCGCCGCCCAAAGTTCGAGAAAGCCGATGCCCATGCAGTCAGGCGACGTGTGCGGCTGGTACGCGCCGGGGTCGTTCTTGAATCGCTGATACTCCCCGAGAATTGTGTCGTTCTGGTTCGGGCCGATCTGCCCCTGTGCATCGCTGGTGTAAAGTTCGTTGCGACCACCCGTCGCGCCTGACGGGCTGTAGCCTACCCAGTTGGCCTCGGCGAGAAATACCCTGTAGTCCATCTCGGTACGCTCGTAGGCGCTCTGGATCGCAACAGCCGGGTCAAGCCGTTCAACATCGTCCTCGTCCTCGTGTTCTTCTTCGTACTCTTCCTCCACCTGCTTTATTGCTCGCTCAAGGGCGCGGCGCTCGCGGGCTGTGAACTTCTGGAAAATCAAAATGGAAGTTTTGTTCTGCGCGCCGGATTTTCTAAACGCGTAGTCGGGTAGTGAGACCACGGCAAGTATTCGGCCGCTCTTGGCGATAAGTTGTCGAACCTGCGGACAGTTCGATTGAAGTCCCTGATTGTTCAACATCCCATCTGGCACAACAAAACCGAGTCGTCCACCGTTCTCCAACAGGTCGATCGCGCGCTCTAGGATCACGTGTTCCGAGTCCACGCGCGTCCTGTCCGTCGCGATGGTGAACGCTTCAAGCTCGTTGCTGCCAAGATGGTCCTCATCACCTGCCTCAACACTGTCACCAAAAGGCGGATTACCCACCACCACCGAGAATCGCTCGCGAGGCGGGTTGAGGCGTGGCAGGTCAAATTCCAAGTCGAGGGCGCTGCGGTCGCCCTCAATGTTGGTATGGCCGTCGTGGTGCAGCAACAGGTTGATTTTGCAGATTCGGGCGAGAATGTTGTGAAGTTCAATGCCATACACGCGGGCGGCGGCAAAGTCGAGTTTGAGGCGTTCGCGCTGGGGCTGCCCCGCGTACTCACGGTCGATTCGGTGCCACGTCTGCAACAGCGCTTCGAGAAGAAAACCACCGCTCCCGGCTGTCGGGTCGATCACAAAATCACGTGGGCCGATGTCCAGCATGGCCACTGTCCACCGGGAAAGCTCGCGGCGCGTGAAATACTGGCCCAAGTCGCCTCTAAAGATCGAACCAAAGAAATGCTCAAACGCTGCGCCGATGCTGTCTACGTCGGTGCGCTCGAAGCTCAGTCCCTCAAGCATCTCGACCACCACCGCTACCTTCTGGTCGGGGAGTCTGATGCGCGTGTCCGGCGGAAAGATGCTCGGATCACTGCGGCATGCCTCTCGAAACAACTCATGCACCCGATTGGCAACGGCGGCGTCGGTCTCATTGGTGCCGCGTTGAAACGGGCGGCGCGTACCGTTGGTCGTCGTGCGCTCGTCGATCACCTTTGCGAACAGGAGCTTGCTCCACTCGTCGAACGCGGTCAGTGGGTCGCGGCGTCCTCCCGCCCAAATCGCAGAGTGGGCGCGGCGCACGGCCTGCTCAAGCTGGGCTGCGGTCGCCGGGCCGATGTCCTGCTGCGTCCCCGCGACGTAGCGGTATTCCGGCACGTCCCCGTACTGGGCGGGCACGGCATCACGGTTGCCCATCCTGTTGCGGTCACGCTCCTGTGCGGGGAAGTTCCCTACGTCATAGAACCTCGAATCGGCCCCGTCGTCGTAGAGCATCAACGGCGCTCGTAGAGAGTTCGCGTTTCCGAAGCCCTGCTCTATCGCCTGCGTCTTGGCTCGCTGCGACACCCTCGGCTCTTTGTTCTCGACCACCAAATACGGGTCAACGCATCGGTCATCTCGGTAGACCACAATGTCTGCTTTGTCCTCAGGCGTGCGGCGCGGCACTACCACCTCTGTCTTCATGCGAGCGGCGGGATAATCCCTCCGCGTGATGAGCCATGCGATAGACTGCGCCCGCACGGGTTCCTCCGGGTCGGTCCAGTCGTACTCTCGGGAGTTTTTCAGGTTGTACTTAACGCGGTCGTTCTTGATCTCGATGACACCACGGTCAATTGCCGCCTCAATCTCTGCGGACAATTCGGCCACCGATGCGTTGTTTGCGTTTTGTCGCGCCATGCGATGTGGATTATGCGGCGCGCAACCTCTTTGACAAATCGGGTGCGGCGTCACTTCGCCGGGCTGACGTATCGCTCGGCGTGCGAGACGTGGTTTTCAAAGTTCTGCTGGTACGCGGCCACGAGCTTCGGCTTGCCGTCGATCACGAGCAAGTTTTCCGCGTTCGAGTTTTCGGCGGCGGCTGTGAAATTGAAGCTCCCCGTGATGATTGTGCGGCCGTCGATGATGATGATTTTGGAGTGCGTGATGGCGTGTTTCTTGTCGATCGAGACGGGTACTGGTGGTTCACCAGATAGGTCGCGCCGCTGTATTTCCCGGTCTGGTTGCTCCGATCTAGGACGGCTCGCACTTTGACACCACGATGCGGCCTCGCCGATTGCTTTGGCTATGGCTGTGCTGGTGAAGCTGTAGGCCTGCACATCGATGGGTTTTGTGGCGGCTTCAATCCTCGCGACAATCGCGTCTGTGCATCCGCCACCCGGCGAGAAATAGACGGTGATACCGTCCTCGGTGGTCGGGGGCGCGGCCGGTTTGTCAATTCGAGGGGCGGCGGCGACGGCCAAAATCATCAGCAGCATCACGGCCGATATGTGCGATTCATGGCCTGTCGATCTACCTCGACTTGTTTGCGATTCGATTAGCCGGGCGGCATGCTTAGAAAGGTGTTGCAATCGATCGCCATTGCTATCCCCATCTCAATCTTCAACGCAACGCTCGCCGCGCTTGTCCGGGCATTTGTCGAATGGCAACGAGACCCGAGTGACCAAAAGGGGCGACGGGGATTTATGATCGCGTCGTATCTCTCCATCGCCTGCAATGGCACGGTCATTGTGACTCTATGTGCCTATTACGGGATGATGCACTCAGATTTTGTTGTGGTGGTTATGGGGATAGTCGTAATGACGGCACTGATGTGGTGGTCGCTCTACCCCCTTAGCTCTAAATTCGCCGCCTCTAAATTCGGCCAGCCTGAATTCGCCGACACGCTCGTCGACTGGCGAGTCAACTGGCGAAACGCCGTTTTAGTCAACATGATTTGGTTGAACGTCGCGATTGTAATCCCGATGGCGTGGGGCATGTGGGATGCCCCACGAATTGCGCCGACAACTCGACCCTCCGAGCCGACAACTGCACCCTCCACGGTAGCATCTCGACCCGCCCAAAGGTGATCGCTGTTTGGTACTACTGGGGCTGCATGCGCCCTATGCGACTACACCCACACCCTCCGCGCGTCTGTTGCTGGGGCGCGGCCTCTTGCTGTCCGGCCTCGGTGAAGAGGTGCGACGGGCAATCACCGGCGCTGGCGTGGTCATGAATGTCGCGGCCGTCTATCAGACAAATGCACGGGCCAGCGCACCATGCCTGACGTTGCGGGCATCGATGACAGACGAGAAGATTTTGAGTCAGGACACTCGGCGTCATTCACTTGTGCCGTGCATGCTTCTGCGGCGGGCGCGAACGTCGTCAACGTGTCGAGATTGAAACTGACCACGTAAACCGAGTCGGCGAACGGTGTGGGAACGTCGGGAGCCATCACGTCGCCATAGGAGTTAGTCAGGTTGATGCCGTGATAATTCTTGTTCACGCCTTCCTGAGTCTTTGCGGCCGCGCGGCGTACTCTCTTGTTCCATCGCACGTCCGATCCGCCGGGGCGATGCGCGATGACCAGCTATCCGCCGCCGGCGGACCCTGGCAGTGCGCTGGTGACGATGGTGACGGTCTCGCGCGGCTCCGCTCCGCACCGAATACATCGCCCGGCAGCGTCGTACGGCATGCTACCCCCGTTGGCCTTGGCCGGCGGGATGACCATCGGTACCCAGCCGAACCGCCGGTCTGTGCTGTAGCACGCCAGGCAGGTCCCAAACCCGGCCCTCTTGATCTGCTTCTCCAAGGAATCGATGCGACGTTTCATCACGGTCCGTGTCCCTCCGCAAGCTGCGCTTCGAGCGCTTCACGCCGGTGCTTCCATTCCGGCGTCACGAACTCCAGAACGAACGGCGGCTTGGCTCCGCAGGTGGGGCATCGGCCGCCAGCGAAATAATCCCACGGCTTTCCGCAGACCACGATGGGGATTACCCCGCAAGCTACCCCCCATCGCCCGCCGCAACGCGGACATTTCCGGTGGGTGACCTTGTTGAGCCTCTTTTGCAGGTGCTTGAGTCGTTGTCTCATGATCGTATCTCCCTCTCTTCCTGGGCATCGTCGAGCCGCTGCTCCAGTGCCTCAAGGCGCTCGATCATGTCCAGCTCAACAGGCGGGCCGAGAAGGCGCTGGAACAACTCGCGGATGGCGGGCACGTCGCCAGACTTCGCCTGGGCCAGCAGCGTCGCCACCACCTCCCGCACGTCGGCGGGCGTGACGGCCTTGAGCAGAGCCGAGCGGAAGCGGGCGACGCGACGGGCGTGGGGATTGCCCGGCCCACCGCCATAGCCTTTTGCGAACCTGCCACTGCCGTCCCTGCCATTACCGCCATTTGCTGATGGTGCATTGCTCATGTCTGTTCAGTTATTCCCCGCCCGATCCCCCGCACGGCGCTCACCCAAACAATCCGTCCACCATGCGCAGGTCTGCTGCGGTGGCATTCTCACCGACGGCAACCGGGCCGGCAGAACAAGGTTGCAAAATACCGTCACCATCGTCACCGCCGGCGCAAGCGTCGGTGTTACCGTCAGTTACGGGTGACGATGTGGGTGACGTTGGAAGTCTTGCATCGTCACCTTCACCGTCACCCACCTCATATCGATCTGACGGGGCTGGCGACGCTGGTGACGATGGTGACGGTGTCTTACGCTTCTGCTCCAACACGAGCGGTGTGCCATGCTTCGTGTGCTTGCCGATGATGACATCGACCCCCGCAGCTCTCAGGTTCGGTGCGATCCGGCGCACTTCTCCCGAAAGCGCGCGTGACGACTTCGGCCAATCCGCTGGCGTCTTGGCGCTGCCATTTCGGTCCTTTGCCAGAGTAGCCTCCAGGGCACCCAGCAGTTCCCTCATCAAACCTTCGAAGCCGCCGCGTTCTTCGACCAGCTTCAGGATCGGAGCGCCGATGGAGCTGGCTTCCAAGGCGCTGTCGTTCGCCGACGCGCGGTTGTTCATGTACGCGTCGATGAAACTCCCCGCCGCCCAGGGCAGCGCCGGCTCGCACGCGATGACCCACTTCGCGAAATCAGCCATGCGCGGCAAGCGATCGAGCTTGACAGTGGCAATGTTGGCCATGCCGGCGGCGACCGCATCGAGCAGCGCGCCCAGGATGCGCGGGCGGGCTTCAAGAAATTCCTGCCACAAATCTGCCTCAGCTTTGCGATCGGTTTCGGCGATCTGCATAAGCGTGACGAGGATGCTCCTATCCAGGAGGTCCGGGCGGGTTGCCACGTCCTCGATGCCGTTGAACAGGACCGGGCGCATGGCCTCGAAGATCATTTCCTCGCCGTTGGAGTACAGCTCGCGCGTCGAGAATCCGCCGCCGGTGCTGAGGCGGCACAACGAGTCGCTGAGCCACTGGCGGATTTGGCTCAGGTTGTCGAAGCCAACGACCAAGCTATTGGTTGCCGCGATCATCAGGTCGCGCGGTTCGCGTGGCTCAGAACGCAATGGCGCTCTGTTTGGATCGACGAGGGCGCGGATGAGCTTCTGTGCATTGCTCTTGCCCGAACCCTGTTCCCCGTAAACGCCCAGGAGCGGGAACGGCCCGCGCCCCCGCAACGCGCCGAGCATCCACGCGACGAGCAGCACGAAATCTCGCCCGTCCTGCACATTCAGGAACTTGCGCAGCTCGTTGACCGATCCGCCCGCGACTGGCGCGGGGAGCGGCAGCATTGCCCGCCGACGAATGAACTTAATGGGCGGGTCGGCGGTGATCGACCACCCGCCCGGCGCGATCTTCACCGCGCGCCAGCTTTCGTCACACAGATCAAGGTAGATCGCGTCGCCGTGCTGCGCGACCCGAACGCCGGTCGTCGCGTTGTCGCCGTCGAAGATGGCGGTGCCGGCCAGCACGCCCAGCGCGTCCTGCAATGCCTGCCTCCCCACCGGCTTCTGGTACGTCCGCCAGAATTTCGCCACCAGCCAAAGCTGAAATCCTTCAGATTTTACGGCGTGATTCTCATAGTGATCTTCGACCTGGATGGTGGCGTAGGCGGCGTCGCCATCGTGCCAGTAATCCTCCTCGCGCGCCAGTTCGACCAGGAGCTTTGCCTGTGAAACCCGTTCCTGCGCGTCCATGTCGCCGCCGACGGCATCACTTTCGGCGCGGTCGAGCGCTTGTTCGTCGCATCGGCTCATGCCGCCTCCCGCGTGAGCGTTTGGGCGAGTGCCTGCACGACCTGCATCTCACCGCTGATGCGAACATCCACCACGCCGTAGTATGCGAAAAGGTCCTGGACGGCGTCATTGACCGCGCAACGGTCCAGCCCCTCGTGGTCACGCAGATCGCGATAGGTCTTGTGATCGAGGTAGATTTTGCGACCGTGCCAGTTGATATAGGCCAACAGCCGCTCGGCGCAGAGCGTGTGCCGGGGTGATGGGACATGACGGCAACTTGCGTTTCGTCGGAACTTATTATAGTTTTTCATTGTCAAAGCTTTCTCGCCGCTCAGCGCTCGCTAAAGTTGCTGGCGGCGTTTTGGTTAGTTGGTTCCAATTTCAAAACCGGCTTCGGCCAACTCAGCCTCTGCATCGGCAATGGCGCGACGACGCCCAGCGGTGGTGCAAAGCGCGCCCTCCCCGCCGTCGGCCCGGGTGAGCGCGCCGTAGAAGCGGCCAAGAGCTTCGCGGGAGGTGTATCGCCGTCCCCCACAGCGCACCCATTCCAGCTTCACCCCACGAAGACCGGCCGTCGCCCATCGATAAACTTGGGACTTGTGCGGCCGGCCGGGGATGACCTTGGGGGCATCGGAAAACGGCACGAGTGTTTCGGATTCGGTGTCAATCATGCGGGGTTATTCCCCGCTCGCGTCCGGGCGCGAATCGTTGCAAATCAGGCGGTTTTCCACTCGTTTGCAAAACGGCGAATGCCCATTTGATCCCCTTTTGATCCCCTTTTACGGGCGCGGCGTCATCTGCCCCTTGAGGAGGCGATGCCCGGTCCCTATCGCCTTTAACCCGGCCTTGACGTAGCGAGCGAAGTTCGCCGGCGTTGCTGCCAGGCGGCAGTGTCGAAGCTCGCCCGGGAATGGTCTTGGTTGGTCGCGCAGCCAGGCGTAGATTTCTGCGACCGTGGATTTTGGGGGCAAGGCCGCGCGCCCCCACTTGTAGAGCTGGACACTGTCCTGCCACGAGCGCTGCATCCGCGCCGCTGAAGCCGGCATGATGATCCCGCTGGACCTCGTCGTCAGCGCCTTGCGGAGTCTCGGTAGGGCGACTTTGAGGTCGTCCTGGGCGAAGGAATCGCCAGCCAGCGCGCGGTCGATCAGCGAGCAGACGTAATCGACCATCCCCACCAACTCGGCGTTCGCGACGGGCGCAGCCATCTTGCACTCCCGGTTGATTCCGCCAGCCTGCGTCTGACCGGCGCACCGGGGGAAGAGTAGCCGCCAATCAGTGTACGACGCTACCCGACCTCCGCCGCGATCCTCATCGCCTGCGCGGCGTTCTTTTCGGCGTAGACCTGGGTGATCGTCACGTTCTTGTGGCCCAGCAACACCTGCGCTGCCTCCAAGCCATGTGTCTTGCGCAGTTCGGTGCCGGCGGTGTGCCGAAGCTGATGGGGGTGCCAGCGATGCGATCTTGTCCACCGCCGCAGTTCTTCCCGCTGTTCGGCCGTAAGCCTCGCCTTGCGCTCCGCCTCACTTTCGCGTCGCACCTTGGCGCGTTCACCTTCGCCTTCGATCCGCGTGCGGCGACGAAGAGGGTCGGGCGGCGGAAACGCGATGTCGCAGGCCCGCGCAATCGCCTTGGCGTAGCTGGCGGTTGTGTAGCGGCTCCCGGGCGTCCGCGCCGGTTTTCGCTTTTTCGCGCTGCCCGGGACGTTGCCGCAGGAGAGCGGCGTCGTGCGCGCAGCGTGGCGGCGCTGTCGGCGGGACTGTTCGGCTTCGCGCGGGTCGAAGAGGAACGCCTGCGGATCGGGCTTGAGGAACGGCCGAATCAGTTCCTGGACCCTGGGGCCGAGATAGACCTCGCGTTGATGGCCGTGATGGAGCGTCTTGTGCTGGGTGGGCCGGTAAATCCACGGCTTGGTCGTGGTGTCGATGTCACAGCCGCGCATGGCGCACAGCTCACCGGGGCGCATGCCGGTGATGCGTTGCATCTGGATCATCGCGGCGACCTGCCGCGAGACGTGGGGCAGCACCGCATCGACGGCGTCAAGCGCGACCGGCTTCACCGGCTCGGGTTCGCGCGCTTCGGATCGGCCGGCGCGCAGTCCGCCGACCGCGAGCAAGCCGTGGTGAACGTGCGGCGGGACCATTTCATTTTCCGTCGCCCACTTGAAGCAGCGCTTGATGGTGCCGACCGCGTGGTTGACCGACGGCCTGCACCAGCCGGCCTCGATCATCAGCTCGCGCACGGCCTTGAGCTTCAGCGGCGAGAACTCCACCGCCGCCAGCCGGGCATAGAGTTTGGTCAATGGCGAGAGTTCGCGAACGATGCGGCTCGCTTCGCCGGTCGGGGTGCCGTCGGGTCTGCGGTAATAAACCAGCGCGTGTTTGCGATACGCATTGACAAGCTCGGCGATCGTCAGCGCCACTGGCGCAACGGGCAGTTGCCTCCCCGCCGCGATCCATTCGCTGACCAGCCGGTTGTATTTGTCGCGGCTTTCCAAGGAGGCGTACTTGCCGAGCAGGATGTCGCGCCCGCTGAGGGTGACGATCGCCTGGCCGGATTGTTTGTGGCGGCGGTAGGACGGGACGGCGTTGTTGAGTAGCTTGGGCATGGCGTGCCTCCAATGGTCGAAAACGGAAATCTTCCGTTTTTTCCGAGCATCTTTGGCCGCGCTGCCCGACATCGGACAGGTACGCTTTTGATAGCGTTCGGCGTGTATTTACATCAAAATGGGCCCGACAAGATTCGAACTTGTGACCTCGTCCTTATCAGGGACGCGCTCTAACCAACTGAGCTACGAGCCCGCAACGGGGAGCAAAATCTTACGCCGGCCTGAGGTGCTGTCAACGTGGCGGCACGCTGCGTAAGATGCGTTAGCGTCATCACCGAGGAGGCGCTCATGCCCGAGTTGGAGTTCTCCGTCCTGCTGCTTACCGCCGCCCCGCCGGGACAGGTCACCGAAGCCGGCGGCGCCTTCGTCAAGATTGACGGGCGGGAAGCGCTGCTCAAGAGCGTTGAGCTCTTCCTCAACCGCGACAACATCAAGCAGATCCAGCTCGCCTTCGACGCCGACGAGATGGACGAAGCCAAGCGAAAATTCGGCGGACACCTGAGCTTCTCGGGCGTGAAGCTGGTCGCGTCCGGGACGCGCTGGATCGACCAGATCGCCGCCGGCGCCGAGAAGCTCGCCGAGAGCGCGACGCACGTGATCGTGCACGACGCCGCCCGCCCCGCCGTCGCGTACAGCGACATCGACTGCGTGATGGAAGCGGCGGCAAAGCATCCGGTCGTGGCGCTGACCTCGCCGCTGCGCGCCAGCATCGTCGAGCTGGACGAAGGGCACAATCCCGTCGCGCTGCACATGTCCAACCGTTACGTTCAGCTGCTCACGCCGCAGGTCTTCAGCCGCGCGAAGTTCCTCGACATGGCCAGGAGCAAGAGCGAGCCGCACCCTTCGGAGCTTCACCTTGAAAAAGGCTCGCCGCTCAACGTCCGCCTGGGCGGCTCGGGTGATGCGAGCCTCGTTCGGCAGATGATCAGCATGCTCCCCAAGCCGAAGCTGAAAGCGCCGTCGTCGCCGTTCGAAGAAGCGCAGTGGTGACTATTTCGACGGATTGGGGCGGCCGTCGCCGGCTGGCGGGGCGGGCAAGGTTCGATCAGCCCGCTCCCTAAGCTCGGCGATGCGCTTTTCCAAAATCGCCGAGGCCTCGCGCAGGCGCGCCATTTCGGCGACCAACTCCGCAAGCTCCTGCTTGAGCTTGTCCGCCCCCGGGACGGATGAACTCACGAGAGACTCCTTCAGACCGGTAAAGTGGGCAGTGTTACGCCGCGAGCGAGCGCGAGGTTTGCGGCGTCACAAATTTCCGATCTTCCCAGCGAGCTGAGGCGCACGAAAAAAGGGTGTGTACAACCTCCCCGATTGGTTTAAAATCCGCCCGCGCGGGCCGGGCATGCGAATGTCCGGCTCTTTTTTTTGCACGGTGTCCCATGGCCGAGCGGGAGAGCGACAGCGACGAGATGCGGCGGCAGATCAGTGAGCTGCTCGAGGAATCAAAGCGAATCCGCGAGCGCTCGGAGGAACTTGCAGCGCGCATCGCGGAACTGCGGGGACGGATTGAACACGCGGACAAGCAGGCGCCTGGAAAACCTCAAGCAGACTGAGCGCGTCGGTGGGTTCGTTTCGCGATTTCACGGTTGAGCTGTCGAAACGCGAACATTGCCGCACATTTGCGCACATTTGCGCACATCTCAGATCCGGGTCTTCGGGGTACCTCAGACACCGGCGTCTTTGCAGGGAGCACCGTGTGCAAGTGGGTTCGTTTTGTCGATTTTCAAAGAGCGGTGGAAGGCGCGGACAAACAGATCCGACACGATATTTTGCGCCTCCCAATAACCCCGCGCGCTGCGCGCCCATGCGCACCAGCGCGCAGCGCGCGAGTTGGGCAGCGCGCCGACGTGGGGATTCAGCACTTAATTCTTTTATTCACGAAGTCGGCGCGCTGCGCGCTGGTGCGCACGGACGCGCATCGCTAAAAAGCGGCGATCGCCGCGGCGCTGTCGGCGCGGTCGCCCAGCCACCAGGCGGGGACCGGCTCGTGCGTCGCCTGCGTGGCGATGCCGAGCCACGCGGCGCAGGTGGTGACGGCGTGACGCGCCTGCTCGGGCGAGTCGAACAGCTGCTCGATGCCCCTATGGTTGCGCGGGCTGCGCCATGCTTTGAGGAGGCAGCCGACGGTGTAGATCTTGAGAACGTCCTGGAGCGGGAGTGCGATCTCCGATCGCATCACCGCCGATAGCGGCAGGGTTAGGATGGGGTTCTTCATGATTCCCACGCTGTGATACGCCCAATTGGTTCGAAAGGGTCGCCCGCAGGATTGAAGCGTGATGCCCGTGCCCGGAAGCAACCCACTGCCCGTTCTTTCAACAGTAAAACACAGATCGGCAAAGTCAATGGAATTGCTGCAATTATCGGTCGTCGGGGCGGCTGGGGCGATGTCGCGAAATGTCGTGGGCGGGAATACCATGACGGCGATCCATGCTGATGTTCGAGTGCAACATTTGCCGCACCTCGTTGTCGGCGGAGGATGCGCAGGCTGGGCAATTGGTGCGCTGTCCCAAGTGCCTGACGACGCTGCGCGTGCCGGCGGTGCAGCGGCAGACGGTCGGCGCAGGGGTTGGCGGAGGCGACGCCGGGCCGGTGTCGCCGCGGCGGCGGACGACGTTTGGCAACACTGGCGTGCTCGGATCAACCGGCCGCGCGGTTGGACGGAAGTTCGGCTTTAACTGCGGCTACTGCTCGTCACGCCTGGAAGCCACCGAGAACATGTCCGGGCAGGAGGGCCAGTGCCCCACCTGCGGCAACAACATCGTCATTCCGATCATGGACCGCTACGGTCGGCTGATCGACCCAATGACCGGGAAGATCATCCGGCAGGACCCGCACCCGGTCCACGCCTACGCCGCCGCCGGCGAGCGAGCGCCAAGAATTCTCCGCAGCAACGACGGCCGGCAGCATATCGTCTGCCCGCGCTGCCAGGCGCTGTCGCCGATCTCGGCGAACAACTGCAAGAGCTGCGGGATGCCGTTCACGATGGAGGGGACGACGCTGGAAGCGAGCGGGTCGAGCTACAGTTTCTGCGTGGCGGCGCTGGTGTTCGGGATCGTGGGGCTGGTCATGGCGGTGATCCCGACGTGCTTCCCGGTCCCGATGGTGGCGCTAGTGTGCGGGATCATCGCGCGCAACCAGGTGACCAAATCCGGCTCCGAAGGGAGCGGACGCGGCATGGCGATCGCGGGAATGGTCCTGGGTGTGGTGGGATGCCTGGTGGCACTGTGGGCTTGGATGAGGTGAGGATTGTTAGTGGTTAGTGGTTAGTGGTCGCGCGGGTGCGTTGCGTTCCATTTCTCTTCGGCTTCCGGACGTCGGATATACAGGGGTGTTAGATGATCGGGATCGGTGAACGTTTGCTGCGCCGCGAGCGCAGCGCCGAGACGCGCGACGATCGAAGCGCGCGGGCTCCACAGTTCTGACGATGTCAGGATGACGCTTGCGTCTTCGCGGATGAACTTCTGATGGAACGGAATCCCTTCACCAAGCAGATGAACGGGGCGCGGCGCTCGCTCGAGCATCGGGACGAGCGAATCGAGGTGCGCGGGCTCGCGCTCCACCCACTCCGTTCCAACACGTTCGAACCGAGCGGTGAAGATCTGATCGCGCTTGGCGTCGAGCACCATCACGACGTGCCGCGCTTCCGCCGGCGCGTTCTCAACCAGCACGCGCACGCTCGGGACGGCGACGAGCTTTACGCCGGTTGCGAGAGCGAGCGTCTTTGCCAGGGTGATGCCGATGCGCAGGCCCGTAAACGATCCCGGTCCGGCTGAGACATAAACGTGCTGGAGATCGCGCGGCGACCAGCCTTGCGCGCGCACAAGCGAATCGATGATGGGAATGATCTGCGCGGCGTGCTGGAGCCCGTGCTCGAAGGTCTGCTCGGCGACCACTGAACCGCCGTCACAAAGGGCGATCGACCCGACGCGGCTGGAGGTTTCAATCGCGAGGGCGCGCGGCATCGGCGTTCCCCGCGAGCAACAGCCGCCCCGCCTGCGCGGCCGCGGCGATCAGCAAGACCATCGAGCTGTATCGATGCACGTTGAGCAGCCAGCGCTGCCAGTCGGAGCCGAACCACGTCATCATCGTGAACATCGCGGAGAGGATCGTCACGAAGCCGCTCAGCAACATCAGGCGAAGGCAGCACGAGCGGCGCTGCGCCCACAGGAGGGCGAGCATCGCGATGGCGATGCAGAAAATCGGCGCGACGCTCATGTGCAGCATCAGCATCCACCCGTGCATGGTGGAGCCGATCGCGAGCATGAGAATGCTGGACAGCGTCATCAGCGCCAGCGTGATCAGAAAAAGAATGTGCCAGAAGCGCTCTCTCGGACGCTCGACGTACGCCTCGCCGCACCGGCGGCAGGCGATGAACGGCATCGCGATGGCCAAGAGGAGCGTGAGGATGGCCAGCGCCTGGTGCATGATCACTCACCGCCCCCGATGGTTGGCAGCTTTTGCTTGAGGTAGACCAGCAGGAGCACGGTTGCGCTGAGATACCCAAGGGCGATGACCGACCACCGGAATCGATAGGTGGCGGCGAACATGCGCAGCGGGCCCATCGAATCGTGACGGAGCTGGTACATCGGCTGAGCGGTACCGGACGCCGGCAGTACGGATGCGGAGCTGAGCGTGGAATCAAAAATCGGCGCGCCGTTGGCGTGGCATTCCGTGCAGCCGCGCGCGCCGACGGCCTGCTGCGCGCCGCGAACGTCGTGGGCGAGCGCCCATGCGTAGCGGTCCTGGGGCGAATCGGTCACGACGAGCTTTCCTCCGTCGAGGCGATAGGTCCTCGCGCCGCTGATGTAGATTGGCCCGCGATGCGGCTGGGTCGACGCCACGGTCGCGGGCGCGGTCGTCGCGCCGCGCGCGGTGATCGCATCGGCGGGTTTCACAGTGGCCGGCGGCGCGGCTGCGAGCTTCTGAAGGACCTGCAGGACCTGCTCCTGCGTCAGCGGCGCGATTGCCACCGCCTCCTTTGCGTCCGGCTTTTCGCCAAGCACATCTGCAGCCGCAGCCGTGACCTGCTCCGGCAGGATCGGCGTGACTTTGCCGTCGCCAACCCATGCCCAATACGAAGGAAAGAGCACGCGATACGGCGCGATCTTGTGCGTGCGCTCATCCCGCAAAAAGACCGGCTGCTGGATCACCGGCGCGGCGTTTTCCTCGGTGTGATGCCGCGGCAGGCCAAGCCTGTGGGACATCGCGGTCATGACCGTCGTAGTTTGCGTGGTCGGCATCGGCCCGGAGTGGCACGCGGTGCAGGTGAGCTTGGCGAAGTGAAGCGTAGGCAGACCGTGGTGCAGCGGTCGCGGGGCGGCGTTGCGTCCGCCGCGCTGGTCGTACGTGCCGTAGTGACAGCCCTGGCACGAAAGCGTCGCGATGGTCTTGTCCGCGCCCAGGCCGGCCTTGGCGCGGTCTTCATATTCGCCTTCGTAGCCGCGGACGATCATGTGATCGGCGCCGTTTTTATGGCAATCGACGCAGAGGATTCCTTTGACGAGGTGGATGTCCCCGTCGTGGCTCCAGCGCGATTCCGGATCGCCGGCGATGCTGGTGTGGCAGAAGTAGCAGCGTTCGTTGGGGACGCGGCGAGCGAGGTTGATGACGACCTCGTTGACGTCGTTGAAGCGGGCGGGGTCATAGTTGACCTTGGGCGCGCGTTTGGCGTCGGGGCCGGTGGGGTCGAAGTTGTCGCGGAGCTTGGATGCGCTTCCTTGCACGTTGCCGAGGAAGGCGGCGAGCGCGGGGGCGTAGCGGTAGTTCTGGTGAATCGAGATCTGGTTGGCGCGTTCTTTCGGGTCATAGCGCGCATCGCTGACGTGGCAGATGAGGCAGTCGTTTTCCAGCGGGCCGGACATTGTGAAGCGGAGGTCTTTGCTGTTTTGCATCGGCCCGCCGCCGGGCAGGTGCCGGCCGAAGAGGCGCGCGAAGTTGAAGTCGTTGATGCCGACGTCGTAGGGATGAAACGTCCCGCCCCAGCCGCGATAGGAGAGCGGAAGCTGCGTGCGCGTCTGGGGATCCGTGAGGATCCACGGCTCGCCCGGCCGGCCGCGCGGGGCATTGGCGTCGGCGAAATTGAAGTGCCAGCCGCGCTGCATGACGTCGTAATCGGAATGGCACTTGCCGCAGGTTTTGGCGAGCGAGAAGGCGTTGGTGTTGACGCCCGCGGCGGCGTCTTCGCCCGGCCTGGGCAGCTTGATCGGCCCGCCCTGCTCGTCCAGCAGGGGGATGCGGTGGACGTAGGGCGTGTTGCTGTAGGTGCGCTCGGGCGGCGCCTTTCGCGCCGGCTCGTCCTGCGCGCGCAGCAGCGCGGGCACGGTCAACAGCGCAATGGCCAAAAGGGTCCCGCGTAGCGGCATGTCTGCGGGCGGATTGTGCTAGGAATTGTCCGAGTCGGCAAGCTCCGCCGGCGGGTGATCTTTTCCCATCACCACGCCGAACGCGATCATCAACGTGCCGGCGCCGATGAGGTAAAGCTGCGTCTTTGGATGCCTGCAGGCGTCGGCGAGCACGCCGCCGACGGGGCGGTACGGCGGCATCGGCATCGGCGGCGGAACGGTCACCAGCAGGAACGGCGACATGTCCGCGCGGCTCTGCTGCGACTTGAGCTCCAGGATGCTGGTGCCTTGCGGGACCATCTTCATCTGGCGACGCGCGAGGCGCTCGGAAAGGGTCGGATCGGTCGCGAGCTTTTTCAGGAACGCGTCGTTGGTGGCCGCCTGTTTCTTGAGCTGCTCGAGGTCGAGCTGGAGCTTTTCCTTCTCATACGCCAGCCGGCGGTTCTCATCCGCGGCGGGAATGAGCAGGCACATGGCGATGAGGCCGATGCCGATGGCGAGCAGTGGGATGGTGAAGAGTCCCCCGCCGGTGGGTTTGGCTTGAAGGGCCGGGCTTGAGGCGCCGTCGACGAGAGCCGGCGGCGCGGAGGAAACCTCGACGACGTTCTCGACGCGATCCCAGGGCGTGTCTGCAAGATCATCCGGCGCGAGCGTGACCATGAAGCTCGTTATCGGACGAAGCAGGCGGGTGACTGCACATTTCCCCCGGCGGCGGTTAGGCGGCGGAGGATTCAGGAATCTGCTCGATACGTTCAATTGAGCGCAGATCGAGCACGTCATAATTGCCGATCGCGACTGTTCCCCTCGCCAGCGGGTGGACGATCAGCAGCGTGTTCTGCCGCAGCCAGGCCGTCCCTTGGTAGAGCACATCCATCGTTTTCCCGCTCGAAAGATGAAGGCGAAACGGGATGAATGGAGCCCTTTCCAGTTCCTGACGAATGTCCTCGCTGGTCATGTCCGGATTATACCAGGTGGTCTATCCTTTGTTCCAAAACTTCCCACCATATTGCGCTTGCTCGCCGAGCTGCTCTTCGATGCGCAGGAGCTGGTTGTACTTGGATGTTCGATCGGAACGCGCCGGCGCGCCGGTTTTGATTTGCCCGCAGTTGGTGGCGACGGCGATATCGGAGATCGTCGCGTCCTCCGTTTCGCCGCTGCGATGGGACAGGACCGCGCTGTAACCGTTGCGCATCGCCAGGTTCACGGCCGCGAACGTCTCGCTCAGCGTGCCGATCTGGTTGACCTTCACCAGGATGCTGTTGGCGGTTTTGGTCTTGATCCCTTTTTCCAGGAACTTCACATTGGTGACGAAGAGGTCGTCGCCGACGAGCTGCACCTTGTCGCCGACGCGATCGGTCAGCTTCTTCCAGCCGTCCCAGTCGTTCTCGGCCATTCCGTCCTCGAGCGAGCGGATCGGGTATTTCTCGATCCACTTCGCCCAGTGATCGACCATCTGGTCGGAGGTGAGGACCTTGTCGGGGTTGGACTTGAAGAACTTGTACCCCTTCTTCTGCGCGTCCCACAGCTCCGAGCAGGCGGGGTCGAGCGCGATGAAAACCTGCTTGCCGAACTTGTAACCGGCGCCTTCGACGGCTTCGCCGATGACCTTGAGCGCGTCCTCGTTGTCTTTCAGGTCCGGCGCAAAGCCACCCTCGTCGCCGACGGCCGTGCTCATCTTGTTCTTGTGCAGGACTTTCTTGAGCGTGTGGTAAATCTCGACGCCGGCGCGCAGGGCATCGCTGAAGGTCTCGAAACCCCACGGCTGGATCATGAACTCCTGGAAATCGACGTTGTTGTCAGCGTGCTTGCCGCCGTTGAGGATGTTCATCATCGGCACGGGCAGCGTGACGGCGCTTGAGCCGCCGAGATAGCGATAGAGCGGCAGACCGGACGCCTCGGCGGCGGCTTTTGCGACGGCCATGCTCACGCCGAGGATGGCGTTGGCGCCGAGCTTTGCCTTGTTGGGCGTGCCGTCCAGCTCGATCATCAGGGCGTCGATGTGCTCCTGATCGCGCGGGTCCAGGCCGATCAGCTCCGGCGCGATCTTGGAATTGACGTTTTCGACCGCCTTGAAGACCGATTTGCCCACCCACTTCTTCTTGTCGTCGTCGCGCAGCTCGACGGCTTCATGCTCCCCGGTCGACGCGCCCGACGGCACCGCCGCCCGCCCGATCGAGCCGTCCTCCAGAACCACGTCGACTTCGACGGTTGGATTGCCGCGCGAGTCAAGCACCTGCCGGCCGTGGATGAATTCGATTGCGAGTGCCATTGTTGGTCCTTCTGATGAAACGAACCGCGCAGCATATGAGTTGAGGGATTGGTGTCAAACGCCGGCAGGTTTGTAAGATGCGGCCGGCATGTCATGCGGATTACGGTGGAGCGCGACGGTGCTGTTGACGTTCGCGGCGACGCTGTGCGCAGAGGTCAAGGTGGCGGCCGAGGGTGAACAATGGGTCATGAATGGGCCTTCGCGCCGCGTAGCGATCTCGGCCAGGGATTTTGCCGTTCATATCGAAGCTGGCAGCGCCCGCTGGGATTTGCTGCCAGCGCAGACGGACCTGAGCGTCCGCGCCGCCGGCGCGACGTTCGATCTTCCCTTCACGTCCGCGGCTAAGCGGGAATTTTCGCGCTATCAGGACGGCGTCGAGACGGGCGTGCAAATCGCGCTCAGTGGTTTTGCACGCGATGGCAAGCCGATCGACCTCGAGCTGCGTCTTCTGATCTGCATCGAGCCGGCGACATCGGATCTGATCTGGCGGTTCGTCGCCACGGAGCATGAAGCGAAGCTGCGCGAAATTCGCTGGCCGAAGCCGGTCGAGCCGAAAAGCGTCGATCGGACCGTGCTGCCGGCAATGCAGGGCATGCTGTTGCCGCGCGACTGGCCCAAGCGCGTCGCGCCGTATGACAGTATCTCTTATAGCCGCGGGCTTTACATGCCGTGGTGGGGGCAGCAGCGCGGCGAAGCGTGCCTGGTCACAATCCTGCAAACGCCCTGCGACGGCGGATATGTCTTCGATCATCCCGCCGGCGGGCCGACGACGATCGCGCCGAAGTTTTTTCATTCCCTCGGGCAGTTCAGCGAGCCGCGTAGCGTGCGCATGTGCTTCATCGAACGCGGCGACTACGTCGACATGGCCAAGCGTTATCGACGGCACGTGATCGAAAGCGGAACGTTCGTTTCGCTGAAGGAAAAGATCGCGCGCCGCCCGCTGGTCGGCCGATTGGTGGGCGCGCCGGTCATCCACACCTCGATCCTCTATCACATGCAGCCGGCGTCGAACTACTTCAACAAGGACGACCCGGCCAAAAACCATCAACTCGTGACCTTCGATGCGCGAGCGGAGCATCTGAAGAAGCTGTCGTCGCGCGGCGTCGGGCGGGCGTATGTTCACCTCGACGGCTGGGGCCGGCGCGGGTACGACAACCTTCATCCGGATCTGCTTCCGCCGTGCGAGGAAGCGGGCGGCTGGGACGGCATGAAGCGGTTCGCGGACACGCTCGACTCGCTCGGATATCTGTTCGCGGTGCATGACAACTATCGCGACTATTATCGCGACGCCGACAGCTTCAGCGAAGCGTCTGCGGTGCAGAACGAAGACGGCTCGCATCCCGCCGGCCACGAATGGCCCGGCGGCGAGGCGTCGATCCTGTGCGCGGCGCTGGCGCCTGGTCACGTGGCGAAGAACCATCGCGCGATTCTCGACCACGGCGTGAAGCTGCGCGGCGCGTATCTCGACGTTTTCTCGGTCGTCCCGGGCGACGAATGCTACAACTCGATGCATCCGATGACGCGCGCTGCCGGGCTCGCCCAACGCGGCGAATGCCTCGACCTCATCCGCGCGCTCGAAGGCATCGCAAGCTCCGAGGAGCCGACCGACTGGTCGATCCCACACATCGACCTCTGTCACCATGCGCCCTACGCGCTTGATCCGGGCCCGGGCGGCGGACCCGCGATGGGGATTCCCGTCCCGCTGTTCAACCTCGTCTATCACGACGCGATTTTCATTCCGTGGACACAATCGACCGGCGGTTGGGGCATTCCCAACGGCGATTGGGGCTTCCTCCATGGTCTTCTCAACGGCGGCCTGCCGTATTTGAACGTGGAAGATCCCAAGCATGACGAGATCGATCGCACGCGGGTCACGTGCGCGCTGGCGCGGCGCGTTGGCTTGGCGGAAATGACCCGGCACGAGATGCTCGATCCGGCTTTTCGCCGGCAGAAGACGACCTTCGCCGATGGAACAAAGGTAACCATTGATTTTGACAAGCGGAGCTATGAGATCGATCCGCCGCTGAGCGAGAATGAGCTTGCGGGAGCGCTGCGGCGAGACCTGCCCGAAACGCGGCAATGACAGCGGAGAAGATTATGCGGATGAGCGTCGGATTGTGCTGTGGCGTCGTGTTGATGATCGCGTTCGCCTGCGCACCGGACGCGCAGAAGCGCGCGCCGGCGGTGGAAGAGATGCCGCCGGGCGTGCGTTACATCGCCGCGCTTCAGCAAGGGATCGGACGGGCGCGCGAACAGATGCCGGCAATCATGGCGTCGGCGGAGGGGGCGGCGGAGCGCGTGCTCGCCGGCGGGAAGCTTTACGCCGGCGGGTCGCAAGGCGATTTCGCGGCGGAGCTGATCGGACGGGCCGGCGGGTTGATGTGCATCCAGCCGGGCGATGCCAATGCCGGCGTGAAAGATGTCGTGCTCTACGCGGCGCGCTCGTCGCTCACCGATGACGACCGGCTGCAAATCTCGCGCATGCGGCAGGCGGGCGCGCTGGTCATTATCTTCGCGTCCAAATCCGCGACCGCCGACGCGACGATCGACTGCGGCGCGCAGCGCGGGCTGCCGCTGCGCATCAACAAGATCTGCCCGATGGATTCGGTGATCAACATCCTCAACGCGTGGACGTGGACCGGTGAGTTCATCTCCGCGTGCACGCGGCAGGGCAAGATGCCGGTGGTGTGGAAGAGTATCCACCTCGACGGCGGCCAGGAGCGCGCGGCGAAGTACAAGGGCAAGACGTTTCACGACGACATGGAGATCGACCCGATCAAGCCGGGCGTGCTGGGCGCGCAGTATCTGCAGGCGATGGCGCGTTCGCTGTCGGCGCTGCGCAGCGAAGCGCCGGAGGCGGAGCATTTCGCGGCGGCGAAGCTGCGCGAGGCGACGCCGGCGCGCAGCGTGCTCCTGCTGACCGGGCACATGTTCCCTGAGCATTACAAGGACGTGCGGGCGCCGCAGCCGTTCGGGACGATGGATCGGCTGGACCCCAATCCCGCGACGCCCCCGCCGCCCGGGCAGATGCTCGTCGTCCTGGGGTATCAGAAGGCGCCGCAGCTCGCCATCGACTCGGCGCACGTGAATCACGACGTGCTGCTCTACGCGAGCGTGCAGCGCGGGCGCGACGACAAGGCGCCGTTCATCCGCTACGTCGATCCGCATTTTCCAATGGAAGATGCGTGCGTGCCGATCAAGGGATACGACGTTCCCGCCCTGCCGGCCAGCGGCGTGATGCAGGCGGCGATTTTCTGGAGCCTGCTGGCGGAAACGTATCCGCCAGGCGCTGCGGCGCGCTGATTCGAACGTCGTGCACGCCGGGCGAGAAATGCGCTGCCACGATCTTCGCGTTGAGGTTGACGGTCGCATCGAGTGGCATCGTCAGCCATGGATCGTGTGCGACGTCGAAGCGGCGGGTAACAGCGTTGCGATGGGTGAACGCGGTGTAACGCTCGACGAGGAACTCGTCCAACGATCCGCGCGCGGAAGTTCTCAGATCGTTCGTTTGCGGCGTCGCAGAATAGACCAACTCCCCGCGCCCTGATCTCACCCGGCCGCCCATCACGTCGAAGCGCAAATCATTCCGATAGCGCAAGCGTCCTAATCGATATGGCAACCCATACAACCGCGGTCCGATGAGCACCGCCAATCGATTGGGAATCCACTCCGCGAGAAAGTAAATCCCGCGAGCGCCGTCATGTCGCACGTACGTCCGCACGTTGAGAAACTCATGCCGCGCCAGCGGCGCGGTGAACGGCTCGATCCAGCTCCCGCCGGCGGCGAGACGCAGGCGCGATTGCGTGAACGCGACAAGGCTGATGTATGCATGCCCCTCAAAGCGGTCGAGCGGGAGCGGAACGATCTGCTGGAGCTTTTCCGCATCAGCGCGGAAATGCATGAAGACGACGTTCAGCCAGTCGGCCAGGAACAGTGGTCTCATGCGACGCTTTATCGCGACCGGGATGGCGTTCATCAAACATCGACGCGGTTGAAAGCTGTGAAATGTGCTGGCGCACTTTATGATGCGGGCGATGATGCTCACACGCCGATCGATGTTGAAGCTCGCGGCCGCTTCCCTGGCCGCGCCGGCACTTTGTTTTGCTGATGCGGGAAACGCGGACAAGCTGATTCTGTGCGCGCCGCTGACGCATTCGGACTGGTATCTCAAGCCGGGGATGGCCTGGGGCCCCGACGGCGTCAGGCACATGCTCGACGCGTGCAAGGCGTGCGGCTGGTCGCGCATCTTCTGGCGCGCGTTCGACGCCGGCCGGTCGACGTACAAGAGCAAGCTGCTTGCCCCCGGCGAAAAGCCGGAGGCCGACTCGTTTTACAATCCGCAGACTGACGAAGACCGCGCGCTGCTGAAAAAATACTCTCCAGGGGTGACGCAGGAGCGCATCGCCGCGATTCAGGCGGCGTTCGAGAAGATGGACTACGGCTCGTTCGATTCCCTGGCGGCCGCGGTCGATTATGGACATAAGATCGGGCTGCAGATCCACGCCTGGTGCAGCATTAACGAAGACGACCACGGCTGGGGCTGGCGGAGCGAGTTCGCCAAGGCGCATCCGGAATTTCGCTGGATCAGGCGCGATGGCCGGCCGTATCACTCGCAGATGAGCTTCGCGTATCCGCAAGTGCCCGACTACAAGCTGGCGTTGATCGACGAGCTGCTGAGCAACTACGAGATCGACGGGCTGTTCCTCGACTGGATCCGCACCGGCGACGTACGCGACAACCCGCAAAACGACCCAACCGGCGCGGCCGACTATGGCTATGAGAAACCGAACGTCGACGCGTTCAAATCGAAATATGGCAGCGATCCGAAGGATGTGCCGAACAACGACGAGCGCTGGGTGAAGCTCCGCGCCGAGCCGCAGACGATCTTCATGCGGGCCGTGCGCGAGCGGATGAACAAAGACCCAAAACGCCGGCCGGTGTGCGTGATGGTCGGGCATCCGTGGCACTACCGCGGGCTGCTGGACAAGATCGACGGCAACTTGCGCGGGTTGCTGCTGGACGTCTCGACCTGGGCCGACGAAGGCCTGATGGATTCGGCGATCGCGGCCGGCTACTACCGCGACGGCGGTGATGCGAACAAGGCGTTCACGGCCCTGAAAGAAGAGACTCGGGGAAAGGTTGACCTGTGGTATTACGGGTGGGTGCCGAATTCCGTCGCGGAATTCGATCGCGACTTCAATGCCGCAAAGCAGCTTGGCGCGAAGCAGTTGCTCTTCTGGGAAGCCGACTACATCGACGACCGCGCCAACGCGGCGCAGCTCAAGGCCGCGATGTCGGCGAAGGCGTCGGCGTAGCGGGCGCGGTCGTCGAGGCGACGCGCGGCTCGATGCGCACGCCGCGGACGATCCCGTCCATAATGGGCTGGCGCTGCGGGTTATATTCCATATCGACGAGGCGCACCTCCGCCCACATGCCGCCCTGCACCGTGAACACCTGCGTCTGCTTCATGGCGCGCTGCGGCACGGTGTTGATGAGATACGCGATCTTCTCATCGCCGGCGATCTGGAAGTTTTCGCGGGCGGCACCGTGGGCGAGCGCATCGTCTAACGCAGCATCGCGCGCGACGGTCGCTCCGCCGGGTTTCGCGGCGGGATCGATCGACAGCACGATCGCGACCGCGCCGCCCTTACGCAGGTTTGCGACCATCGCCCGGCTGTTGAACTTCGATTCGATCGGCCCGCCCGAAACGTTCGGCGCGGCGACGACAAGGAACCACCGCCCGGTCGGGTCTGGAATGGAAACTTCGCCCTCGCGGACGCGCAAAACCCCGGGATCGAGCGCGAGCGACTTGAGCGCTTCGAGCCCCTGCTCATGCGCTGCGGGCGCGGCATGCTTCCATTGCAGCTGCGCAAGGATCGGCACCTCGCCCACCAGCATCGACACGCGCGTGAGGCTGTCATACGGCGGCTGCGCCTCCGCCCGCGCTGTGACGGCATAACCCATCGCCGCCGCGCCTTTGAGCTCGATCATTTCGACGTCGCTTGCCTTACCGGTGCGCATCACCTGGTCGCGGAGCGCTTCGGCCTCTCGTTTGAGCCTTCGTGTGGTCGGCCTGGGCTCGAACGGCTTGACGCTTTGGACGATGTCCATGCGCGCGTCGCCGCCGGGCGCGGTGAGCGTCGCGGCGCCGGCGTCGCCGAGGCGCTCGTGCGCCGCGGAAGTCCAGCCGGGCGGGATGGTGACCAGCAGGTCACCGCGGTCTGCGACGTAAATGCGATGTACCGCAGGGTCGGCGGCAAAGCGTGACGACGCCAATAGCGCGACCAGAACGCCCCTCATCAGCATGGCGAAAGCTTAGCAGCTTGCGTGCGATGCGCCAGTCGTCAAACTACGCGGCATGGAGCGCCTTCGCATCGCATTTCTGGGGTTTCGCCATGGCCACGTCATGGGCCTGTATCAGACCTGTCGCAAGGACCCGCGCGTGCAGGTGGTCGCGGCCGCGGAAGAGGACGACGCAACCGCGGCGGCGCTGCGCAGCGCGGGGAGCGTCGAGCTCACGCACGCGTCCTACGATGATATCTACAGCAGCGTCGATTTCGACGCGGTCGCCGTCGGTGATTATTTTGCGCGGCGCGGCGAAGTCATCATCTCGGCGCTGACGGCGGGGAAGCACGTCATCGCGGATAAGCCGATCTGCACCGAGCTGGAGGAGCTCTCGCGCATCGAGCGCCTCGTCGCCCAGAAACGCCGGGCGCTCGGGTGCTTGCTCGACCTGCGCGACCATGCGGCGTACATCACGGCCCGGCGGCTCATTCGCGAAGGCGCCATCGGCCAGGTGCGCACGATCACCTTCACCGCGCAGCATCCGCTGAATTACGGCAGCCGACCGGCATGGTATTTCGAGCCGGGCAAGCACGGCGGGACCCTCAACGACATCGGCGTCCACGCGATCGACCTGATCCCGTGGATGACCGGACGAACGATCGTCGAGGCGACGGCCGCGCGGGCGTGGAACGCGCGCGTGCCGCAGCATCCGAATTTTCAGGATGTGGCGCAGATGCTGCTGAAGCTCGACAACGGCGCCAGCGTTTTCGGCGACGTGTCATACCTCACGCCCGACGCCGCCGCGTATTCGCCGATGTACTACTGGCGAATGCTCATCCACGGCGACGGCGGGTGCATCGAGACCGGCTACAACTGGAAGAGCGTCGAGCTGACGAGCGCGACCGACAAATCTCCGCGGCAAGTCCAATTCGACCCGGCGAATCCGACCGGGTGTCTCGACGCATTCCTCGCTGAAATCGCCGGCGAATCGAAGGAAGGCCAGCTCACCAGCGCAAAAGTCGTCGACGCCACGCGGCGGGCATTGCGCATCCAGCAGATCGCCGATCACGCCAGCGGCGGACCGTCCTTGAACGGTTGATTCTCAAACCGGCGATAGACGAAGCCCGCGGAAATCTGGTCGATCTCGGCGACCGTTTGCGGTGATAGCGAGCGGTCGGCGATCTGGTACATCGTGCGGAAATGCTCCGGCGCCGAACCGCCGAGGATCGGCGTCGTCAGGTATGGTTTGGCCATCAGCCAGAGCATGGCAAGCTGCGGAAGCTGGAGATTTTCGCGTCGCGCGATTTCCGCGAGGCGATCGATGACGTCGAACGCTTTGTCGTTGGACAGGAGTTCCTGGAGCTTCTTGTCGTCCGTCGAGCGCGTGCCGTCCTTTGCGGTTTCGCCGCGACGATATTTTCCGCTGAGCATCCCGCCGCACAGCGGCGCGTAGGCCATGGTGGCGAGCCCGAAGCGCTGGGTCATTGGAATTGTCTCAACCTCGACGATGCGGTCGAGGATGTTGTAGCGGAATTGCATGGAAACAATCGCGTCGAACCCGAAACGTTTTGCCCGCTCGACCATCGCGGCGGCCTGCCAGGCGTAGTGGTTGGTCACGCCCACATAACGGACCTTGCCAGCCTTGACGGCGCGGTCAAGCGTTTGCAGCGTTTCGTCCAGCGGCGTTTGCGGGTCCGTGTGGTGAAGCTGGTAAAGATCGATGTAATCGGTGCGAAGCTGCTGGAGGCTGCGGTCGAGGGAGAGCTCGATATTTTCCCGGCCGTTGCGGCCGAGATCCTCGCCGGCGCGCTTGGTGAAGACCTTGGTCGCCACGAAAACTTTGTCCCGACGACCCACCAGCGCCCGGCCAATGTAGTCTTCGCTGTCGGTGTAACTCTCGGCGGTGTCGATGAAGTTGAGGCCGTTGTCGAGCGCTTCGTCGATGACGAGGCGGGTCGCGTCCGGATCGATCTTGCGGCTGAACATCATCCCGCCGAGGCACAGCCGCGAGACCTTCATTTTCGTCTTGCCGAACGGAACGTATTGCATGGGTCAGCTTTTGGTGGGAGGGGCGAACCTGCGTCGCGTCACGACTTCCTCATCGAGCTGCGCCGATCTCGGGCGCGTGAGGATTTGCTTCCGGTCCGAAATAGCGCAGCGTCACCAGCGGCTCGACGTCGCTGGTGTTCTCGAAGGTCACGCCAGCGCGGGCGGCGGATTCGGTAACGAAAACCTCGTCCTGCGTCAGCTCGTGGAACCCGATCATGGCCGGCGAAGCGAGCGGCAGCCGGTTGATTCGTCCCCGGCCCTGCACGCAGACCAGGCCATACGCCCCGCCATCTTTAATGATCGCTTTCGCGCCCGGCTCGATCTTCAATTCCTTGGCGCTGAAGAGTTGCTCGCCGGCGATCCGGCCGTAGACGATCCAGCGATCGAGGTAACGCTCGCGCGTCGTGTCGGCGACGGGAATCGGCTCGAGATAATGCTTTTGCACGAACAGTGGGTCGATGTTCCCCTCCCAATCGAGCTGCCCGAGGATGAAATCGAGGTCGTGGTGTTTTTCAGGGGGCATGTCGTGCACGAGCAGTTCCCACGGCACGACGCGACCCTCGACGAGGTTCTGCCACATCGAAAACACATCGCTCGCCCATTGCGGCTCGAACGTGCAGAGCGAGCCGGGCGCATGCAGCACGCCCGGCGGAACCAGCCAGCCGGTGCCGAGCTTCAGGCGCTGCGCCGGCGAGAGATCGAGGATGCCGTTGTCGCCCTTGTTCCAGTTTTCCAGGCAGCGGCGGACCTGCTGCTTTGTGGTCCCGGGATTGAGGCCGAAGAAGGTGTAGGGGAACGCATTGCCGACGGGGTTGTACTGTGGCGGGTAGTAGTACGCCTCAGGCTTGGGCTCCAGGCCGACCAGGGCTGCGTCCGCCTTGCGCTGGTGCATGTGATGCGGGATCGGGCCGGCGTTGTCGAAAAACTTGCCGAACACCGGCCAGCGCTTGTACCTGCTCCAGATCGCCTCGCCAACGATGGATGCCCCAAGCTCCTCGATGGCATCTTTCAAAAGGCAGCGCTGTTGCTGCTTCTCACTGACGACGTAGCTGTAGCCTTCATCGTGGACGCGGCCTTCGTTGGCGGCGGGGATGGTCGAGGCGAACCAGCGTTCGTCGATGCCGCCGCGATCGAGCCCGTAGGCATAAAGATCGTTTGGATCGAGGCGCAGGCGTTTGCCGGGTTGAAGGAACGCGCGCGGCACCCAGCACGGCGCGAGGCGCAGCACGCCGCCGCCGTCTTCCATCGCGGACTCGACGAGCTTGCGCGTGTTGCTCGAAACGATCTTGAGCGACTGCACGGACCGGGTCATCGGGTCACCGCTCAACGACTGTAGTCGTCGCCCGCGTGGTGGGAAGGTCAATTTGCCTGGGCCAGGCGGCGAGCACGCGGACGGCATTGTCCTGAAGATGCTCGAACGGCTTGGCGCTCCCGCGAAAGCCGTTGTAAATGATGCTGAAGGCGATCCAGTGACCGTCGTCGTTCTGCACGTAGCCGCTCAGCGAGCGCACCCCGCCGATGAAGCCTGTCTTGGCATGGACCCGGCCGGTCAGGTCGGTCAGCCGCTCCTTGATCGTGCCGTCCGTCCCGCTGATCGTGAGGCTGTTGAAGAAAACGTCCTTGTGGCGGTGCTTCCACATCGTCACGAAGATGTCGCTGATCATCTGCGCGGTGACCCGGTTTTTGCGGCTCAGGCCCGAGCCGTCGACGATGTGCGTGCCCGACGTGTCGATGTTGTTGCGATGAAGAAACGCGCGCGTGGCCTGCGCGCCCGCTTCCCACGATCCCGGCTCGTCGCGTCCCTGTTTTTGCATGTACGCCTTGCCGAGCAGCTTGCACAGGCCCTCGGCGAAGTTGTTCTGGCTCTGCTTGTTGACCCGCCCCAGCGCGTCGGGAAATTTCGTTTCATGCACCGCGACGATCTTCCCGGCGCGGGGAATTTCCGGGCCGTCCAGCGGCTTGTCGGCGCGTGTGGTCGCGCCGGCGATGGTGATTCCGCGGCTCGCCAGGTGCGTCCGCAGCGCGTCGGCGAAAAAGGCGCCGGGGTTCGTGACGGCTTCGCCCTTGAGGGTCACCGGCTTGGTCGTCGCGCCGGTGACGGTGAAGACGTTTGTGTCCTTCTGGCGATCGACATCCGGTTCGTCGCCGCTGCCGGTCACGCATTTAATGATGACCTTCGCGTCCTGCGTTTGCGGCACGACGGTATAGCTGACCGGCTCACCGGTTTTGGTCGGCTTGAGCGAGATGTCGACGCAGTTGTTGTTGAAGTTCAACCCGGAGATCGGCGCGGCATACCAGTCGGTAATGTAGTTGCGGCCCCAGCTTGGATGAATCCACTGATCCTCGAACGCGCGGTCGTAGTAGTAGAGATTTCCCTTGATCGACTTCACGCCGCGCTGGGCGAGGGCGTCGGCCCAGTCGTCGAGCACGGAGGTCGTCGTCCGGCCGTATTTTTTGGCGATGAGGCTGTCGCCGATGCCGGGATCGCCCGTGCCGATGAGCCAGAGATCATCGCCGTCCATTGCAAGGTAGGTCTTGAACGTTGCGCCCGGTCCGAAGAAATCGAGCGCCGCGGCGCCGACGGCGAGCTTGCCGTTGCTGGCGGGCATGACCGGCTTGTCGGCGTCGACGGCGTAGAGCTCTTGCCCGGTCTTGAGATCGACAACGCGCGCGACGTAGAACGCCGATCCACTCTGCCCGCGGCGAAGCACCTGATCGAGCCGGGCGATGAGCTTGGCATCACCTCGGACGACGCTTTTTTCGCCGGTGACGCTGCGCGAATTGGTCGCGCAGGCGCCGATGAGGCAAAAAAACGCCATCGCCGCAACCAGACGTGCACGAGCGAGTGTTGCCATTGGAAAGCTCCTAAGCCTTTGCCGGACTGTTGTGTCCGGTAAGTTACGCACTGCCGCCGCCGGGTGCAAAGGGCGGGTAAACTATGCGGGCAAAGGCGCTTATGGACAAAGGGCGCCCCGGTGGCCGGTGCTTGAATTCCCGCGGTTTTTGCCGATATTGATTTGACGGAAACTGATTTGGGAGCTAGGTTTAAGTAAGTGAGGGATCGTCTATGAAGTCCACCCTGGTCATTCTCGTTCTCGGTTGCTTCGTTGTCAGCACGCTCGCGACTCGCCCGGTCAAGGCGGCGGCGACGGCGTCGGGCGTCGTCATGCTCGACGACAAGGGCAAAGACAAAGATAAGGACAAAGACAACGGTAAGGACAAGGACGACCTCAAAGCGTCCAATGACAAAGACAAGAAGAGCAAGAAGAACGACGACAAAGACAACGATCCCCACGACGGCAACGCCGGCGGTGGGAACGACGGCAAGGACAAGGGCAAAGGCAAGTAGCCTGCGCCCGCCTCGATAAGCCCACTTCACGATGACAGGCCCCGCCTCTGACGCCGCCGGACGCGAATCCGCGGTGGCGGAACTTTCCGCGCCGCCGCCCCCTGCATTTCTCGATTTTCTCGCGCATCTCCAAAGCCGCTGGTGGATCGTCGCCGCGACGTTTGCCGTGTGCCTTGCGGGAGCGTGCGTTTACCTGGCGGCGGTGACGCCCAGTTACAACGTGACGGCCATCCTGATGGCTGAGCAGCCGCGCGGCGCGGCAGATGCGCGCGGCCCATCGCTTGGCGAATTCCTGAACGCGCAGCGGCAAGCGCTGCTCGCGCCGCCCGTGCGGACAACAGAAATGGTCCGCTTCGCACCGGACATCGACACCGACGCGCGCGAGGGGACGATCACGATTCGCATCCAGACCGATCAGCCGCGTGCCGCGACCGCGGCACTGTCCGGGATGCTGGACGCGTACATCAAGGGGGCCGCAAATCAGCCGTCGATGATCGCGCAGAAGCTCGCCGACCTGACGGCTGAGCGCGACAAGCTCGCCGTTGACCGCGATGCGAAGACCAAAGCGCTGACCGATTATCGCAAGCAGACGAATCTCTCCGGCACGGAGGCGGACGCGGTCGTGCACGCACGCCGGGACCAGCTCGCCGCGGCGCTGGCCGACGCGCAGTCGCAGGCGCAGAAGGCGCAGGCGGAGGCGACCGCGGCGGGGAATTTGCCCAGCGACCCGCATCAGCTCGCGGCGGTCCTCGAAGCCGCTCGCGGCAAAGGCGCCTTTAAGCTGCTTGATGAGAAACGCCAGCTGCTCAAGGCGCAGCTCGACAAGTACGAGACCGCGCTCGACACACAGAAACAAACGCTGCTGGCGCAGCATCCGGCGCTGGTGCAGACACAGAAAAACGTGGAGCGCGCCAAGGCGGAGCTGGCGGCGGTCGAGCAGGAATATCCCCCGACCTATCGCGAATTCGCCCAGAACCAGCTGGCGGCGGCGCAGAAGAAGGTTGCCGAGCTCGAGGCATTGCTCGCGCAGCAGGCGCAGCGATCGCAGCAGAGCAATGACGGGGTGAAAAAAATTGCCGAGCTTGAAGCCGCCGTCAAGCAGGCCGAGGCGGCGCTGGCGGCGGCGGACGCGAAAATCCGCCAGGCGACCCTTTCATCTGAAACGACCATGCGCATGAACGTCGTGCAGCCGGCGACCGCGCCGCAGCAGCCGTCGTATCCAAGCCGAAAGCGCACGCTCGCCGCCGCGGGGGCGGTGGGGATCGTCGTGGGCTTGGCGCTGGCGATGTCCGGCCGACGATAAGCGAACATGGACGACGCCGGCCGCCCCACTGCCGCCTCCCGCAATCTCTGGTTCGTCAACCTGCTCATCGAGCTGCTGATGACCGCGCTGCTGCTATTCCTGCCGGCGGCGCGCGGGACGGTTACGTCAACCAGTGAGGCGATCGCGATCGCGATCGCCGGCGCGATCGCGGTGCTGCTCGCCATCCGGTGGGTCCTCATCCCGAATGAAGGCTCGGCGCGCTGGATGGTCTGGACGCCGATCGCGCTGTTCGTTCTCCTCGCCGCCGCGCAGCTCGTCCCGCTCCCGCCGGCCGTGATCAAGTCGCTCTCGCCGCAGACTTATGCGCTGAAAACTGAGCTGCTGTCGGATCTGCCCGATGCGCTATCGCGGATGACGATCAGCTTTTACGCGCTGGGGGCGCGCCACGACCTTCGCCTGGTTTTCCTCACGGTCGTTGTCTTTGCCACGATTATCTCGCTCTATCGCGACGAGCGGCGCATCAGGCGGCTGCTGTGTCCGATCGTCGTGATCGCGGCGGGCGCGGCAGTGCTCGCGCTGGCGCAGGACGCCACGCGCACACGCGCGATTTACTGGCTCTACGACACCGGCAAGCCCGCCAACAGCGGGCCTTTCTTCAACCACAGTCACTTCGGGCAGTTCATGAACCTCTCGATCGCCGCGGCGATCGCCCTGCTGCTGATCCACTGGCGGCGCTGGCGGATTGTCGCGCCCGTGGGACTGTTCATCATCATCGCCTGGGCAGCGATCGCGCTTTCGCGCACGCGCGGCGGCATCAGCTCGGCGGGCGTTGCGATGACGTTTACCGCGCTCGCGATCGCGCTGTCGCGGCGTTCGCGGGCGATGGGCGCGCTGACTGTCGCGCTTGCGCTGGGGACGGTCGTGATCGTGTGGGTCGTCGCCTTCGACCCGCAGCGCATCATGCTCTCGCGCGACGTGTGGGACATGTCGCGCCATTACCCGCTCACCGGCGCGGGACTTGGGACATTCGAGTGGACGTATCCGATGTTCGACCACATCGGCGACGTCGCTGTCGCCGCATATGCGGAGAACGAGTACCTCCAGGTGCTGGCGGAGATGGGTTGGCCCGGGTTGACGATCGTGCTGGCGTTCGTCGCCATCGTCTGGTGGCACTACGTGCGGGCGCTGCGCAGCGGCGATCCATTCAAATCGTCGCTCGCCATCGGAATGGGCTACGGCCTGCTCGCGGCGATGTTGCACAGCATCACGGATTACGGCCAGCACATTCCGGCGGTGGCAGCATTGGCTGCGATCGCGTGTGGGCTGATCATCAACGCGGGGACGCGCGCGGCGTCGACGGCGCCTGCCAGATTCTGGCGAATCCCGGCGGCGGCGGTCCTGTTGATCGCTGCGGCCTGGGTGATTGTCGGCGCTGTCCGCGCCAGCGCGGGCGACGAACATTGGCGCGCGGCCCGGCGCCTGGCAGCGCGCCTGGAAGATGCAGGTTGGCACGGCTCGCCTGAGGAAATCGATCATCTTCGACGAGAGATCGACGCCGCCGTCGCTGCCGAAGGCGATGATGTGCATCTGCTGTATTGGCGGGCGGTCTACGGATGGCGCGTTGCGCGGCGGCAGTTCGGCTCTGGCAGCGCGGAATTAATCGCCGCCAGCCGTGCGATCATCGACGATCTCAACACCGCTCGCCGTTTTTGTCCCACGTTCGGCTCGCTCTACACCGTCCTCGGCCAAATCGAGTACGGGCAGCTCAACGACCCGGCGGGCGCGGCGCACATCGAGCTGGCGACCAGGCTTCAGCCCAACGATTCGACCGCTTGGTTCACGGCCGGGCGCGTCCACGCGCGGCGCGGCGACTTCGATGCGGCGAACAAGTTCTTCCGCCGCGCCATCGATCTCGATTTTGATGCGCTCGGCGATGTCGCGGACCTCTACCTCGACGAGCTCGATCAGCCGAACGAGGCGATCAAGCTGGCCGAGGGCGACCGAAACCGGCTGCGCTTCCTGGGCAACCGCATGAAAGAGCGTCCGAAGTACTTTGAGCTGGGGCTTCGAGTTTACGATCGCGGGACGGCGCAACTGGTCGCCGATGCGAAGGCGCAGCAGACGCCCCAACTTATTATGCTCGCGGGATATGCGCTGTTAACCAACGGCAACCCCGCCGAGGCCGAGCCGCTTTTCGCCAACGGCATGCGCTTGCATCCGGGTAATCCCGAGCTTCGATTCGGTTACGCGCATTCGCTGGTGATGCTGAACCGGCTGGACCAAGCGTCCGGACAGCTCGATTTGCTGGAGGAAGCGAGGTTCGACCCGGTCGAAGTGACCAAGCTTCGTCAGCAGATCGATGTCGCGCGAGCGAAATCGGCGGCGACGCGCCCGCGCGCATGAACGCGGGGGGCCCGCGAATGTCGAGCGCCTAAATGCGTCCGCGCATACCGCGGAAGGCTCCCCCGGCGGTGGAACAGCGGCATGTCGCCCGGATGGCCGGCGGCGGCATGTGACTATAAAACCGCCCGCGGTTCATCATCGACGCCGGCAACGTGGACGGGAAACATGCATCGGACGGGAGGAACGATGCACTCTGAGATCATGTCCAGTGGATCGAAAGTCCTCTATGCAAGCCAGACGCCCTTCGACGCGCAGCGTATCGGCGCCGCGGCGGTTTATTGCAGCGACGGACGCTTTGGCGAGCAGATGGATGAATTCCTGCACAAGGGGCTGCGCCTGCCGCGCTACGACCGAGTTGCGGTGCCGGGCGGAGCGGCTTGCCTCGCGGGGCATACCTGCGCTTATCACCAGAAGCACGCGCTCGACCGGCAGCTTGATTTTCTCATTCGCGAGCACGGCCTGTCGCGAATCGTGCTGATCGCCCACGAGGGATGCGCGTTCTATCGCGATCTCTGGCTTGGCCTGCGAACCATGGAAGAGCAACAGGCGTGCGATCTTGAAAAAGCGGCCACGCAGATCCTGGCGAGCAACCCGAAGGTGGAAATCGAAATGTACTTCGCGCGCAAGGTGAGCGGGCTCGTTACCTTCGAGCGGTTCGGCACAGGCGAAGCGTGCTCATGCGGAGTCCGGCAGAGTCCGCCGGTCAGCATGTCCGTTTCTAGGACTTTGTGACCAAGCAGACTGAGCACTAATCGCATGGGATTTTTCCTGATGCGCGCTTTTTTCAATGCAGCGGCGTCAACGATTGCTCAAAAGAATTGCGGTTGAAGCCGGTTTGAGCATGGACCGCCGGCAGACCTCGTGTTAAAAGGCACAATCTTTGCAACGGAGTGCGAATGGGCAACCAGAATCAGGCGAGGTCGTTCATGAAACGAGACACACAACAACGTCCCGTGGTGGGAAAAAACGCCCCTGCGACGGCGATTGGCGATCCGAAGCCTGCGGCCATGTCCCAAAAGGCCGCGAGCCCATCGCCAGCAACGGTAACCGTCACGCTCTCGGCTCGTTATATAGACAGCCGGCTCAAGCAGTTCTGCTGCCGCTAGGCCCGCGCAGTCAGGGATGACGACGTGCGGTTGAAGCGGGAGCGATGACAGTCGGGCTTCCAGGCAACGCGAGAAGCCCGCGGCGACATTTGGACAAGTCAAGACGGACATGAATCCAGAAACTCGGTTTCTGTGCAAGTGGAAGGTGCGCGCATGCATTTCGACAAAGATGAGACGAACACGAAGACGACGCGCGGCGATGGTGCGCTTAGCCCCGCCGTGGAGGGGTTGCCGTTCAAGCAGTTTGTCTGGGGAGCGGGCATTGAGTGCTCGTTCCTCCCGCATTTGAAGGTGGATCAGTACGAGTGGACCCAGCATGACCGATTTTGGCGTGAAGATTTCGCGCGGGCGCGCGAGGAGTTGGGCGTCACACATCTCCGATATGCGCTGCCGTGGCACAAGATCGAGACCTCGCGCGGGCAGTTCGATTGGTCGGTCGCCGACGAGCGGATCGCAGAGCTGAAGAAGCTTGGTATCGAGCCGCTGATGGACGTGATGCACTTCGGCACGCCGCTGTGGCTGAAGCAGGCGGTGGGCGATCCAGAATTTCCCGAAGCGTTGGAGCGATTTTCCGCGGCGATGGTCGAGCGCTATCGGGACCAGGTGAAGACTTGGTGCCCGTTCAATGAGCCGCTGGTGTCGGCGCTGTTCAGCGGGGATTTCGGGTTCTGGCCGCCGCACTCGCGCAAGTGGCGCGGGTATATGCCGGTGCTGTCGCGGATCGTGCAGGGCGTGTCGCGCGGGATTCGCGCGATCCGCGCGGCTGACCCGACCGCGACCGTGCTGCTGTGCGACGCCGCTGAGAACTACAAGACGCGCGATGAGTCGCTGCAGATTGAAGTGAAGCGCCGAAACCTTCGCCGTTTCGTCGTCATGGACCTGCTGCTCGGCCGGATCGATCACAACCACGTGCTGTTCCCGTGGCTGACGACGTACGGCATGAGCGAGATCGACATCGAGTGGTTCAAGAACAACCCGCAATCGCCCGACGTGCTGGGCCTGGATTACTACCCGCACAGCGACTGGCAGCTCGACCAGGTCGGCGGGCGCGTGCGGCAACGGCGCGCGGACAACCCCGTCGGGCTCTATGGCGTCGCCAACGCTTATTACAACCGTTACGGCCTGCCGCTGATGCTGACGGAGACGAGCGTCGAAGGTCAGCCGATCAATCGCGAGATCTGGCTCGATCAGAACATCGAGGAGATCGCTCGCCTGCGCGCCGACGGCGTGCCGATGCTCGGCCTGATCTGGTGGCCGATGCTCGATCAGATCGACTGGGACGGCGCCCTGACCCATCGCGTGGGCAAAATTCACCAGGTGGGCCTTTTCTCGCTGGTGCGAGAGAAAGACGGGACGCTCAAGCGCGTGGCAACGCCGCTGGTGAAGCAATTTAAGGAGGCGGTGCAGAGCGGGGAAGAGCGCGTCGGGAAGCTTGCGACCGTGGCGATTCCGGTGGAAGCGGACGATGAGCAATTGCCGCCGCTGGAGTACTCCGGGACGAGCGATAAGATCGATATGGTTTCGCTCGATGCGAAACCGGTTGCTGCGAAGAGCAACGGGAATGGACACGCGGCGAAGGCGCAAGCGGCCGCTTCGCGCATTGCAGAAGTCGAGGCACGGGAGAGCAAGTCGACAGATAAGTACGGAATCGTGGTGTTCTGCCACTTGCGCTGGGGATTTGTGTGGCAGCGCCCGCAGCAATTCCTCTCGCGCTTTGCGAAGAAGCATCCGATTCTTTTCATTGAGGAACCGTTTTTCGATCAGCCTGAGGGCGCTGAGCCGCGGGTGGAGCTGCATCGGGTCATGCCTAACGTGACGGTCGCCTGCCCGCACGTCTCCGCCGCGTGGGCGACCAATCCAAAGCTTCCGACGAGGCTGCGCGAGTTCGCCAAGGAAGCGATCGAGCGCATGAACGAGGACGGCGCGTTCGATAAGCCGCTGCTCTGGTACTACTCGCCGATGGATTCGAGCTGGTCGCTGGGACATTTCGAGAACCGCGGCGTCGTCTATGACTGCATGGATGAGCTGTCCCAGTTCACCGGCGCGCCAAAGGCATTGATCGCCAACGAAGCCCGGCTCATCGAGCACGCGGACGTCGTGTTCACCGGCGGATACAACCTCGGCGAAAAGAAAAAGAAGCAGCACGACAACGTGCATATTTTCGGCTGCGGCGTTGAGTTTTCGCACTTCAACAAGGCCGGCGATCCGAACACCCCGATCCCGCCCGATATCGATTTCATGCCGCGGCCGATCCTCGGCTGGTTCGGCGTCGTCGACGAACGCGTGGATTACGCGATGGTGGGCGAAATGGCGCGCATGCGGCCGGACTGGAGCTTCGCCATGGTCGGGCCGGTGGTGAAGGTCGATCCAAACCTCCTACCGCACTCGCCCAATCTCTTCTGGCTCGGTGGGCGCGATTACCAGCAGCTTCCCAGCTACTGCGCGGCTTTTGACGTGAACATGATGTGCTTTGCGCTGAACAAGGCGACGGAGTTCATCAATCCCACTAAGGGATTGGAGTATATGGCGACGGGCAAGCCGATCGTCTCGACGCGCGTGAAGGACGTGGTCAACCAGTGGAGCGACATCGTCCTGCTCGCCAGCGGCGCCGAGGAGTTTGTCAAAGCGGCACAGCGCGCGCTCGATCGTCAGGGCGATGTGTCAGAGCGCGTGAAAAAGGGATTGGAATTGGCCCAGCAGTGCAGCTGGGAGACGACGGTACAGAAAATGCAGGGGCTGATTACCGCGGCGATCGAGCGCAAAGAGCGCCGGTCCTCGCGCAACATCGAGCCGATGACCGAGGCTCAGCTCGAATACGTTTACATGGCAACCCAGGGATCTTAAAGGCGTTAACTTTAGCAGTGAAGGAGTGCGTGACGGATGGAACCAAAGATTGTCATCATCGGGGCGGGACCGACGGGCCTGGGCGCGGCGTATCGCCTTAAAGAGCTGGGCTACAAAAACTTCCACATGTACGAGCGCAGCCCCTACATCGGCGGACTGGCTTCCTCGTTTACCGATTCCGCCGGGTTTACGTGGGACATCGGCGGGCACGTGATGTTCTCGCATTACAAATACTACGACGATTGCTTCGATCGGCTGATGGGCAAGGACTATCAGCTCAACATGCGCGAGTGCTGGATCCGCATGTTCGAAAAATGGGTCCCCTACCCGTTCCAGAACAACATCCGCCATCTTCCCAGGGAAGTCACCCTCGAATGCCTGACGGGCCTGATCGAGGCGCAGACCAAGCGCGACCACACGGCGGCGCAGAATTTCGAGGAGTTCATCGACGCCGTCTTCGGCGACGGAATCTCCAGGCACTTCATGAAGCCCTACAACTTCAAGGTCTGGGCCCATCCGCCGAAGATGATGAACAAGGAATGGATCGGCGAGCGCGTCGCGGTGGTCGACATCAACCGCGCGATCAAGAACGTCGTGATGCAATCCGATGACTTCGGCTGGGGCCCGAACAACCAGTTCAAGTTCCCGCTTTATGGCGGAACGGGGGAGTTCTACCGCCGCTTCGGCAAGCCGCTCGAAGGCCATTACACGCTGAACAAAAAGCTCGACTTCGTGAACCTCGCGAAGAAAGAATGCCGCTTCAGCGACGGCGAGGTCGTGAAATACGACGTCCTGATCTCGGCGATGCCGCTGGACAAGTTGTGCAACGACGTCATCAACGGGGAAATGCCGCGCGAGATCAAAAAGGCCGCCGCCGGCTTGCGTCACAGTGGCGGCTATATGGTCGGCGTCGGCGTGAAGCAGCCGTGCCCCTCCACCAAGAGCTGGATGTATTTCCCCGAGGACAACTGCCCGTTCTATCGCGTGACGTACCTGTCGAACTATTCACCGTTCATGACGCCCGACAAGGATACGCATTACTCGCTGCTCACCGAAACGAGCTACAGCGAGTTCAAACACGTCGATGGCAAGACGATCGTCGACGACACCATCCACGGCCTGATCAACGCCGGCATGATCAAGGAGGAAGACAAGAAGGACATCGTCGACACGTGGGTGTACCACGCCGATTACAGCTACCCGACGCCGTCCGTCGAGCGCGATGCGATCCTCTCGCAGGTGATTCCATACCTCGAGACGCACGGCGTGTACTCGCGCGGGCGCTTCGGCATGTGGAAGTACGAAGTATCGAACACCGACCACACGCTGATGCAGGGCGTGGAGCTAATCAACCGGCTTCTGAAGGATGAGCCGGAACAGACGATTGGCATCAAGTACGAATCGACCCTCGACGGGCGAAACGCGGCGAAGCACGAACGGTCGACGCTGGCCGGCTCAGGCGACCCGAAGAAGGCCAAGCTGGTGCCGGAAGCGCCGTTGAAGCTGCGTCCCGGCAAGCTGGCGCGCGACGTTGGCGATCGCGACGAGGTTCACACGAGCGAAGAGGAGCTCGGCGTCACCACGCCGCGACCGGCGAAACGCAAGGAGAGCGCGTCATGACCAGACCGCAGCGCCCGTATCCCGGTCGAGACACGCGCAAACGCCCGCGTCACGCGGGTAAGAAGACGAATCCGGACCGGTAATTGCGAAAACGTGGATAGTGAATAGTGGATGGTAGATGGTGTTACGCATCTCCACCATCCACTATCTACCATCCACCTTTTTCCCTGTATCATCCCGCCATGCGCGTGCTGATCATGGCGGACATGGAGGGGGTTTCAGGCATCGTCAACTGGGACCAGGTCAACGGCGGCGCGCCGATGTATGAGGAGGGCCGGCGGCTCTACACCGAAGAGGTCAACGCCGCCGTGCGCGGCGCCCGCGCGGCCGGCGCGAGCGAGGTCGTCGCGGTCGACTGCCACGGCGCGGGCAAGGGGTGGACGTTCAATTCTTTCATCCCCGAGCTGATGGAATGCGACTGGGTCAGCGGGCATGCCTGGTCGCGCTATACCGAGCTGCTGGAAAAAGGATGCGACGCGGCGCTCATGATCGCCATGCACGCGCGCGCCGGCACGCCCGACGGCGTGCTCTGTCACACTATCTCCACGACGACCTGGCGAAACCTTTACTTCAACGACACCTGCGTCGGCGAGTTCGGCATCAATGCCGCCCTCTGCGGCCATTACGGCTGCCCGGTCGCGCTGATCAGCGGCGATGAAGCCACCTGCCGCGAAGGCCGCGAGCTGCTCGGGAGCGCCCTGCACGCGGTCGCGGTGAAAAAAGGTCTCACGCGTTATTCCGCGCGAAACATTCCGCCGCGGCGCGCGCGCCAAATGATCGAAGACGGCGCGCGCGACGCGCTGAAGCAGCCGATCCGCACTAAACCGTACGTTCCCGACAAGCCAACGACAATCGCGGTCGACCTCGGCACCGTGGACTCAGCCAAGGAATTCATGGGCCGACATGGCGTGGAATTTGAGAATCCGCTGCGAATCGTTTCGCGCGGGAAGGACTGGCTGGAGGCGTGGGACCAGGTGTGGCATTGGTGAAGACGATGCAGAAGGGCTTGCTCATCGTGACTGCCGCGATCGTCGCCGTACTGACGATCGAAGTAACACTGCTGACCCGCAACCAGGCGGGCGAGCGGTTTTATACGACGCTCGATCGAGAGCGCACGGCGATGGTCGATCGGCTGGTCATGACCGACTCGGCTGATGCGTTCAAACGCGGCCGGCTGAAAGACGCAATGCTCGCTAACGATCCGTCCGGGCCGGTACGAGTCACGCTCGATCGCAAAGAGCGCAAGGGTTATCCGCGCGATGGACAGTGGATTTCCCCCGTCGTATCGACGGAATTTGCGGTCACCGAAGTCCTGCCGTCATGGAACGTCATCACGCCGCAGCAAACGGGGGTCTTGTTCCACGTGCGGACGCGCGACGCGGCAACCGCCAAATGGTCGCCCTGGCTGCGCATCGGGTCATGGGGACGGGTCAACGACAAACGGTCGCTGGCGAAATCGCAATCCGGTTACGTTGATGAAGACACGCTGAAACTCTCCCGCCCCGCCGACGCGTATCAGATCCGCGCGACGCTGCAGAGCTTTGCGCCGTCGCTGGACCTGACGCCGAGCATTCGGCGGATTGCCGTCGCATACTCCGGGCCGGTGAATGAAAATTCCGCGTGGGCGAAGTCGCTGACGCCCGCGCCGCTTTCCGCCGAGAAGTGGGCCGTCGACTTGAAAGTCCCCTACATCCCGCAGGGGGACAACGACTTCGCCGTCACCGGCATGACGTGCTCCCCCACCAGCCTGACGATGGTGCTGCAGCATTTCGGCGTGAATCGCGACGCCATGGAGAACTGCCTGGCGGTGTGGGACGATCACAACGAAATCTTTGGCAACTGGTCGAACAACACCCAACGCGCGGCCGAGCTGGGGATGGATTCGTGGCTGCAGCGCTTTCGCAACTGGGAGCAGGTGAAGGAGCACATCGCACAAGGCTTGCCGGTCATCGCCTCGATCCGCTTTGACGGGCACACGTTCGAGAACTCGCCTGTCTTTCCCCCCGACGAAGGGACCGACGGCCATCTGATCGTGATCCGCGGCTTCACGCGCGGCGGCGACGTAATCGTCAACGATCCGGCGAGCCGGAAAAAAGGGAACGGCGTCATCTATCCCGCAGCCGGCTTGTCTCACGCCTGGTTCGGCCATGGCGGCGTCGGTTACGTCATCCGTCCGCCGGCGACGACCGCGCCCGTCACGCCTGTCGCGGTTTTCAAAAAATGAAAAGTCCTTGGTGTGGCAGACTTTCCAGCACATTGGGATCCTAAGCTTAGAATTCCACGTGGACAAGTTGTCGCG
>JADMIO010976117.1_pt1 | contig 59764 bp, 49 predicted proteins | sample 8958161 | NCBI WGS metagenome assembly JADMIO01 (sample SAMN16585339, study PRJNA669376) | soil metagenome | isolation source: Crop rotation soil | place: USA: Cullars Rotation, Alabama | collected 2011 | reverse complement strand
CGCGACAACTTGTCCACGTGGAATTCTAAGCTTAGGATCCCAATGTGCTGGAAAGATGAGGGTGCAGTCGCGCGCGACGCGACCCGACTCTCCGGCGAGAATACTCTGTATCAATTGCGTCACGGCAGCCCAATCATATTCTCCGGGCAAGAAGCTGTCAAATCATCCCACACTTCAAATTCTTTATCCAAAGTCCGCCGGAAGCGCGTCGCGCGCGCGAACCGCGGATCCGAATGGGCCCAGGAGATGCTCGATGCTGTTCGCGTAGTAGCTCACGAGCTCACGGTTGCGCGCCAAAACGACGTATCCGCTACCTTCGGCGACCAGAATGCGGCGCATGTTCAACATGCGCCACGCGCGATCGAAGGTCTCCGCGATATCCCGCTCGTGACGAATCACGCGGCTATTGAGCTCGAGCAACGCGTCGCGCATCTCGCTCATGCGTTGGAGCAGGTCGGACCGCGGAACGAAATCGCGGTCAAAGCTCTGAATCGCGGCACACGCGAGCGGCACGGACGTCACGGGAATGAGTGCGCCAATTCGCGCCATCACTCCATCACACAGCGCTTGAACCCGCGCGAGACGCTCCGGCTTCGGCAGCTCGAACAACGTCGGATTCTGTTCGAACCAATCGTTCAGCGTGATTGGTACTCCGACGACGACGGCGGCGCGTCCATATCGCTGCCACCGGCGCACAACGAGTCGCGCGGCGTTCCACCAAAGATATCGGGTCACCTCGCCGAGTTGCGAGAGGCGTGACGGACGCGCGAGGCCGTCACGCGATGCGCGTTCACGAAGCAACGACCGATCCTCGAGCACGCGATCGTAGTTCACCGCGACCGGGATGATGCGCATGCGCGCGCGGTAGGCCGGGTCGCGCGCGATGCCGAGCACGTAGTCGAGCAAGCCGATCTTCGGCGACTGGAGACGTCCATCGCGCGTCAATCCGCCCTCCAGAAAAATTCCCTGCGTCACGCCCTCGCGCGTAATCAGTTGCACGTAGCGCTCGAGCACTTTGTGATACAACGGTTCTCGGTATCGGCGCCGAACGAAGTACGATCCGAACGCCTTGAAAATGTGCTCGAGCGGAAACGCCCGCGCCCACTCACCGACCGCGTACGAGATCGCCACCCGCCCGGCCAGCGCGTAACTCACGAGGACGTAGTCGGCGTTCGAGCGGTGGTTCATCAGGTAGACAACGACGGCGTCGTGTGGCAAAGAGTCGAGCGCCGCCGGATCCTCGTGCTCGACCGTCACTTTATAGAACAGATTGAGCAACCGCTTCGCGACGCGATAGCCGATCTGGTAGTACGCGACGACGTTGAAGAACGGCACGATTTCTCGAACGTACTCCTCGACGCGCTTCCACACGCATTCAACGGTCATTCCTGTCGATGCGGCGTGCTCACGAACGGCGGCGGCAACAGCGGGGTCATTGAGCAAACGCTCATGAACGGATTTGCGGCTAGCCCGTAGGGTGGCTCGTTGCTCGTTGCTGGCTACTGGTTGCTGGCTGCTCAAGAGCGGGCCGCCACGAGGCGAAGCGCGGCATCAATGGCATCGAACGAGTCGACAGTCCGTGCCGAGCGTGAGACCGTGGCGAGGTTGCCGGGTCGCACGCACATCACGACGTGACATCCTGCGTCGCGCGCGGCTTCGAGCTCGGCGTCGACGTCGGAGACAAACGCAATTTCACTCGGCTCGAGCTCGAGCGACGCGGCGATACGCGTGTAGCTTTCTCGCGCGCGTTTCGGGCCCACCTCCGTATCGAAGTAGCGGGCGATCCAAGGAGTGAGATCGCCCTTGTCGCTGTGCGCGAACAGCAATCGTTGGGCGAGCACGCTTCCCGAGGAGTAGATCGCGATCGTCAGACCGGCGTCGCGCCATCGCACAAACGCCGGCGGCACGTCGGCGAACACTTCGCCGCGCAACTCGCCATCGTCGTAGCCCTGCTCCCAGATCCGGCCTTGAAGCAGCTTGAGCCCGTGCGATTTTCGATCGCGATCCATGAGCCATTTCAAATACGCTGATAGCGACTCGGCATCGTTGTGGTGCGGACGCCGGCGCGGCTCGGACTCGCCGCGAGCGACGTCGGCTGACCACTCGTCGGCGAGCAGCGCAGCGACCTCGATCAGCCCAGGTGCGCCGAGGTTCGCCGCGAGATAGCGATCGAGATGGCGGCGGGCGTAGGGAAACAGCACGTCGTCGACGAACGAAACCGGCGTCGTCGTGCCTTCAACATCCAGCAGGAGCGCGCGGATTTGCCGCGCGCCCTCGCCGCTGTCCGTCACACGGAAATTCCCGGATCGACTCGCGTGGGAGGCAGGTAACTCGGCCCGAAGCAGAGCGGCTGGAACTTCGAATCGACACCGCTCTCCGTGTAATGGGGCGTCCACCCCGACTTGTCCTGGAACAGCCGAATCGCGCGAATGCGCCGGTCGCCGCAGAGGTCGAACCAGTGGTGCGTCCCGCGCGGCACGCGGATCAAGTCGCCTGGCTCGACCTCGAGGGCGAACACGGGACCATTCTCGGGATGGATGTGAAACACGCCGCGCCCTTCGGCGATGAGACGAACTTCGTCCTCATCGTGCCAGTGCTCGCTGCTGAATCGTTTGAGCATCGCGTCGAGTCCCGGCGTCTCGGCCGATACATCGATGACGTCGGCTACGACGTATCCGCCGCGCGCCTTCAGGGCGTCGATCTTGTCGGCGTACGCTGCGAGGAGCGCCTCCGACGACGGCGCCGTCGGGAGCGCGCCCTCCAGCCGCTCGTAATCGATGCCGCGTTCGGAGAGATACGTCGCGATCTCGCCACTCTCCGTGAGCGTGCGGTCCTGTTCAGGAATTCTCAATAGCGCCATAATGCCCCGTTGCCTCCCCGCCCACCGGGCGGAATGTCGCACTTCGGCCAATCGTCTCGAACAAGAACTCCAAAATCTCTACGTGGCGCTCGGCATCTGCCAGTGTGTCGCCCCACGTGTAGAGCCCGTGTCGGCGAAGGAGAAAAGCGTGAGCCCGCGGGTTTCGATCGAGCGTCTCGCCGACGACACCGGACAGACGCACCATGTCCTGATCGTTGTCGACTATAGGAATATGCTCCGCGTGCTGGTGGGTTGACACGCCAGACAACCCCTTGAGCATCTCGAATCCGTCGATCGTCACGGCATCTCCGTTGCCCGCGGACGCGGACAGAATCGTGCCCCAAATCGAATGCGTGTGCAAGACTGCTCCCGCTCCCCTTCGCCGCACGATCTCGAGATGGAGGCGCGCTTCAGCGGACGGAGCCGAGCGTCGCGGGCCAATCGTCGTACCGGACTCATTCATCTGTAGAATGTGCGCGGCTCGCAGTTGGCCTTTGTGTACGGAGCTCGCCGTGATCGCCATGCGCAGCGGCTTCTGGCTTACGACGGCGCTGAAGTTGCCGCTCGTGCCCTGCACCCAGCCGCGCGTGTAGAAGCGGTGTCCGATCGCGATGAGGTCGCGCGAGATAGATGAAACGGTGGGCCTCGGCATGTCGCGAAACTGCCGTTGCGCAGGAATGACGGCAAGGGCGGCGTTGGAGGCGGGGGGCCGCTCGCGTCGGGCGGTACGCGTGTTAGCGTTCTTGGAGAACGACGGTCGCTCTCGAACGAGATAATCTATGCTGATGAGATCTGCATCAGTTCTTTGTATGTGCGTCGCGCTTTCCGCCTCCGCGGTCGCGCAGGACAAGGCGAAGTCCGTTGCAATTCCCCGCGGCACCTCGGCGGCCGACGCGACAGCGTTCATGGCCGCCGCCGAAAAGGAGCTCGGCGATCTGCAAGTGAAGGCCAATCAGGCGCAGTGGGTCACCGAGAACTTCATCACCGACGATACGGAAGCGCTCTCGGCCGAACTGACGAAGAACCTGAACGTCACCATTCAGCGCCTTGCGATAGATGCCAAGCGATTCGACAAGACGACGCTCCCGGCGACACTCCGACGCAAATTCACGCTGTTAAAGCTGCTGTTGTCGGCGCCGCCGCCGAGCGATCTGACGGAGGCGGCGGAGCTGAGTCGGCTGACCTCGTCAATGCCGGGCACGTACGGCAAAGGGACGTACTGTCGTCCGGCCAAGGCCGGCGGCAAGCAAGACTGTTTACAGATCAATGATCTCAGCCGCATTCTCGCGACGAGCACCGACCCGGCTGAGTTGCTCGATGCGTGGCGAGGTTGGCACACCATCTCGCGTCCGATGCGATCGCAATACACGCGCTTCGTCGAGCTCTCGAACAAGGGCGCACGCGAGCTCGGCTTCCGTGATGCCGGAGCGATGTGGCGGTCGAACTACGACATGACGCCGGACGAGTTCAGCGCCGAACTCGAACGCATCTGGACACAGGTCCGGCCGCTTTATGTCGCGCTCCACGCGTACGTTCGGACAAAGCTCGGCGAAAAGTACGGAACCACCCTCGTCCCGCCAAACGGTCTCATTCCGGCGCACCTCCTCGGCAACATGTGGGCGCAGGAGTGGGGAAACATCTTTCCGGTCGTCGCGCCGAAGAACGTCAATCCCGGATACGATCTCACGGAATTGTTGAAGGAGAAAAAGGTCGACGCAGTCGGCATGGCCCACTACGCGGAGCGCTTCTTCACGTCCATGGGATTGGCTCCTCTCCCAACAACCTTCTGGGAACGCTCATTGTTCACGAAGCCGCGCGACCGAGAGGTGGTCTGCCACGCGAGTGCCTGGGACATCGACAACAAGGACGACGTGCGGGTGAAGACGTGCCTCGAGCCGACGGCCGAGGACTTCGTCACGATCCATCACGAGGAAGGCCACGACTTCTACTATCTCGCCTACAAGAATCAACCGACGCTGTTTCAGAACGGCGCGAACGACGGCTTTCACGAGGCGATTGGTGACGCAGTGGCCCTCGCCATCACGCCGGCGTACCTCAAGACGGTCGGTTTACTCGCACAAGTTCCGCCGGCGTCGAGCGACACGATGCTGCTCCTGAGGCGGGCGCTCGACAAGGTCGCGTTTCTTCCGTTCGGGCTCTTGATCGACCAGTGGCGCTGGAAAGTCTTCTCCGGAGAAGTGACGCCCGCCAACTACAACGCCGCGTGGTGGGATCTGCGGAAGAAATACCAGGGCGTTTCGCCACCGCTCCCTCGCACCGAGAGTGACTTCGATCCCGGCGCCAAGTATCACGTTCCGGCGAACACGCCGTACACGCGTTACTTCCTCGCCGCGGTTCTCCAATTTCAGTTCTATCGCGCGATGTGCCGCGAAGCGGGGCACACCGGGCCGCTGTATCGCTGCACGTTCTACGGATCAAAGACCGCGGGGAAAAAACTCGAGGCGATGTTGTCGATGGGTCAGAGCAAGCCGTGGCCCGAAGTGCTTTACGCCATGACCGGCGAACGACAGATGGATGGCGGCGCGATGATGGAGTACTTCGTGCCGCTCAAGGCATGGCTCGATGTGCAGAACAAAGGAAAGCCGTCAGGCTGGTGACCGAGTGACTGCGTTCGCTTACTCCGTTGAGCCCGTGAACGTCGGACCCGAAAAACCGGTGTCATCGTCGAAGAAACCGTTGAGATGGACCTGGAGCTGGTAATGCATAGTGTCCCAGCGCGGATCGTCGCGCCGCGGCGGCCAGCCGGAGCCGAATAGTGCTTGCTCGTCGCGTTCTTCGCGAAGCTCCGCGAAAAGCTCTTCGAGTTCGGCGTCTGTAGCGGCACGCCGCGCCAATGCGTCCGCACCAGCCTTCGGAGAGAGGCTGGAGAGATAGGCCTCAAATTCGGCCTGCTCTTCCTCTTCAGTATCACTCATCTCGTCGACGACGCCGGCGTTGAGGTCGAAGAGATCGTACACGCGCATAAACTCGCACTCAAAGACAACACCGTGCTCGTCGCGGAGCTCGAGGTTGAGCGCCTCACGACGATTCATCGCCGCTGTCACCAGCTCGTCGTCCACCGAGGGCTTTTCTCCGTCGCGTGCCCGCTCCGCGCGCTTTCGGTCTGCCATCGCGCGCCAAACGCCCGTCGCGTCTTCGAGCAGCGGCCTCCCTTCCGGCGTCGGCTCGATGAATCCCTGTCGCATCGTCGGCGTTTCGGTGTGGATATCGAGGTCGGTGTAGCCGAGCAGTCGTCCCAGACTCCACAGGCTGTAACGCATTTGCGAGATCTCCGTTTGGACTTCTTAACAGTCATCGCGCCGCGTCATCGCAGCGTCATTCGATCGACGCAGAAATTTCAATTGTCGCTCAGCAAGTCAGAATCCAACGATCACTCAGCGCGCAACGCGGCGACAGGATCGAGTCGTGCAGCGCGTATTCCCGGCACCACCATCGCCACAAGCGACGTCACAGCGGTGATCACAACCACCACGCCGATGATTATGGGATCGTACGGCGACGTGTTGAACAAGAATGCCGCGATGAGTCGTCCGCCGAGTACGGCTCCGACGAGACCCCCGGCGATCCCAATAGCCAGCACGCTCGTTCCCGACGCGAGAACGAGCCGAACCACATCGCGCGTCTCAGCGCCGAGCGCCATCCGAACGCCCAGCTCTCTGGTGCGTTGAGACATCTCTGAAGTGACGAGGCCATACACACCTGAACCTGCCAAGAACAGAGCAAGTAGCCCGAAGACGAGCAGCAAAGTCGACGCGGCGCGCAACGGCTTGGTTTGCGGCGCGAGCAGTTCGCGCACGACGGAAACGCCAGGCCGCGAACTCACTTCCACGCCACGAGCGATGCGCTCGATCAGTGCCGCATCCTCTGGCCTCACTCCTCCGCGTGTTCGCACAAGCCAGTAGCGCCCAGGATCGCCGCCGAACTGCGCAAGCGGAAGATAGAAATGCGGAACGGGCGCGCCAGCAAGCTGCCAGCGCACGTCACGCACGATGCCGACAACTCGCCGGCAAATGTCGGTGTTTCCGACTGCGAAGACACACTCACCGAGCGGATCCCGGCCCGGCCATAGGGCCTGCGCCATGCTCTCGGTGATGACGACCACCGGCTCCGAACCCGCAACGTCGGCGGCCGAGATCGGGCGGCCGCGCACCACGGTCAGACCTACGGTCGAGAAATACGTCGCGCTCACTAAGTTGTGCGACGGGATCAGTGCGTCGGGTATGGGCGGTTGGCCGCGAACGGCAAACCTGCCTCTCGCCCGGTCCGGCGCGACGTCCGCCATCGCGTTTGCGATCGACGACACGAACGGCTGGGACTGAATCGCCGCGGCGACATCTTGCGCCGCTGAGCCGCCACCGATGCGGCCGACAATCATGATCAGCTTGTCGGCATCGAATCCAAGATTCGTGTCGGTGATGTTGCGAAGACTTTGAAGAAACGATCCGGCGAACGTGATCAACACAACGCACAGCGCGGTTTGCAATCCAAGCAAAATGGCGCGCACTCTGGATCCGCTTCGATCGACGGACGACGTGTCGAGCTTCAACGCGTTGGCGCTGTACCTTCGCACGGCGAAGACTGGAAATAGCCCCGCGGCCAGACCAATCGCGACGGTAAGGACGGCCGCCATGATCACGATGCGACGGTCGATGCCGGACGCGGGCCAACGAATAGTCGACAAGAGCGTCGTGCGCAGAATTGTCGAACCCCACCAGCCGACGACGACGGACGCGGCCCCCGCGACGGCGGCCAACACTATGCTCTCGACGATGAGCTGCGACGCGAGGCGCATGCGAGACATCCCGAGAGCCAATCGGACGGCGATTTCGTGACGACGACGAACCGCGCGCATGAGGAAGAGCGCGGCAACGTTCAGCGCGGTCACCAAGAGAGCCGATAGCGCCACCGCAACGAGCCGAGTCGCGAGCGACACGCCGCGGTCGCGGATTGGACCGAGCGATTGTGATCCTCGCGCCTCGAGCAGCGGCTCCGACACGATCTGCGCGGCGGACACAAAGCCTCGTTGCGACTGGACATACTGCTCGCTGAGTCGAGTCAAGACACGATCCCGATCTTGGCCTGGACCGAGACGAACGAGCAGCGACAGGAATCGCGAATCTCTGTTCGTCGCCCAACCCGACCGGCCCTCGTTGCTCGGCCCCCGCGCGCTGAGCGGAACCCAGAGATCCGCCGGCTCGAGATCGACTCCCTGAAACCCTGGTGGCGCGATGCCCACAACGACAAACGCAGTGCCGCTCACCGCGAGACGTCGACCGATGATCGCACTATCGCCGCCGATGACGCGCGTCCAGAAGTCGAAGCTGAGCACCACTGGCGGAGCCGTCGCGGAATTGACCTGGTTCTCCTCCGGCGTGAACAATCGTCCTCGGACGGGCTGAACGCCGAGTAGGGAAAACAGCCCGCTCGTGACGTACGACATCGCGGCATGCGGCCCATCATCGCCGACGATACCATCGCGCGCTGTCGAGTACGCCTCGACGGCCGCTGCGCCCCTGACCGACGCAGCGAGATCCTCGAAGTCCGGGAAACTGAAGACGCCCCAATCATGCACCGGCTGCGCTGGTCTCACTTCGCGCGCGTGGATCCGAACGAGCCGGTCGGGGTCGACCACGCCGGATGGAGACTGAAAGAGCAGTCGGTCGAGGACGGCGAACGTCGTCACGTTCCCCGCAACGCCGATCAGGATGCTCAGGACAACAGTCGCCGTGAACGCCGGCGACCGTCGAAAGCCGCGAAGGGCGTAGACGACATCCTGGCGAAAGGCATTTGCGGCGATCGCTATCCGATCTCGCATATGAGAGCCCTGTGATAGTCCGACGCGCCGCGACTGAACCGGGCGATTCTAACGCGCGCTCCAGGTTACGGCGCGTATCGGCGTCGGAGCAAGGGGCGTTTGGCCGAAAATGGATCGTCCAGCTACTCCTTGATCCGGGTTGCCTCGATGAGATGGAACCGTCCGTGGTGATCCGTCGCTTTTCACGCAGCCCTCTGCGCCTCTGCGCCTTTCTCCGCGCCTCTGCGTCAAAAATGGCCCGACCGAGATTCAACCCAAAAAAAACGAGGTGAGCTCTCGCTCACCCCGTTCAAGTCAAAACTCAGAGAACCAATTACTCAGCCGATCCACGAACACCCGGCCGAGGCAGCGCCGGGAAGTCGTCGTCGTCCGCCATCGCAAAGACATTCGGCATCGTCTCCGCCATGGTCGGCAGCGTCTCGAAGCCTTCCGGCTGCGCGATCTCGATCTCGACATCCTGGTACCGATACATACCCGTACCGGCCGGAATGAGGTGACCGATGATGATGTTCTCCTTGAGACCGAGCAGGTCGTCCTTCGCGCCGCGAATGGCCGCGTCGGTGAGCACTCGCGTGGTCTCTTGGAATGACGCCGCCGAGATGAATGACTGCGTCGTGAGGCTCGCCTTGGTGATACCGAGGAGCAACGGCTCCGCGGCGGCCGGCGTTTCCTTCTTCTTCTTCGCGCGATCGTTCTCGTCGCGGAAGACCTGGCGATCCACATGCTCGCCTTCGAGGAACTCCGTCTCGCCCGGCTCCATGATTCGAACTTTCTGAAGCATCTGCTTGACGATCACGCCAATGTGCTTGTCGTTGATCTTCACGCCCTGGAGGCGGTACACCTCTTGAACTTCGTTCAAGAGGTACTCTTGTACCGCACGCGGTCCCTTGATCCGCAAGATGTCGTGCGGATTGACCGGGCCCTCGGACAGACGATCTCCAGCGCGCACGCGATCGCCTTCGTGCACTCGCAAGTGCTTGCCGGCGCCGACTTCGTACAACTGCGCCTCGCGCGTTTCGTCGAGCGAACCGTCGTGGTTGATCGGAGCGACGAAAATCTCGCGCTTACCGCGCTTGATCTCACCGAACCGCACCACACCGTCGATCTCGGAAATCGTCGCCGGATCCTTCGGACGACGGGCCTCAAAGAGCTCGGCGACTCGCGGCAGACCGCCCGTGATGTCGCGCGTCTTGTACGCTTCTCGGCCAACCTTCGCGATGATCGTTCCCGGGAAGATCTTCTGTCCATCTTCCACGGTGAGCTGAGCGCCCGCCGGGATGATGAAGTCACGCACACGCTTCTCCTTCCCGCCCTTCTCCTGAATGATCTCGATGTGCGGGTGGAGCTTCTTTTCACGATCTTCCATAATCACGCGTTGGCGTAAGCCCGTAAGCTCATCCAACTCCTCGGACACGGACTCGTCCTCGACGATGTCGACGAAGCGAACCGTTCCATCGACGTCGGCAAGAATCGGGTTCGTGTACGGATCCCAAGTGAAGATCACCTGGTCGCGCTTCACGTCCGATCCATCCTCGACCATGAGGATGGCGCCGAGCGGCACCTGAAGACGCGCCGCAACGCCCGCGGTCTTGTCGGTCGAGGACTTGATGAGAATCTCGCCTTCGTACGACGTGACGACGCGCTGTCCTTCCGGATTCGTAACGACCACGAGGCGATCGCTATACTCGATCACGCCCGCGACCTTCGACTTACGCGCCGTCTGCTCGGCGATACGTGCCGCCGTTCCACCGATGTGGAAGGTTCGCAGCGTGAGCTGCGTTCCCGGCTCACCGATCGACTGCGCGGCGATAATACCAACCGCTTCACCGAGGTCGACGACGTTCATCGTCGCCAGGTTGCGGCCGTAGCACATGCGGCAGAGACCGCGCTTCGCCTCACACGTGAGGACGGAGCGGATCTTGATCATTTCGATTCCAGACTCTTCGATCTGCGCCGCCTTCTCTTCGTCGATCAACTGACCAGCCTCGACGACGAGCGTCCGACGTCCCGACTCATCCAGTTCGTGCGGATCCTCGACATCTTCCGCCGCGAAGTTGCCGACGATACGCTCGGCCAACGGCTCGATCACGTCTTCGCCTTCCTTCAGCGCGCCGATCTCGAGACCCTGAATCGTTCCGCAATCTTCTTCCGTGATCGTTACGTCCTGCGCGACGTCCACGAGACGACGTGTGAGGTATCCGGCGTCCGCCGTCTTGAGCGCGGTGTCGGCCAGACCCTTACGAGCGCCGTGCGTCGACGTGAAGTACTCGAGTGGTGAGAGTCCCTCACGGAAGTTCGACTTGATCGGACTTTCGATGATTTCACCGATGCCGCCGGTGAGTTTCTTCTGCGGCTTCGCCATGAGTCCGCGCATACCCGCCAGCTGGCGGATCTGATCGCGGCTTCCGCGTGAGCCGGAGTCAAACATCATGAACACCGGATTGAAGCCCTGCTTCGACTCTCGCATCGATTTGACCATCTCGTCGGCGATGTCGGAGTTGGCGTGCGTCCAGGTGTCGATGACTTTGTTGTAGCGCTCGCCGTTCGTGATGTTTCCGGTCTGGTACGCGCGCTGGAAACGCTCGACGCGCTCCTCCGCTTCCTCGAGCAACCCGGCCTTGGCGGTCGGGATTTCGAGATCTTCAATACCGATTGAAACGCCGCCGCGGGTCGCGTTGGCGAATCCGAATTCCTTCAAACGATCGAGGAACTGCACGGTCGAGGCGAGGCCTGCCTTGCGGTAGGACTCGAACACGAGCTCGGACAGTGCCTTCTTCTTCATATCCATGTTCTTGTAGCCGAGCTCCTTCGGTACGATCGCGTTGAACAACACGCGGCCGGCCGTGGTCTTCTCCCAGCGGCTTCCCTTCTCGTCGGTGACGTAGAAGTAGAGCGCGCTGTGTCGCGTGAGACGCTGGAGCGCGAGCTCCATCTCGATCTCGGCGACGGCACTGAACCGGCGGAGCTGCTTGTCGGTGACCGTATTGAAGTTCGCCGGCGCCTTCGTCGCGAAATAGCAGCCGAGCACGATATCCTGTGACGGCTCCGCGACCGGACGTCCGTCCGACGGCTTCAAGATGTTGTTCGACGACAGCATGAGCAGGCGCGCCTCGAGCTGTGCCTCGAACGACAACGGCACGTGCACGGCCATCTGGTCACCGTCGAAGTCCGCGTTGAACGCGGCGCAAACGAGCGGGTGAATTCGGATAGCCTTGCCCTCGACAAGCACCGGCTCGAACGCCTGGATGCCCAAGCGGTGAAGCGTCGGCGCGCGGTTCAAGAGAACCGGATGGTCGCGGATAATCTCTTCCAAGATCTCATACACTTCCGGCGACTCGCGCTCCACGATTTTCTTGGCGCGCTTCACCGTCTCGGCGATTCCCTTCTCGACGAGCTTGTGAATGATGAACGGCTTGAAGAGCTCGAGCGCCATCAGCTTCGGCAAGCCGCACTGATGGAGTTGGAGCTCGGGACCGACGACGATGACCGAACGACCCGAGTAGTCAACGCGCTTGCCGAGCAGGTTTTGACGGAACCGGCCCTGCTTGCCCTTGAGCATGTCGGACAGCGACTTGAGCGGACGCTTGCCGCGGCCACGAATCGCCTTGGAGCGACGGCCGTTGTCGAACAGCGCGTCCACCGCTTCCTGCAGCATGCGCTTCTCGTTCCGGAGGATGACCTCCGGCGCGCGATGCATGATGAGCTTCTGGAGACGGTTGTTGCGGTTGATGACGCGGCGATAGAGATCGTTCAAATCGGACGTGGCGAAACGGCCGCCGTCGAGCGGAACGAGAGGACGGAGATCCGGCGGAATGACCGGAACGACGTCGAGAATCATCCACTCCGGCTTGTTGCGCGTGTCGCCGGAATCACCGGAATTGCGGAACGCGTCGACGATCTTGAGCCGCTTGAGCAGCATCTTCTTGCGATGCTGCGACGTCTCCGTCACAACCGACGCGCGAAGCGTATCGGTGAGCGTATCGACGTCGAGACGGCGGAGCAGCTCGCGAACCGCGGGCGCTCCGATGTCGGCCAAGAAGGCGCCGTCGTTCTCTTCCTTCGCCTTCGTGCGAAGATTCAAATATTCGTCTTCGTCGAGCAGCTGGTTGACCGTGACTTCCTGGTTCCCCGGCTCGATGACGACGTAATTGGAGTAGTAAATGATCTTCTCGAGATCACGCAGCGTGATGTCGAGCAGATTGCCCATCGGGCTTGGCAGCGTCTTGAAGAACCAGATGTGGGCGACGGGTACGGCGAGCTCGATGTGACCCATGCGCTCGCGACGCACCTTGCTCAGGGTCACTTCGACACCGCAACGATCGCAGATCACACCGCGATAGCGGATGCGCTTGTACTTTCCGCAATGGCATTCCCAATCCTTGACGGGACCGAAGATGCGCTCGCAGAACAAGCCGTCCTTCTCAGGCTTGAATGAGCGGTAGTTAATTGTCTCGGGCTTCGTGACTTCACCCCACGACCACCAGTTGCGAAGCCCCTGCAACTCCAGGCGCTCGCGTTCCTTGGGGTCTTTTGGGCCACGGATTTCTTCCGGAGAAGCGATCCGAACCTGGATGAAGTCGAACGAGCTGGCGCGCTGTTCGCGCACACTGCGGAAATCAATCATCGATTACTCCTCATTCCCATTGCTGCTGCTGTTGCCCGACGTGCCGGTGTCGATCCCGGTTCCCCAGAACCCGTCCACGCTCTGCCCCATCGTGACCTTGATGCCCAACGCCTGCAGTTCCTTCACGAGCACGTTGAACGACTCCGGAATACCCGGCTCCGGAAGGTTCTGACCCTTCACGATCGCCTCGTACACTCGGCTGCGTCCGTTCACGTCGTCCGACTTGACCGTGAGGATTTCCTGAAGCACGTGCGCCGCACCGTACGCTTCGAGCGCCCACACTTCCATCTCTCCGAATCGCTGTCCGCCGAACTGCGCCTTACCGGCGAGCGGCTGCTGCGTGACGAGCGAGTACGGTCCGATCGATCGCGCGTGAATCTTGTCGTCGACAAGGTGTGAGAGTTTCAGCATGTAAATCTCACCGACCGTCACCGGCGACACGAACGTCTCGCCGCTGCGGCCGTCGCGCAGACGCACCTTTCCAAACGGCGTCAGACCACCGAGGCGCATCAATTCCACCGCGGCAGCATCGACGTCAGCTTCCGACTTCTTGCCGAGCATGCCCGCGAGTGCCGGCAGCTCGTGATCGTTCAACAAATCAGCCGGCTCCATCGCCCGACGCTTCTCCAACTGCTTGAGCGCCGCTTTGTACTCGGCGCGCTTCGCGGCCGGCTGCGTGTCGTCGTCGACCCAGGCCGTGTGGAACGCGATCTGGTTCTCCGTCGCCAACTGCTCGCGCTCCGCCAACTCTCTCGCCGCGTTGGCGAGGAAGTCGCGAATCGAGTGATACACGTCGCGCGTTTGCTGAGACATCGTGCGCCCGCCGAGGTCGTTGATCGTGGCCTCTTCGAGTCGCTCGAAGCGCTCTTCTTCGCGCGTGCGATCCGGCTTGATGTCCGCCTGGAACTGGTAAATGTCCTTGTCGGTCACCTTCGGAATTGGCGTCTTGAGCGCCAACGCCTGACCAGCCCAGAGCACGCCGGACATCTTGAGCAACAAGCCGATCTCGCGCTCGTTTGCTCCCTGGAAGACTGGAGTCTTCGCATAGAAGCCGAGGATCTTCGCGACCCACCCAAGGTGTGTCTCGAGGATCTGCCCCACGTTCATTCGGCTTGGTACGCCGAGCGGGTTGAGCACGATGTCGACCGGACGTCCGTCCGGCAGGAACGGCATGTCCTCCTCAGGCACGACGCGGGCAACGATACCCTTGTTGCCGTGACGTCCTGCCATCTTATCGCCCACCGAGACCTTTCTCTTCTCGGCGAGATAGACCTTCACGAGCTGGATGACGCCCGGCGGCAGCTCATCCGGCTGAAGAATGCGATCGATGCGCTCTTCGGCCTTCTCCTCGAGCTTCGCCTTCTCTTCATTCGACGCGTCGATGATCTGACGGATGCGCTCGTTCGTGCGCTTGTTCTCGACGCGCAGCGTCTTGAGATCGATCGACGACAGCTTCATCTCGCGAAGCGCGGCGGACGTCAGCTTGGTGCCGGCGGGAATCGCTTCTTCGACGGTACCAGACTTGAGCGCAAGCGCGATGACCTGCCCATCGAGTATTTCGACGAGCTCGGAATCACGCACTTCGTTGACGCGAATCTTTTCGTCGCCCTCGAGGCGGCGCACTTCACCGATGCGCTCACCGCGGTCTTTCTCGACCACTTGATCTTCGATGCGCGAGAAAATCTTGACGTCGATGACGACGCCTTCCATTCCCGGCGGCACCTTGAGGGACGAATCCTTCACGTCCTTCGCCTTCTCACCGAAGATCGCGGTGAGAAGCTTTTCTTCCGGCGAAAGCTCGGTCTCTCCCTTGGGCGTAATCTTGCCGACGAGAATGTCGCCCGGCTTCACGTGCGCGCCGATGCGGACAATGCCGCGCTCGTCGAGGTCCAACAGCGCCTCTTCCGAGACGTTCGGAATTTCACGCGTGATCTCTTCCTGACCGCGTTTCGTATCGCGAACGTGCAATTCGAGCTCTTGAATGTGGATCGACGAATAGACGTCGTCCTTCACCAAGCGCTCGGAGAGCACGATGGCATCTTCGAAATTGTGTCCGTACCAGGGCATGAACGCCACGGTCACGTTCGCGCCGAGCGCGAGCTGACCCTGCTCAGTCGCGGCGCCGTCGGCCAATACGTCGCCGGGCTTGACCTTCTGGCCCTGCACGACGAGCGGACGCTGGTTGATCGCGGTGTCCTGGTTGGTTCTCCAGTACTTCTTGAGACGATAGCGGTCGTGCTGCGTGAGACGCGCGAGCGGACGATCGCCGTCAGCCTGCGCTTCCTTCTTCGCCGCGACCGGGCCCGCATCGACGATGATTTCGTCGGCCGTCACGCGTGACACGATGCCCGCGCGCTTGGCGATGACGACGGCGCCAGAGTCGGTGGCCACTTTGCCCTCGAGCCCTGTGCCGACGAGCGGCGTGCGCGGATTGAGGAGCGGCACCGCCTGGCGTTGCATGTTCGAGCCCATCAACGCGCGGTTGGCGTCGTCGTGCTCGAGGAACGGAATCAGAGCCGCGGCGATGGAGACAAGCTGCTCCGGCGCCACGTCCATGTAATCGATTCTGTCCTTCGGGGTGAGTGGAACGTCACCCTGTTGGCGGCAGAGCACGAGATCGTCGAGGAACTCGCCGTTCGCGCCGAGGCGCGAGTTCGCCTGCGCGATGATCGCGTCCTCTTCCTTGTTGGCGTCGAGCCACGCGATGTCGTCGAGGACCTTGCCATTCTTGACGATACGGTATGGCGTCTCGACGAACCCCAGGTCATTCACCTGCGCGTAGCAGGCGAGCGACGTGATGAGTCCGATGTTTGGACCTTCCGGAGTTTCGATCGGGCACATGCGGCCGTATTGCGAATAATGCACGTCGCGGACTTCGAAGCCCGCGCGCTCACGCGTAAGACCGCCCGGTCCGAGCGCCGACAGACGACGCTTATGCGTCAACTCGGCGAGCGGATTCGTTTGATCCATGAACTGTGACAGCTGCGACGAGCCGAAGAACGCCTGAATGACGGCCGAGACCGTACGCGCGTTCACGAGGTCGTCGAGCGAGATCTTTTCCGGATCGGTGTTGATCGACATGCGCTCCTTCACCAGGCGCGCCATGCGGCTCAAACCGACCGAGAACTGGTTGGCGATCAACTCGCCGACAGAACGAATACGACGGTTGCCGAGATGGTCGATATCGTCGACGTGTCCGCGTCCTTCATGAAGTTCAACGAGATAGCGGATAATCTCGACAAAATCTTCCTTCGACAGCACCGTGTAATCGGCCGGCATGTTCATGCCGAGCCGTTGATTGATCTTGTAGCGGCCGACGCGGCCGAGGTCGTAGCGCTTTGGCGAGAAGAACAAGCGCTCGAGCGCCTGCTTCGCGGTCTGCGCGTCCGGCGCGTCGCCAGGACGGAGCAGCGCATAGATCTGCCCGAGCGATTCCTTCTCGCTGTGCGTCGGATCCTTCGCCAGCGTGTTCTTGATGAGCGTGGACTCCGCGCGACCCGAGGCGACGAACACACTGACCTTCGTGATGTCCGCCTTCCGGATCTTCTTCATGATCGTGTCCGTGAGGTTCTGCCCCACTTCCGCGATCACTTCGCCGTCGCTGTCGACGACGTCGAGCGCGAGTTGGCGGCGGATCGGACGCTCACCTCGCTCGACCGCATCCTGCTCGTCCCGCAAATCGACTTTCATGTGCGACGCGAACACCTTGATCGTGTCGATGTTCTGGCGGCGGAGACGGTTGTAGACCATCTCCGTGAGCTCGTCCCCTTCCTTGACGAGCAGCACATTTTCCGCGGCCTCGCGCTCGGCCTTCGCCTTCTTTGTGCGTGCCTTCGGCGCGTCCTCAGCCGTGGCTTCGCCCGGGAGTGCAATGTCTTCCGCGATGATCGCGCCGAAGAGCTCGCGCACATCGGTGCGGCTCTCGCGTTTCTTCGTCAGGTCGAGGTCGCGCACCGCGAAGAAGAGACGAAGAATATCCGAGTTGCTCCCATAGCCAAAGGCGCGCAGAAGCGCGGTGGCCGGGAACTTCTTCTTCTTGTCGATGTGGACGTAGACGACGTCGTGGATGTCGACAGTGAATTCGACCCACGATCCCCGAAATGGAATGATGCGCGCCGAGATGAGGCGCTGGCCGTTCGGGTGCGTCGACTCCTCGAACACCACACCGGGCGACCGGTGCAGCTGGCTGACGATGACGCGCTCGGCGCCATTGATGACGAACGTCCCGAGCGGCGTGAGCAGCGGAAGCTCACCGAGATAGACCTCTTTCTCGATGATGTTGCGCGGCCGCTTCTGCTCGTTGACGACTTCGTTGATGACCAGCTGTAACGTCGCTTTCAGCGGCGCTGAGTAGGTCATGTCGCGTTCGATGCACTCTTCGACGGTGTATTTCGGCTCACCGAGGGAGTAGCGAACGAACTCGAGGGAGAAGTTTTCGTGGACGTCGGTGATCGGGAACAGGTCTTTGAAGACCCGCTCGAGACCGATGTCTTCGCGGTCGTGCGAAGAGGCATCCAGCTGGAGCAGCGCCTCGAAGGCGCGCGTCTGGATGTCGAGGAGGTGGGGCATGTTCATGCCCTGGTCCAACTTCGCGAAAGAAATTTGCTTAATAGTTTCAGGCATTGCTCACCCGGCACAGGCGAAAGCCCCGAACAGGGCGCGCACCAGCGCGCCCCGCTCGAGTGGGGCTTTTTGAACTTCGGATTTGTTGGGAACGCGGAGTTTCGATTTCACTAATAGCGCGTGGCTGAAGTGAGAAAGTCGGTTGCTAGTTGCTGGTTGCTGGTTGCTGGTCGCAGTGACCAGTCGCCAGCAACCAGTAACCAGAAACCGCCTTACTTCACTTCCACCACAGCGCCCTGCTCTTCCAGCTTGGTCTTGACCTGCGCGGCCTCGTCCTTCGAGACGCCGGCCTTCACCGTCTGCGGCGCGCCGTCGACAAGGTCCTTGGCTTCCTTCAAGCCAAGACCCGTCAGCTCGCGAACCACTTTGATGACCTGGATCTTCTTGGCACCGGCTTCCTTGAGAACGACGTCGAACTCGGTCTTCTCTTCGACGGCCGGAGCCGCAGCGGCTGCGCCGCCACCGCCAGCGCCGCCACCGCCCACCGGGGCAGCCGCGATCGTGACGTTGAACTTCGTCTTGAAAGCTTCGATCAGCTCGGCGAGCTCGAAGACGGACATGTTGCCGATCGCGTCGAGAATCTCGTCCTTGCTCATGGTCGTAGGCATTGCGTGTATCTCCTAATGGAATAAAAGTCGGTCAATCGGTCTATCGGTCAGTCACTACAGATGTCGGTCGACTGACCGACTTTCAGGCCCCTGCCGCTGCGCCGTCAGTCGCGCCTTCGCGCTGCGCTTTGAGTCCTTCGAGCGCTCCAACGAACGTGTACATCACCCCGCTGAGTGCGCCCAAGAACCCTGCGAGCGGGGATTGCAGACCGGCAGCGAGCTGCGCGAGCATCTGCTCGCGCGAGGGCATCGACGCCAATTTGGTGATCTGCGCCTTGTCGATCTGCTTTCCGTCGAACAGGCCGCCCTTCACCGCGGGACGCTGATCGTTTTCCTTCGCGAAGTCGGTGATGACCTTGGCAGCCGCCACCGCATCCTTCGCCACGACCAGGCCTGTCGGACCGCGCAACCGCTGTCCGACGAGACCGCTTTCGTTCACGGCGCGCAGAGCCAGCGAGTTCTTGATGACGACGTATTCCACGTTGGCCTTGCGCAGGCGGCGACGCAGATCGGTCATCCGCTTCACGTTCAGCCCCGTGAAGTCGGTATAATAGAGCGCCGTAGCGCCCTTCATTTTCTCTTTCAGCTCGATGACGAGCTGCTCTTTGTCGGATCGCTTCATGGGCTAGCCCCGGTACGGGTTGATGTCGATCGTCACGCCGGGGCCCATCGTGCTCGAGACCGAGACGTTCTTGACGTACACGCCCTTCGCCGCGGCCGGCTTCGCGCGGACAATCTGATCCATGAAGGCGGTGAAGTTGGTTTCCAGCGCCTCGAGGCCGAACGACACTTTGCCGATCGGCGCGTGAACGTTTCCGGCCTTGTCGACGCGGAACTCGATCTTACCGGCCTTCGTTTCGCGCACTGCGTTGCCGACGTTGAAGGTCACCGTTCCCGCCTTGGGGTTCGGCATCAATCCACGCGGACCGAGCACGCGTCCGAGCGCGCCGAGCTGGCCCATTTGGTCCGGTGTAGCGATAAGCACATCAAAGTCGAGCCAGCCGTCCTTGATCTTCTGGACGTATTCGGCGCCGACGAAATCCGCGCCGGCTTCCTCTGCCTCGCGCGCCTTGTCGCCGACGGCGATGACGAGCACGCGCACCGACTTTCCGGTGCCGGCCGGCAGCACAACCGTGCCGCGGACGACCTGATCGGCGTGGCGCGGATCGACGCCCAAACGGACAGCGATTTCGACCGTCTCATCAAACTTCGCGAATGACGACTTCTTCACGATGTCCAGCGCCTGCTTGGGCTGGTAGATCGTGGCGATGTCGCGGTTCTTCGCGGCGGCCATGTACTTCTTTCCGTGTTCTCGCATCAGTCGATGACCTCCAGGCCCATGGAACGCGCCGCGCCGGCGACCATCATCATGGCCGATTCGACGGTGTCGCAGTTGAGGTCTGGCATCTTGAGCTCGGCGATTTTGCGAACCTGAGCCTTCGTGACCTTGCCGACCTTGTTCCGATTGGGCTGTCCCGATCCCTTCTCGATCCCGGCTTCCTTCTTGAGGAGCACCGCGGCGGGCGGTGTCTTCAGGATGAAGCTGAAGGACTTATCCGAGAAGATCGTGATCTCGACCGGGAGAATCGTGTCCTGGCCCTGCGTCCGAGAATTGAACTCTTTGCAGAAGGCCATGATGTTGATGCCCTGCGGGCCCAGTGCCGTACCCACTGGCGGAGCTGGGTTGGCCTTGCCCGCGGGGATCTGAAGCTTGACGAACCCCACGACTTTCTTTGCCATAAGACTCCTGTAAACGACCCGCTGTGAAGCGGTAAATCTCCCACTGTCCGTTTAGCGTCGGAGTGGTCGCCGACGGGGCGGCTACGCCGCCGTTGCTGGTTTCTAGTTGCTGGTCGCTGGTTTTTTCCAGCAACCAGTCACCAGCAACCAGCAACCCTTCAATATGCCTTCAACTGCAAGTAGTCCAACTCAACGGAGGTCGGCCGTCCGAAGAGCGACACCGACACTCGAACCTTGCCTTTGTCCGCCATAACCTCTTCCACCGTCCCATTGAAATCAGTGAACGGCCCTTCGGTGATCGCGACTGCCTGACCTACGAGGAACGGAATCTCCTCACGCGGTTCGTCTTCCTCGGCCTCGATGGCGATTCCCAAGAGGCGGTTGACCTCATCGGGGCGAAGCGGCTGCGGAAAGCGCGAATCGTGTCCGACGAACTTGATGACGCCCTGAATGCCGTTGACGACGTGCGCCGTCTCTTGATTCAGATCCATCTCAACCAAGACGTACCCCGGATACAACTTCCGTTCGACATTGACCTTCTTGCCGTTCTTGATCTCGACAACTTCCTGCGTCGGCACGAGCGCCTGGCGAATCGAACGCTCCTCCGGCGGCCGGACGTCGCCGTCGATCTTCCGCTGTACGAGCGAGCGGACCTTGTTCTCGTGCCCAGCCGTGGTCTGGATCGCGTACCAGCGGTGTTCCATAGTGGCTCAGCGTCCCGCGAAGAGCGACGGAATCGCCTTGATCAGAATTCCCTGAAGCACGAAATCGAGAATCGTGATGAACAGGCCGAGGAGCAGGACGAAGATGATGATCGCGATGGTCGCCGACCGCACCTGCGGGAAGTCGGGCCACGTCACCTTGCGCATCTCGGCCATGACGCCGTGATAAAACGCAACGAGGCGTGCCCCGATACCGGGACCCTCCGGACGTGCGACAGCGTCAGCCATTACTTGGTTTCCTTGTGGACCTGGTGCTTGTTGCACCGCGGGCAGTACTTCTTCCACTCGACGCGCTCGGGATGAAGCCGCTTGTTCTTCGTGGTGAAGTAGTTCCGATTCTTACACTCGCCGCAGGCGAGAATGATTTTGTCTCGTGGCATGACACTTCGGGTTGAGGGTCGAGTCGAGAGGGGCGAGATGAGTCCATGCGACTCGTCGCTCGCCCCTCGACGCTCCCTTTGGTGGTGAAGAGCTGACGACCGGGATTGAACCGGTGACCTCACCCTTACCAAGGGTGTGCTCTACCAACTGAGCTACGTCAGCAAACGCTTTAAACAACTTCCATCACTCAATCGTTCCCGCACCTTCCGAACCGCCGACCGCCTCCAACCTTTCTAGAGCGGGAGACGGGGCTCGAACCCGCGACATCAAGCTTGGAAGGCTTGCGCTCTACCAGCTGAGCTACTCCCGCACTGCGACTCCCTACTCCATACCGCCGGACCCTCCGTCCAACGGTTCATCCACCACAATGGTGGGGGAAGGATTCGAACCTTCGTAGGGCGTAAACCCGGCAGATTTACAGTCTGCTGCCATTAGCCACTCGGCCACCCCACCGGACGTTCGCGCGATTAGAGAACTCACATCAACTTCGATCCCGGCGACGAGTCACTTTCCGCTCACAAAACAGAGCTGACGGCCAGAATCGAACTGGCAACCGCCTGATTACAAATCAGGTGCTCTGCCAATTGAGCTACGTCAGCAGACGGCCACTTTTGCGCGAGACTCGTAGGATAAGTAGGGCTTGAAACTGTGTCAAGCCGCGCTCGTTCAGTAGCTTAGGCGACTCGCACTCACCCGATACACCAGCCGAACCACCAGATCCGCTCAGTCCGCTAGCGCGCTCGCTTCCACTTTGTCCCGCTCGGGCCGTCCTCGATCAAAACGCCCCGCTCCGTCAGCTCGTTGCGAATTCGGTCCGCGTCCGCAAAATCGCGCCGCTCTCGCGCCGCGCGACGCGCCGACAGTCGCTCCTCCACCCACGCCGCGAGCTCGGGATCGTCCACCGTGCGATCGGGAACGATGTCCAGCACACCGTTGATTCTCCCAAACGCCGCCCGCGCTCGATCCAACGACTCCACATCCCCGCCTTTGCGGTCGAGCTCGGCATTCGCCTTCGTGATGAACGTGAAGAGCCCGCCCAGCGCGTTCGGGGCATTCAAGTCGTCAAACAGCGCCGCCTCCACCTCCGCAACCGCCGCGTCGGCCGCCTCCCCCAACGCCGGCGTTCCGCCCATCGCCGTCGCCAAACGCTCCGCGAAGTCGCCCACCCGCCGAACGGCGTTGATCGACGCCTCGAGCGCCTCCTCCGACAGGTTCAGCTCTTTGCGGTAGTGCGTATTGAACACGAAGTGCCGGACCGCCGCCGCCGAGATGCGACTTTCACGCATCCCTTGCACGGTCGTCACGTTCCCCAGTCGCTTGGCCATCTTGGTTCCATCCGTCAGCAGGAACGCGCCGTGGCACCAGAAATGGGAGAACGTCGCACCCGTCGCCGCTTCCGACTGCGCGATCTCGTCCTCATGATGCGGGAAGATCAGATCGATCCCGCCCGAGTGAATGTCGAGCGTCTCTCCGAGCAGGTCGATCGCCATGGCCGAGCACTCGAGATGCCAGCCCGGGCGACCGCGGCCCCACGGCGAATCCCACGCCGCCCCCGACGCCTCATCCTCCGGCTTCGCCGCCTTCCAGAGCGCGAAGTCCTGAGCGTTCTCCTTCGAGTAATCGTCCTGCGCGACGCGCGCGCCGGTTTTGACCTCGCGCGTGTCGAGGCGTGACAGTTTTCCGTAGCCCGGAAAACGGTCGATGGCGAAATAGACTGAGTGATCTTCGGCCAGGTACGCCACTTTGCGAGCGATCAACCGTTCGACGAGCGCGATCATCTGCGGGATGTAGTCTGTCGCTTTCGGGTACACCTCGGCCGGTTCAATGCGCAAATACTCACGATCCGCGTGAAAGATCGCGGTAATGGGCTCGGTGACTTCGCGAATCGTCTTTCCCTTTTCGTGCGCGCGTCGAATGATCTTGTCGTCGACGTCGGTCAGGTTCATTACCTGGCGAACCTGCCAGCCGCGCAGCCGCAACGACCGGCGCAGCAAGTCGCCGAATAGGAACGTGCGGAAATTCCCGAGGTGCGCGGGATTGTACACGGTCGGACCGCAGCTATAGATGCGAACGGTTTCGCCATCGGCGGGCGCAAATGGCTCGACCGAACGTGTCATGGTATTGAACAGGCGAAACTCGGGCATCGACTCGCGCGGGTGGGAAGGTCCGTGAATGCTAGGGACCTTGCATTGGGCGGTCAACAAATCGGCGCGGTGCGCTATTACCTCGCGTACTCGGCGACGCGCGCGTGCGTTGGGCGACTCGAGCGCAGCACCCCGGTTGTGAGCGTGAGGACACGCGATGTCGCGTGGTGCGCGAAGTGTTCGTCGTGGGACGCAAAGATGACCGCGTCACCCGAGCCGCATCGCTCGTCGATCCAGGAGATCATCGCGCGATTCGCGTCGATCGGCGCACACAGGTCGATAAGGTGCAGCCGTCGCGGAACATCGGAAGCCGTGGCGAGAAGCTGAGCGACCGTGCAGTGGTAGCGCACTCGATCGGCGGCCGTCGCAAAGTTGGATTCGCCAAACCAGCGCAGCTCGCCGGCTTCCGGCTTGAGCAGACCAGCCGCGCAGAGCATGAGCGTCGACTTTCCCGCCCCGGGCGGACCGACAACCGCGACGGACTCACCCGCCTCCACCTCGAGGTCGACGCCGCGAAGAACCTCAGCCGAGGCGAGACATGCGCCGGCGCCGACGCAGAAGCGCTTGCGAAGAGAGCGAAGCTCGAGGGCGAGAGGCACGCCGATCGATAACGATCCGACTGGCGTGTTGCGGCATCATTGCATTGCGAGATCGATCAGAAGACTGCCTCGAGGGAGAGCGATCCTACGCTCGCTTCGCTCGCATCAGGATGACGCCCTACGGCGCAGGAGTTCAGGCGCTCCGCTTCACGCCCGCGCGCTCGGCGGCCGAGATGACGTCGACCGGCGTGCCTGGTGACGTGATAACGCCTCCGCCCGGCGCCGGAACGCGAAGCACTAGGGCGCGCTCGCGAGTGGTCTTGCGGAAGCCCTGTCCCTCGTAGATGCGTGTGATGAGGATGCGTCGAACGATGACCATCAACGCGGCGAGCGTCGGCAGCGCGATAATGAGCCCCATCGGGCCGAGCAACTGACCGATGACGAGCACCGCCATGATCGTGAGAACCGGCGGCAAATCCACCTTCTTCGACATCACCAACGGCGCGACGATGTTCCCCTCGATCAAGTGCACGACGACGCCAAGACCCACGACGAGCAGGGCGTGACCGAATGGCGAAAAGCCGTGGAACGGAGCGCCGGTGAGCACGAACAACGCCGGCATTGTCGTCGACAACAGCGTGCCGAAGAACGGCACGATGGCGACGAGACCGGTAAAAATTCCGAACGGAAGCGAGAATGGAACGTCGAGCAGAAAGAGGCCGAGCGCGGTGATCGCACCCAAGAACGTCATCGCCAGCAGCTGACCGACGATGTACGCGCGCAACGAATCGGCGAGATCGGCGAGGACGTCGCGCACGAGATCGCGGTGAATCGGCGGGAACAGGGCGATGAGCCACTCGCGATAGAGCGCAGGATGCAGCGCGAGGTAAATCCCCATCACTGCTACAGCGAAGACGTTGATCGCCGCGTGGACGATCTCGAACACTTTCGTCGGCAGGCCCTCGAACATGCCGCTCAACTGACCATAGAGCGCGGTCAACGTGCGATGCTCGCCCTTTGGTCCGATCACGTCGCGCAACGCCGGGATGCGGTTGGCGAGCGCATCGATGCCGCCTTCCCACGCCTCGAGGAACTTCGGCATCTGCTGAATCAGCTGCCGCGTCTGGTCGATCACCGGCGGCGCCAGAATCCAGACGAGCAGCACGAGCGCGCCGAGCGTACCGAAAATCGCCGCGGCCAGCGCGGCCTTTTCGGGAATGTGCGTTCGCTTTTCGATCCAGCGAGCCACCGCGCCCAGGTAGAGCGAGATGAGAACGCCGAGCATCAACAAGACAAAAACTTGAGCGACGGTCTTGAACAGCCAGAGAAGCAGGACTGTCAGGACCGTCGCCGTGAGAATGGGCGCGAACTTGAAGCGCCGCATGCTGTCAGAATTCAATGGGTTTTCTTCTCGGTGGATTCCTCGATTTCAGCCGGAACAGTCTCTTCGTCAACTCGCCCGGCGCCGAGTGCCCGCTTGTCGCTGGATGCCGCGGGGAGCATGCCCATCTTCTGCTTGAGCGCCATGAGCTGCACGTCCACCGTCCCGGCGACGGCGCCCTTTTCGAGTTGTTTAAAGTCCTGCGCCAACCGGTCGCCCGTGAACTCTTCCTCGATTTCGATCGACGCTTTGAGCTGACGCTCGTTCGTCTCGATCCGCTCTTCCATCCGCGCGAACGCTTCGAACGCCGACTTCTCGGACATCGACGACATCGTCTCGGCGATGCGCTTCTGCGCCTGCGCGCGTCGCTGGCGCGCGACCAGGAGATTCTTTTTGCGCTTGGCTTCTTCGATCTTGTCGTTCAGATCTCGCAGCGAGTTCTTGAGCTTCTCCGTCTCGAGGCGGTGCTGCTCCCACGTCTGCTCGAGCTGTTGTCCGTGCGAGAAGTGTTCGCCCTGGCGCATGAGCGCCTGTTTGGCGAGATCGTCGCGCCCTTCCTTGACCGCGAGCATCGCCTTCTGCTCCCAGTCCTGGGCTTGGCGGAATTCCGCGTCCGCCTGATCGCGAAGACGTTTCTCGTCGGCGATCGCCGTCGCGACCTGCTGCTTTGCCTTGGCGAGCTGGCCGCGCATGTCGACCAGAATCTGCGTCAGCATCTTCTCGGGGTCTTCGGCCCGAGAGATCAAGTCATTGATGTTCGACCGCAGCAGGGTCGAGAATCTGTCGAATATGCCCATGGGATTAATGTGCCTCGCGGTACGAGCCGAGCTCACGAAGATGCGACGCGAGCGCGAACGTGATGCTCTCGTAGGCCGCCAGGAACTCTTCGTAGTCGAGATGAGAAAGCTCGAGAGCCTCGGTCATCACGATCGATTCTTCTTCAATACCATATGCGCCGTGCACGAGGTCCGTCGCGTTGAGCTCGAGCAGGCGGCGACTCAGCGTCGCCAGCTGCTCGGGATCCGTCGGCAGCGTCATGACCTTCACCCGAAGAATCGCGACGGGCGGCGAGAAATGGACGACGACGCCGAAATCGAGCTCGCCGCTGGGTCGGATGACCCACAATCCGGGTTCCACTTCCGAGTAGCTCGCTCCGTCGGCGTTCAGCCGATTAAGAAAGCCTTCAATGTCGTCCTTGGTCACCATCTCGCATCCTTGCTGAGTCCTGAGAAGACTACGAATTCGGGGAAAAGACGTTTCAACTCCACGTCATCCTGAGGGACGCCCCGCGAGTCATCCTGAGCGAAGCGAAGGATCGCTGTCGTGCCAGGGCTGTTGACTGCCGCGAGGGATAGCGATCCTTCGGTCGCTACGCTCCCTCAGGATGACTCGCTGGCTTGTTCGAGTCAACCTCGCTTGATCTGCACCAGTCGTTCTTTCGCCAGCCGCCGCCCCGTTGGCGTCGCCGCGAGCCCGCCACCCGCCGTTTCGCGATATCGCACATCCATATCTCGACCGATCTCACCCATCGTATCGATCACCTCGTCGGCTGGAATGACGAACGTGATCCCCGCGAGCGCCATCTCGATCGCCGCGAGCGCGATCGCCGCGCCCGTCGCATTGCGAAAAACGCACGGCAGCTCGACCAAGCCGCCGAGCGGGTCGCAGACGAGACCAAGCGTTCCCTGCTGCGCGAGCGCGACGGCGTGCGCGGCCTGACGCGGCGTGCCGCCGAGCATTTCCGTACCGGCGCCGGCCGCCATTCCAGCCGCGGCGCCGGTCTCGGCCTGGCATCCGCCTTCGGCTCCCGACAACGACGCACGTTCCGCTACGACGGCACCGATCAGACCCGCGGTCGCGAGTGCGTCGACCATCGCCTCGTCGGTCAAGTTTCTTGACGCAGCAAGACCGGTGAGTACGGCGGGCAACACACCGGCACCGCCGGCCGTCGGAGCAGCGACGATCACGCCCATCGCGGCGTTCACTTCCTGCACGGCGAGAGCGCGGGCCAGCACGTCGCGAAATGCCCCTCCCGCAACCGGCGCGTCGGTCGCGCCCGCGAGTTTTGCCGCATCGCCGCCGACCAGACCCGACGCCGACTTGAACGTTCCGGTCAATCCTTGTGCGATCGCGCCTTGCATGACGTAGAGCGCTCGGCGCAACACGTCGCGAATCTCCTCGACGGGCCGGCCCTGATCGTCCGCTTCGGTCGCCAGCGCCAGCCGCGAGAGGGAGATGCCCTGCGCTTCAGCATCACGAACGGCGGCGGCAAGCGAGCGATACATGAGTGTGGATTAGAGAAGTATTACGCCGAAACTTTATCGAGCCGGAACGCCCAGCGGACCCACGGCAGCGCACGGATGTGATCGCGGACGGTTTCGTCGGGATAGTCGTCGAGCTCGATGACCATGAACGCGTCCCCACCCTTTTTCTGACGTGTCAGTCTCAGGGTAGCGATGTTGAGCTCATCGTCGGACAGTAGCGTCGCGATGCGCGCGATGGAGCCGCGCATGTCTTCAGCGACGAGCACGATGGTGTGATAGTTCCCGGAGACCTCGACCGGAAAGCCGTCGATCTCCGTGACGAGCACACGGCCCGCGCCGAGCGACGCCCCCGTCATCACCGCCGACCACCCGCCTCGCTCGACAGTAATGCGAACGCTGTTCGGGTGCGCCTCTTCGTCGAGCGTCGTTTTCTCGAACACGTAGGCGAGGCCTTCGCGCTCGGCGATCTCGAGGGCTTGTCGAATGCGATCGTCATCCGGGCGAAAGCCCATGAGACCGGCGACGATTGCTTTGTCGGTGCCGTGGCCCTCGCCCGTGCGCGCGAACGAACCGTGAAGTTCAATCTTGGCGCGCTCGGGCGTACCGCCCACGAGCCCGCGCGCAAGGAGACCGAGTCGGCAGGCGCCGGCCGTGTGGGAAGACGACGGGCCAACCATGACCGGTCCAATGATGTCGAGCAGAGAAACCATGCTGCAAGCTAAAGCGGGGGCGGCCCTGCGTAGAAATGATGAAAATCGAGTCTGACCCCAATTATCCGGCTTTTCGGCGCACCTTTGGCAACATCGCGCGCACGTAACGACCCGTGTGCGACGCCTCGACGAGCGCGACGTCTTCGGGAGTTCCGGCGGCCACGATCTGCCCACCGCGATTCCCGCCGTCGGGTCCGAGATCGATGATCCAATCCGCCGTCTTGATCACATCGAGATTGTGCTCGATGACGAGCACCGTGTTCCCGCGATCGACAAGCCGGTGCAACACGTCGAGCAACACGCGCACGTCCTCGAAATGGAGACCGGTCGTCGGCTCGTCGAGGATGTAGAACGTACGGCCCGTATCTCGCTTCGAGAGCTCGGTGGCAAGCTTCACACGCTGCGCTTCTCCACCGGACAGCGTCGTCGCGCTCTGCCCGAGGTGGATGTAGCCGAGTCCGACGTCGGCGAGCGTTTGAAGCTTCTGATGAATTCGCGGCTGGTTCTGGAAAAACTCCACGCCGTCGTCGACCGTCAGCTCGAGGACATCAGAGATCGATAAACCTCGAAAACGGACCTCGAGCGTCTCGCGGTTGTAGCGCTTGCCCTTGCACACTTCGCACGGCACGTAGACGTCCGGCAGGAAATGCATCTCGATCTTCACGAGACCGTCGCCTTGGCACGCCTCGCACCGCCCACCCTTCACGTTGAACGAAAAGCGACCCGGTCCGTAACCGCGAATCTTCGCCTCTGGGAGCTCCGCGTAGAGCTCGCGAATCGGTGTGAAGAGGCCGGCGTACGTCGCCGGATTCGAGCGAGGCGTGCGGCCGATCGGACTCTGGTCGATGTCGATGACCTTGTCGATGTGCTCGAAGCCTGTGATGCGCGTGTGCGCTCCTGGGATGACGCGCGCCCGATAAAAATGCCGGGCCAGCGCGCGATGCAGAATGTCCTCGATCAGCGTCGATTTTCCGGAACCGGATACGCCGGTCACCGCGACGAACAGCCCGAGCGGGATTTCGACGTCGAGGTTGCGAAGGTTGTGCTCCTTCGCGCCCTGAATGTGAATCGTTCGATGCGCCTCGAACGGCCGACGCGACGTCGGCGTCGCGATCTTCATCTGGCCGCTCAAGAACTTGCCCGTGATTGACGCCGGATTTTTCATGATGTCGTCGATCGTGCCGACAGCGATCACTTCGCCACCATGCTTGCCGGCGCCCGGTCCGAGATCGATGACGTAGTCCGCGGCGCGCATCGTCTCCTCATCGTGCTCGACGACAATCACCGTGTTCCCGAGATCGCGTAAACTCTCGAGCGTCGCAAGCAGACGCGCGTTGTCGCGCTGATGCAACCCGATCGACGGTTCGTCGAGGATGTACAACACGCCGACGAGGCGCGATCCGATTTGCGTCGCCAATCGAATTCGCTGCGCCTCGCCGCCCGAAAGCGACTCGGCCGCGCGACCAAGCGTGAGGTAGTCGAGGCCGACGTCGACAAGAAAGCGCAGTCGCTCGCGCACCTCTTTGAGTATCGGAGACGCAACCTCGGAATCGAGACCCGGCTTTCCGTCGCGGCGCACAGGTACGTTCTCGAAGAACGTGAGCGCTTCCGTGATCGGGAATTCAACGACGTCGCCGATGCTCTTGTCGTTGACCGTGACCGAGAGCGCCTCGCGCTTGAGACGGCGTCCGTCGCATTCGCTGCACGGCACCTGGATCATGAACTCCTGCAGCTCCATGCGAACCGTGTCGGACTCCGACTCGTCGTACCGCCGCTCGACGTTCGCGATCACGCCTTCCCACTCGACCGCGTCGCGCGACGCTTTGCTGCCTGATGCTCGCTTGTCGCCGTACAGGATTGCGTCGCGCGCGGATTTCGGGATGTCGCCCCACGGCGCGTTGAGGTCGAACTTGAGCTGACGCGCCAACGCCGGCAGCACGACCTTTCGCAGATACCCGCTCGGCTCCGCCCATGGGAGAATCACGCCCTCGAGGATCGAGATACGCGGGTCTCCCAGAATCAACTGCTCGCTCACGCGACGCCGAGTGCCGAGTCCTCCGCAAACGGAGCACGCGCCGAAGGGCGAGTTGAAGGAGAAGTGGCGTGGCTCGAGCTCGGGCAGCGAGATGCCGCACGTGGGACAGCCGTATCGCTCAGAGAACAGCTCGAGAGCCCCCGATTGGACATTGCTGATTTCGACGACGCCGTCCGCCAGTTTGAGCGCGGTCTCGACGGAATCAGACAGGCGCGAACGATCTTCGGCGCGCACGACGAGCCGGTCGACGATGACAGATATGGTATGGTTCTGCCGGCGGTTGAGCTTGGGCGGCGAGGCCACCTCGATCAATTCGCCGTCGACGTACGCGCGAATGAAGCCCTGCTTGCGCACCGATTCGAATAGATCCCGGAACTCGCCCTTTCTGCCTTGGACCAACGGCGCTCGAACCTCGATGCGCGAGTCACGCGGCCAAGCCAGCACGATCTCGGCGATCTGCACTGGGCTCTGCCGCTGAACGGCGCGACCGCAGTTTGGACAGTGAGGCGTTCCAGCACGCGCCCACAACAGGCGCAGGTAGTCGTAGATCTCGGTGACCGTGCCGACAGTCGACCGCGGATTGTGGCCGGCGGTTTTTTGCTCGATCGAGATGGCGGGCGATAGTCCCTCGATGGAGTCGACGTCTGGCTTCTCCATCAACCCGAGAAATTGGCGCGCGTATGCCGACAACGATTCGACGTAGCGACGTTGTCCTTCGGCGTAGATAGTGTCGAACGCCAGAGAGGACTTTCCCGATCCAGACAAGCCAGTGACGACGGTCAGCTTATCTCGCGGGATCGTGACGTCGATATTTCGGAGGTTGTGCTCTCTGGCACCGCGAATGATCAGCGAATCTTCTGCCATAGCCGGGGAAAACTGTCCGTCGGACCGTCTCGAAACAAGGCGTTATATTGGGTGCCATGCCTCATACCGATGCCATCGTGGTGTTCACCACGGTCGCTTCCGACGAAGAAGCGGTGACGTTCATTCGCGCGCTTCTCGACCGCAGACTCATCGCGTGCGGAACGCTATTTCCAGGCGCGCGATCGCTCTATCGCTGGCAAGGAAAAGTGGCCGACGAGCGAGAAGTCGTCGTGATGCTCAAGACGCGGTCGGCCCGACTCGACTCGCTTCGCGAAGCGTTTGCCGAGCTCCATCCGTATAAGGTTCCGGAGTTGCTCGGTCTCCCGGTGGAAGCGGGCCTCGAGAAGTATCTTGAGTGGATCAACGGTGAGACCACGCTGGCCCTGGCATAACTCCCCCAACGTAGACGTAGGTCATGACGGTGAAGGCTGACGAAACAGACGCTGCTGCGCAGCTCGATCTTGGTGTCTCGTTGTGTCGGCGCGCGCGGTGGCGAGAAGCGATCGAGCCATTGCAGCGTGCCGTATCACTCGACCCTGACAATGCTCTCGCTCACTATCAATTGGGCGAGGCCTACAACCAGACGGATCGGTTGAACGAAGCGCTCGAGGCGTACGAAGCCGCCGCGCGCCTCCAGCCCGACCACTGGCGCGCCATGAATCGCATCGGAGTCGTCCTCGACCGTCTCGGCCGGCCGGTGGAGGCCACGGCGGCGTATCAGCGCTCGCGCGAGGCGCAGCGACGCTGATGACTCGTCGCGCGATGGTCGGCGGGGCGATCATCGTGGCGTGGATCGCTGGCCTCGCGGTTCTCATCCGCCGCGAATATTTCCGTCCGCAAGTCGAGCGTCTCGCCGAAGCGGCGAAGCGAGTCACGCCCGGTGTCGTGTACTACGGCGTCATGCAGGGCGATCAACAGGTAGGATTCGCGTCCTCGATCATCGACACGACCGGCTCGTCGATCACCGTACGCGACTATCTGGTCGCTGATCTTCCGCTCGGCGGAAAAGCGCGGCGCGCTTCGGCGCGAACAAACGTGACGCTGTCTCGCGCGCTGCGAATGACGAGCTTCGACTTCGAGCTCAACACCGAGGGCGATCCAATTCAGGGGTCCGGTCGCACCGAGGGTGACAGTGTTCTCGTGCTGGCGATCGCGTCGGGGAGGGCAAAGCCGGATACCCAGCGTATTCCGTTGACCGGTCCCATTCTGCTTCCGACGATCGTTCCACTCGCCCTCGCGCTCTCCGAGCCGCCGAAGGTCGGCAAACACTATCGGCTGCCGGTCTTCAATCCCGCCTCGATGGCGCCGGCTGATATGGGATTCGACGTGCAGGCGGAATCGGCGTTCGTGGTGAATGACAGCGCAACGTACGACTCTGCCGCGGCGCAATGGCGCGGAGCCAAACCTTCGACGCTTCGCGCATGGCAGGTCACGGGAAAACCCGCGGCTGCGTTCAGCGGATGGGTGGACGAGCAAGGCCGAATCGTGCAGACCACCCAGCTTGGATTCGAGCTTCGCCGGCTGCCCTACGAGCTGGCGTTCGAAAACTGGCGCGCCAAGCGCGGAAAGGACGCCGTCACGAACGATCGTGACATCCTCGAGATGACGGCAGTCGCGGCAAACAAGCGAATGACGTCACACACCGGGGTGCTGCGCGTTCGCCTCACAGGCGTCGACCTCGCGGGGTTCGATCTGAACGGCCAGCGTCAGCGTCTGTCGGGCGACACGCTCGTCGTGACGAGCGAGCCTGAGCGCGCGTTGAACACGACGTTCACGCTGCCGATGACCGGCCGCGACCCACAGAACACACGCCCGGAACCCCTGCTCGAAAGTCGCCATCCACGGATCATTTCTCTCGCGCGGCAAATCGCCGGAACGGAGCGAAATCCGCGCATCGTCGCCGAGCGAATCAACAGCTGGGTGCATGACTCCCTGAAGAAGCAGATCACGTTCGGCGTCCCCAACGCCTTACAAGTGCTCCAGTCACGTACGGGCGATTGTAACGAGCACACCCAGTTATTCGTCGCTCTTGCACGTGCCGCGGGACTTCCCGCGCGCATCGCCGCCGGCCTGGCCTACGTCGACGGAAAATTCTTCTACCACGCTTGGCCGGAAATCCTGCTCGACGATTGGGTCGCGGTCGATCCGACCTTCGGTCAGTTTCCCGCCGACGCGGCGCATCTCCGGTTTGTCATTGGCGGTGTGGCGCGTCAAACGGAGCTGCTTCGCCTCATGGGGAATCTCAAGATCGACGTGCTATCGGTGAGCGACGCGCCGCGGACTTCGGCGGCCGCGCGAAAATGATCAAGCTCACGAACCTGACGAAGCGGTACGGGAAGTTCACCGCGGTCAACGCCATCGACCTGGAAGTGCCGAAGGGCGAGCTGTTCGGCTTCCTCGGGCCCAACGGCGCCGGGAAGACGACGACGCTGCGGATGATTGCCGGCATCCTGCGGCCGACGAGCGGCACTGTCCACGTCGGCGGCATCGACATCGTCGCCAATCCCATCGCCGCGAAGAGCAAGCTCGGGTTCATTCCGGACCGCCCGTTCATCTACGAGAAGCTCACCGGCACCGAGTTCCTGCAATTCGTCGCGGGGCTCTACGATCAGGATGGGACGCAGGTCGAGCACCGAGCGCGCGAATTGCTCGCGCTGTTCGACCTCGAGCAGTGGGCGGACGAGCTGGTCGAGAGCTATAGCCACGGCATGCGCCAGAAGCTGATCATATCGAGCGCGTTCGTGCATCGCCCCGAGGTGATCGTCGTCGACGAGCCGATGGTCGGTCTCGATCCGAAAGCGGCGCGCATTCTCAAAGACCTCTTTCGAGAATACACGCATCGCGGTCACACGATCATGATGTCGACGCACACGCTCGAAGTCGCTGAGACGATGTGCGATCGAATCGGGATCATTCAGGGCGGCGTGATTCGCGCGTGTGGAACCATGCAGGACCTGCGGAACAGTGCCGAAACTGGAACCATGGGTCTCGAAGACATCTTCCTGCGACTGACGGGCGAAAACGCCGCGCGCGAGCTCGTCGACGTCCTCGATGCTTGACGCCGTGAGCGGCGCCCTCGCGACACGCGAGGCGCCGAGCGCGACGCGCTACCCCGATCCCTCCATTGCGCACCTGCTCAGTCCCAAGTGGCTGACGGCGCGCGCGCGTGGCCGCTCCACCGAGCGCGGGAGCAACGCGCGTGTTGCGTTTCTCGCCGTGTTCGGCTTCGGGTTCTGGGCGGTCATCTTCACCGTGCTGTTTCGGCTGCTGCGCTATTTCCGCGGCGTGCAAGACATCGGTCCATTGCTCGCCGGAAAGCTGCTCGGGCTGATTCTCGTGGGGTTCTTCTCGATCCTCATGCTGTCGAACATCATCACGGCGCTCTCGAGCTTTTTTCTCGCGCGCGATCTCGATCTTCTCGCGTCGGCGCCGGTGGATTGGTTCAAGTTCTACGTCGCGAAGCTGGCCGAGACGCTCGTACACTCGAGCTGGATGGTGCTGCTCCTCGCGATCCCGATCTTTACCGCATACGGCGTGGTGTACTCGGGTGGATTGCTCTTTCCGCTGATCGTCCTCGCGTCGTTCATTCCATTTCTCATCATTCCCACGATCGTCGGGAGCACGTTCACGCTCATTCTCGTCAACATTTTCCCGGCGCGTCGCACGAAAGACATCCTGAGCGTGATCGCCGTGCTGACGGCGGGCGGCGTCGTCGTCATGTTTCGGCTGATTCGGCCGGAACGGTTGGCGCGGCCGGACGGACTCCGCTCGCTCGTGGACTACATCTCGATCCTGCGCGGCCCGACGTCGCCGATGATGCCAAGCGAGTGGGTACAGCGCGCCGTGATGTCGTGGCTGAACGTGCGGACCGATCTGCTGCCGTACTACCTGCTCTGGTCCACGGCCGCCGCGGCACTCGTCCTCGGCGCATTTCTCCATCGCTGGCTCTACGCGGTCGGATTCAGCAAGGCCCAGGAAAGCGGACAGCGACACACGTCCAATTCGGCGATGAGCGCTATCGGGCGTCGTCTGCTGGCACCGTTTGGCATTGTGCGACGCGAGCTGGTGCTCAAGGAAGTGCGGCTGTTCTTCCGCGACACCACGCAGTGGTCGCAGCTGATCCTGCTCGGCGTGCTGGTGTTGGTGTATGTGTTCAACATCAAGTTCCTGCCGCTGCGCGGCGAAGGCATGACGTTTTTCTTACAGAACGTCGTGCCATTCTTGAATCTCGGTCTCGCGGGGTTTGTACTCGCGTCGGTCGCGGCGCGGTTCATTTTCCCGGGCGTCAGCTTGGAGGGCCGCACGTTCTGGCTCCTTCGCTCGAGCCCGATGTCGATGCGCGAACTGCTGTGGTCGAAATTCTGGGTTGGGACATTGCCGCTGCTTGTCCTCGCCATCGGCATCGTCGGTGTGACTGATGTTCTCCTTCAGGTCACGCCGTTCATGATGATTGTCTCAATCGGCACCATCACGTTCATGACGTTGGCGGTGGCGGGATTGGCGCTCGGATTCGGAACGATGTTTCCGCAATTCGAGACGGAGAACGCGGCGCAGATCCCGACGTCATTCGGCGGGCTGGTCTTCATGATGAGCTCCATCGCGCTCATCGGTCTGGTCATCGTGCTAGAAGCGCGGCCTGTGTATTCGTATTTGAGCGCCCAAGCGTTCGGTGAGCCGAGTCAGCCGATCGAAATGATTCTTGGCTTTGGCCTGGCCGTGGTTGTGTGCGGCGCGGCAACGCTCGTCCCGATTGAGGCGGCGCTTCGACGGCTGGAGCGCGGGGAGTAACCGCGCAGTTTTCGCTGTGGTAACGCAATCCATGCCATCCGGATCCTCACGGCGAGCCCCAGCCTTAAGCTCGTGAGCCGGTAGCGTTGAGCTTTGAGCTCGCGACGGCGACAGTGACGGCTCCGCTGATTGCTCAATGCTACATGCTCACAGGCTTATGGCTGGGGCTCGCGGTGAACAGCGCGATGCTGGGGTTGCGCATTGAAGCGCGAACGATAAGAAATCTCTGTGACGCCCTCCGGGCTGGCAGGGTCGTTTCAGCCGGACTCCCGAACATCGGAGATCCGCCAGCGCAGAACTCGAGCGCCTGCTCGGCCTCCCCAGTGGTCGAGCTGAACCCAGGCCACCCCTCCGGAGGAAGTTACCATGAAGCGTATGTCGCTCTTTGCTGTCGCCGCGTTGCTGTTCGCGGGCGCTCAGCTCCACGCCCAAGGCGGAACCAAGCAGGATTCTACGAAGAAGGCCGCCGCCACGGCGAAGTCCGCCGCGAAGCAGGCGGGCAACGCCGCCGCCGCCGCAAAGTCCGATGCCAAGGCCGCCGACAAGTCGGCTGACAAGGCTGCTGCCAGTGCCAAGACGGCCTCCAAGGCCGCCGCGAAGGCTGATTCCGCTGCCAGCGGCGCCGCCAAGAAGGGCAAGAAGGGAACGTCGAAGAAGGGCGCCGCGAAGAAGGACTCAACCGCCAAAAAGCCGTAAAGGCTTCAGGCTGCGAGTCGGGTTCCGCAGCGAATGCAGTAGCGCGCGTCCAGCGCGTCGACAGGTGCGCCGCAACCGGCGCACCTGTCGCGTAAGTACCGCCCGCAGTTCGAACAAAAGACGGCGTCGGGCTCAGGGCGCGGCCCGCAGGTTGGACACGTGCAAGCGCCCTCACGATATGCGCGCACCGCGGCTTCGATTTCGTCGTCGTTTGGCGCCGATGCCGCGGCGGCGGACGTCTCGACACGCATCGCAACGATCGCCTGCTCGGTGTAGCGCCCCTTGAGGTCCGCGTAGTCGACGTCCGACAGCTTGCCCGTCGCCTTGTCAAATTCGATTTCGCGAAGTGCGGCGACGGCGGCTTCGCGATCACTCTGTCGCGGCGTGATCGCCACCGAGCGGACCGGATGCGGCGACGTGAAAAAAACGGGATAGAGCACAAACGCCAATGCGCCTACGGCGAGGACGGTGCCGACAACCAGCGCGACGATCACGGTTTGTCGTCTCCGCGAACCGCGGCGTCCAGTCGTGCGAGCTCGTCGGACGTCGCGGCCACTGACGAAGGCACGGAACGCCGTGCCGCCGCCAACTCGGCCTTCTCCGCATTCCAGCGGCGAAGCACCATCAGGATGGCCGCCCCACCGAGGATGACCGCGCCTCCCGGCGCGAACCACGCGAGCAGATTGAAGCCCGACTTTGTCGGGGCCATCCGCGCGCGCTCACCATACGTCCCGACAAACGCGTCAATGATTTCCTGCGCGTCATAGCCGCCCTCGACGAGCGCCATGACGTCGCGGTGCATTGCCGGCGATACCTGGCAGGAAAAATCAGTCGTGCGACAGGTGAAGACGTCGAGCGTGCAACCGCACTGACACCGAATGTGATGCTCGAGGTCATCTCGCTGCCCCGGCGTCAACACCGCGGTTGCCCCAGGCTTGGGCGGACGCTGCACCGTTCGCGCCGCACTCTGGTCCATCGCGAACAGATTTGTCGTGTCGCGGCGGACGATGCTCGAGTCGTGCATCTGTCCGCGCTGTGCGCCAGCCGTCCGAGATATGACCGCCGCCGCGGCCGACGCTCCCGCGATGCGAGCCAAGAAGTCTCGCCGCGTCGTACTACTGAACTTGGTCATACTGAAACTGGAATCTCGGCCGCCGGCTGCGAGGGTGGCATGACCGCGGCATATCCGCCCTGCGTGCGGCGACGCTCGGCCTGCGGCCACATGACGACGAGGCCGCCGATCATCATGAGAAAGCCGCCAATCCATACCCACACTACGAGCGGATTGAACGTCACGCGCAGCTCGGCGATGTCAGGACCGCGAACACCCGCCAGCACCAGGTAGGTGTCGAGCTTCGCCGTTGTGTGAATCGCGACTTCCGTCGTCGGCTGGAAGAGGGGATTCCGGCGCGAATCGACATAGGTGCGCTTCTCGCTCGAGATCACGCCCATACGCTTTCCGTCGCGGAACATCTCGAGACCGACGGCAACAACGTCACGATCGATGCTATTCGACGTGGACACGCCTTGGCTCACGAAGCGCCACTGATGTCCGTATGGATCCTTCGCCTCGAACGCCTCACCGGTCTTGAGCGTGACATCGTGCTCCGTTCGGAACGCCAACCCGGCGAACGCCGCGAACAACATCACGATTCCCGCGTGGACGATATATCCGCCGTACCGGCGGCGATTGCGCGCGACGAGCCGCACGAAGCCGGTAAGCACCGACTCGCCATGAATCGACTGGCGAGCGCGAATGCCTTTATAGAACTCTTGAACGATCGTGCCCGTGACGAAACCACACAACAAGTAGGCAACGAGCGCATACACGTCACGCATGCCGAGCGCGATGAGCGCGACCGCAACGGCAACGCCGGACAATGCCGGACCCGCAAACTGTCGGCGCAGATTCGAAACCGACGCCTTTCGCCAGGCGATCAACGGTCCAATGCCGGTGAGCGCCAACAACAGAAGCCCAAGCGGAACGTTGACGGTATTGAAGAACGGCGGACCTACAGTGATTTTCGGCTTGCCCGCCCACTCTGAGAGAATTGGAAAGACCGTTCCCCACAACACGGCGAACGCGATTCCGCAGAGCACGAGATTATTGTAGAGAAACGCCGCCTCACGGCTGACCATGCTCTCCAGCTCGGCCTTCGCCTCGAGATCCCGCAGTCGGATGCCGACGAGATAGATGCTTATTCCGGTGCATAGAAAGAAGAACGTCGCGAACCAGGGTCCGACCGGCGACTGCGCGAACGAATGCACGCTCTCGATGATGCCACTGCGCGTGATGAACGTGCCGAAGATCGCAAGTAGGAAGCTGACGATCACTAAAACGACGTTCCACTTGCGCAGCATGCCGCGCTTTTCCTGAATCATGATCGAGTGCAGGAACGCAGTCGTCGTGAGCCATGGCAGGAAGGACGAATTCTCCACCGGATCCCAGGCCCAGTAGCCGCCCCATCCGAGTTCCACGTACGCCCACCACATCCCGAGCACGATGCCGATCGTGAGGAAGAACCACGACAGCAACGCCCAACGCCGCACGACGCTCAACCACTCCGTGTCGAGCTTTTTCGCGAACAACGCGGCGATCGCGAATGCGAACGGAATCGCCGTCGCGACGTAGCCCAGGTAGAGATTGGGCGGATGCAGCGCCATGCCCGGGTTTTGTAGCTGCGGGTTCATCCCGCGCCCGTCGAGCGGCGTGAACGGCAGGCGGACGAACGGATTCGCCTTGAAGCAGGTCGTCGCTATGAAGAACAGCAGAATGGCCGACAGCGTTCCCGTCGCCCACGGAATCAGCTCACCATTGCGCGCACGACTCGTCGCGATGGCGATCGTTCCATACATCGACAGAATCAGGGCCCAGAACAGGAGTGATCCCGCCTGTCCGCTCCAGAAGGACGTGAAGACGTACACACTCGGCATTGCCGCACTGATGTGCCCAGCCACATACTCGAGCGAGAAGTCTCGCGTCATCAACGCGGTCCAGAGACCGATGGAGGCGAGAACAACCATCGCAAACGTCGCGTAGAGTCCGCGAACGCCGCTGTCGATCAGGTCGGAGCGGCGCGAAGCCCCGCCGGCGAACGACACTGTCGTGGACCACGCCGCCATGAGCAGCGCGACCCACAGGGACAGCTCGCCAATGAGAATCACGCGCGCCGCACTCCGGCCTTGTAGCCGGGAGTTTCCTTGTATTTGTCAGGAGCGTTCTCGTAGCGCGACGCACACTTCGCCAACAGCTCCGTCGCCTGGAACGTTCCGTCCTTCCCCATCCGTCCACCGACGACGACGTCGACGCTGTCCGTAAACGTGTCGGGCGCGATGCCACGGTAAACGACCGGCACGATCTTGCTTCCGTCGGTGACCTGGAACGCGTACTCCTTGCCCCCTGGGTCGCGTCGAATGGAACCTGGAACCACGCGTGCTCCCACCTTCACTCCAGCATTCGTGAACGTGGGATCGCTTTGCATCTTCGCGGTGAGCTCAGTCGGCGTCAGGTAGTACACGCCGGTCTCGCTGATCGAGGTCGCCATCAAATATCCGGCGACACCGAGCACCAGCGCGCCGCCGATGAGGAATTTCGTACGTGGCTTCATAGGAGACCTCGGAGAGGTGGCGAAATGGACGCGTTCGCTACGCATTCTTCCGCCGGACTTCAATATAACTGTTGGATGCCCGCTGGGCTCTCAACGCTCCGTTGGATTGAGCACCGCGCTCGCCGCAATGATACCGGCGGCATCCCAGACGAGATCCTTGCCGCTTGCGGTCCCGCCAGACCGACTATCGTGGATCTCCTTACCGATGCTGAGGCCGGAGCTCACAATGCTCGCGCCAATCAGCGACGCGGACCTCTCCGCGCCGGCCAGCCGCAGCCCCCCAAACGCCCCACTCTGAACGAACGCCGCCATGAAAAAATGCTTGACCTTGTCAGACGAAACCCATTTGTCGCCGGCTGGATGCTCCTGACCGAAATGGAGCGTGAACACCAAAAGAAAGCCGCGCATTGCGTCACACTCCGAATTTGCGAATTGGAGCCAGACCCTAATTCTGCCGAACTTGGGGTCCGACCCCAATTCCAAGCCGCTCGAGCTCACGACCGATCAGGTTGATCGCGTCGTCCAGCAGGCGCGGGTGATCACCTTCGTGGATCCAACTGCTCGCGCCCGACGGATGCGGAAGCGGAACCGCAAGTGTACTGCCGTGGGGGAGGGCGACCTGATGTTCGCGACCCACGAGTTTGTCGAGCGGAAGGTTCGGAAGAAAACGCGCGATCGCCAGCCGTCCGACGGGAATGAGGAGTTTGGGGCGAATGAGCGCAAGCTCCGCGTCGAGCCAGGCGGAGCACGCCTCCTGCTCGGCGGTAGACGGCACACGATCTCCACGACCGCTCGGGCTTGGACCCGGATAGCAGCGCGTGATCGCGGAGATGTAAATGCGATTCCGGGCGGTTGCCTCATCGACGCCGGCACGCTCGAGCCACCGAAACAGCGTCTTTCCCGCTCGACCAGCAAACGGTCGTCCTCCTTCGGCCTCTACTTTCCCCGGCGCCTGTCCCACGAGCATCGCCTTGGGCGACACAGCGCGTGACACGATCGGCACCACGCCGGCGGGATGCCCGCATTTGCGGCAATCGCCAAGCGCTCGACAGTGCGCATCGAGACGAGACCCAGTCGCCACCTATGAATTCGCTCGATCGCGGGCCCAGGCAAGCGTCGTGCGGACCGCGCGCTGCCATCCCGAGAGAAGCGATGCCGCATCTGGACGAGACATCGTCGGCGCGAACGTCGTGAAGTGTCGCGTGGAAAGAAACGCATCTGTGTCCTTCCACACGCCGGCCGCGAGCCCCGCCAGACCCGCAGCGCCAAGGGCGGTTGTCTCGACCATGTCAGGCCGCTCCACGGAGACGCCGAGTATGTCGGCTTGAAACTGCATCAACCAATCGTTTGTCGTCGCGCCGCCGTCGACACGCAGGCGCTCGAACGCCGTGCCCTGCCCAGTAGCGTCACGCATCGTCTTTAGTACTTCCGCACTGCCGTACGCCATCGCCTCGAGCGCGGCGCGCGCGATGTGCGCGCGTGTGGTTCCGCGCGTGAGCCCGACGATCGTTCCACGCGCATCGGCGTCCCAGTTCGGTGCGCCGAGTCCCGTCAGCGCGGGAACGAAGTAAACGCCGCCGGTCGATTCGATTGAGCGAGCCATCGCCTCGGTGTCGCTCGCCTTTTCGATGATGCCGAGTCCATCGCGCAGCCACTGTACCGCCGCCCCGGCGATGAAGATCGCCGCTTCCAATGCATATGCAGCCCCGCCACGCGCATCACACGCGATTGTCGTGAGTAAACCGTCTCGCGCGGAAGGCCGTTCGGTCCCGGTATTGAGAAGAAGAAAGGCGCCTGTCCCGTAAGTGTTCTTTCCGGTTCCTCGAGTCACGCACCCTTGACCGAACAACGCCGCCTGCTGGTCGCCGGCAATTCCAAGAATTGGAATCTCGGTGCCGAGTATCGCGGTGTTCGAGACGCCGAAGTCGCCGCTCGATGGGCGAACGTCCGGCAGCATTTCCATCGGGACGCCGAACAGCTCGCACAACTCGGCGCTCCACGCGAGGCGATCGATGTCGAAGAGCATCGTGCGCGAAGCGTTTGTCGGGTCCGTCGCGTGAACGGCACCGCCTGTGAGCTGCCAAACGAGCCAACTGTCGATCGTTCCAACGGCCAGCTCATTGGCGCGATACCGCTCGAGCAAGTGGTTCTCGCCAATGAGCCACTCGATTTTTGTCGCCGAGAAATACGGATCGGGAAGGAGTCCGGTTCGTTCGGCAATCCATGCGGCTCGCGGAGCGAGCTCCTGACATCGCTGCGCAGTGCGCCGATCCTGCCAGACGAGCGCGCGGTGCACGGGGCGACCCGACGCGCGCTCCCAGATGACGATTGTCTCGCGCTGGTTCGTGATGCCGACGGCGACCGGCGCGGTTCCGGCGGCGGCGATCGCATCGCGCGCGGCGAGACGAACACAGTCGAGGATCTCCATTGCGTCATGTTCGACCCAGCCCGGCTGCGGAAAATATTGCGGGATCTCGCGGTATCCGCGGCCGGCGACGCGTCCGTCCTCGCCGATCATCAGGCAGGTCGCGCCCGTCGTTCCTTCGTCGATCGCCAGGAAGTATTTCATTCGGCGTTATGAGTAAAGTCGAATGGCGCGCGCTCGACACGGCGGTCGGTGATGATCGCGGTGACCAGCTCCGCCGGCGTGACATCGAAGGCCGGGTTGTAGACGGCGACTCCGCCGGGCGCGGTCGGAGTTCCGCGAGGCGAGCACACTTCATCGCGCCCACGTTGTTCGATGACGATCTCCCGACCCGAGCTCGTCGCGGCGTCGACGGTGCTCGTGGGCACTGCGACGTAGAACGGCACATCGTGGTACCGCGCAGAGATCGCGAGCGGCAGCGTTCCGACCTTGTTGGCGACATCGCCATTTGCCGCGATGCGATCCGCGCCGACGATGCAGAGATCGATGCCTCCGTCGCGCATCAGCGACGCCGCTGCGCTGTCGACGAGCACGGTGACGGGAATTCCGGCGCGCTCGAGCTCCCACGCGGTCAGCCGGCTTCCCTGCAAGAGCGGTCGCGTCTCGTCGGCAAACACCTCGATGCGTTTCCCCTGCTCGACCGCGACGTAGATCGCGGCGAGCGCTGTGCCGATGCCAGCTGTCGCCAACGCGCCGGCGTTGCAGTGCGTGAGAATGCGAGCGCCGTCGGGAATCAGCGGTGCACCGTTCTCGCCGATGCGCCGGCACATGGCGCGGTCTTCCTCGAGAATTCGCGTCGCTTCAGCGCACAGCGCGTTGCGCAAGTCTTGTCCGTTCACGCGGCTCAGGTTCGCGACAGACAACATTCGGTCCACGGCCCACGAGAGATTCACCGCGGTGGGGCGCGCGTGGCGAATCGTCTCGTGCGCGGTGGTCAATCGGCGCATCTCTTCCGAGGGCGTGGCCGCCGATTCATCGAGCGCCAACACCATTCCCATCGCCCCCGCGATTCCAATCGCTGGTGCGCCGCGTACGGCAAGCGTAGCGATGGCGTCGCGAACTTCGTCGACGGTGCGCAGCTCGCGGTACTCCTCCCGTTCCGGCAACAGGCGCTGATCGAGAATGCGCACGGCACGGCCGTCATCCGACCAGCGGATGGATTCTATGGGGGGCATCCCGGAAATTAGTGGCCATCCGGGGCGGCGGTCATCCCGAGCGAAAGACGGTGTGAAAACTGGGCGAATTCTTCCGAATGAAACTGGAGTAGCGTCGGGCCCTGACGAACGGTTGAAGAGTGAAGTCATTCCGAGCGAGCGCAGCGAGTCGAGGAATCGCGATCGTCCCGGTTGAGCGCCTTCCCAAATTCATTCAATCCGCCCAATCCGCGTTACAAAGTGTTGGGGTCGTCCCGATCGCCGAGGCGTCCCGGGCGAGAGCGAGGGATGACTAACGAACTTCCTTTCGCCGCTCCGGAAAATGTTTGTCGAGAAAGCGAATCAGCGCCTTCTCCTCCGGCGAGTGCGCCCGCCCGGCGTTCGCGGCGCCGCGACGAGATCGCGACAGACCGATCGTCTCACCGTCGTCCATGTAGCGCGCGATCACCATCGGGTGCACGTATGACTTGCGACAAATCGTCGCCGTGTTCCCGAGCTCGGACGACACCAAGCGCATCGCCACCGCGACGTTTCGTTTCGCTTCAGCCTCGGTGTTCGCGGGTCCGAGCTCGGCGAGCACCGTTGCCGCGCGCAACGTTCCGCCCCATGTGCGAAAGTCCTTCGCGCTGTACCCACCGGCGGTTCGTTGCAGGTAGTCGTTCACATCGCGCGCGGTGATCACCTGCCAATGTCCATTGCGAGCGTACGAGAACAGCTTGCTCCCCGGCGTGCGCAACTGTCGCTGCACCAAGCGGACGAGCTGCGGATCAGTCACGACCTGTCGTTGCCGAATGTTGCTCTTCCCTTTGTAGGCGAAGGTCACGATGCCGTTTCGCACGCCGACGTGCGACTTCTTCAACGTCGTGATTCCGAACGTCCCGTTTTCTTTTGCGTACCGTTCGCCGCCGATCCGACAGAACGTTTCACTGATCAGGCGCAACACGGTTGCGGCCACCGTGTCGGCATCGAGTGTGTTCGTCCGTGCATCGGGGCGCGCGTCGGCATGCAGCGCGGCACGAATGTGCGGAAGCTCCTTCGCGAGCTGCCGTACGCGATGATACTTGCGCAGCTCACGTCGCTCGACGGCTCGCTCGTTGTAGCGGTACTGTTTTCGACCGCGCGCGTCGAAACCCCAGGCCTGAATCGACGAGCGAGGCGTGGTCGCGATGTGGACGTCTCTCCACGCCGGCGGAATGCGCAGCGCGTTGATCCGCGCGAGCGCCCGACTATCGCGAATCGGGCGGCCATTGGGGTCGGTGTAGCGGAAACCCGAAGTTTTGCTTCCAAGTCGACGAATCCATGAGCTCATGACGGCGCGATATTGGCAAGAGGCGCACCTTGACGGTGGATGGACACTCTTGGTTCGGCTCACCTCCGTGACATCGCGATGCCGGAAACGCCGCACCACTTAGATTTTGGCATGCCCTACGAAACCCTTCTCTTCACTATCGCCGACCGCATCGCGACGATCACCGTCAACCGGCCGGACAAGCTCAACGCCCTCGACGATCGCGTGATCGAGGAGCTGGGAATCGCAATCGACTCCGTTCGCGACGACGCGGAGGTCGGAGGAGTCATCCTCACTGGGGCCGGCCGAGCCTTCGTCGCCGGCGCCGACATCACGCGACTCGAGAAGTACGGCGCAGTCGCGGCAAAAGCACTCGCACAGCGCGGCCAAGAGGTGTTTCGACGCTTCGAGACGTCTCCCAAGCCCACGATCGCCGCGGTGAACGGATTTGCACTCGGCGGCGGCTGCGAGCTCGCGATGGCCTGTCACATTCGAGTCGCATCCGAGTCGGCGAAATTCGGCCAGCCGGAGGTGAAGCTCGGGCTCGTTCCCGGCTACGGCGGAACGCAGCGTCTTCCCCGCTTAGTCGGAAAAGGTCGCGCGTTGCAGCTATTGATGACCGGCGAGATGATCGACGCGCAGGAAGCGTTTCGAATTGGGCTCGTCAATCGCGTGGTTCCGGCCGCCGAGTTGCTGACTGCGGCGACGACGATGCTGCAGGCGATCCTCGCGAATGCTCCACTGGCTGTGGCGCACTGCATCGAGGTCGTCAATGCGGGCTACGATCTTCCGTTGTCCGACGCGATGACGCTCGAAGCCACGGCGTTCGGTCTGCTCGCCGCAACCGACGACAAGCGCGAAGGAACGCGCGCCTTTCTCGACAAGCGCGCCACGAAATTCACGGGCGCGTGAGCGCGTCAACAGCGCGATTGACCCGCCTCGCCGCGCGCGACTTTCGGAACCTCGCACACGTCGAGATTGCGCCACCCGCCGACGGCCTGGTGGTGATCGGTGACAACGGCCACGGGAAGACAAATCTGCTGGAGGCGATTTACTATCTGCAGATTCTGCGATCGGCGCGCGGTGCTCGCGACCAGGATCTCGTTCGTTTCGGCGCGGAAGGATTTCATATCGCCGCAACCGTCGAGACGGACACGCGCCACGAAATTGGGATCGGGTTCGAGCGGGCGGGCAAGCGCAAGCGCGTGCGCATCGACGGCGTCATCCCCGAGCGAATGAGCCACGCACTCGGCGCCCTTCCCGCGGTGATGTTTTCTCCGGCGGACGTCGAGCTGATCATCGGAGCGCCAAGCGTGCGACGTCGCTTTCTCGACATCGTGTTGGCGTTGACGGCGCGCGGCTATCTCGACGCGCTTCAGCGGTACCGCGGCGCATTGGTGCGACGAAATGCGGCGCTTCGCGAGTCCGCGCGCGCGTCGAGGCAATCGACGTCGAGCGTCGCGGTGTGGGAGCCTGCGCTGGCCGAGCACGGCGCGCTGCTCTGGCGCGAGCGACGCGCGTGGGTTGCGTCGATGGAAGACGCGTTCGAGCGTTTGTGCAACGAGATCGGAGAACCTGGACGCGTTCGCGTGAGTTACTCGAGCACGCTGTCGACGGCGGACGATGGAGTCGCGGCGTTGGCCGACGCGCTGGCAGCGAAACGGCCGGCGGACCTCGCGCGAGGGTTGACGCACGTTGGCCCTCATCGTGACGACCTCGTGATCACGCTCGACGGTCGCGACCTGCGTGTGTTCGGGTCGGCAGGCCAGCAGCGAACGGCGGCGATCGCGCTGCGCATGTTGGAGGCGTCGACGTTCACTGAGCGCACGGGGCGCGCGCCGCTCTTTCTTCTCGACGATCCGTTCGCGGAGCTCGACGCGCGCCGATCCTCTCGAATTCTGGGCCTGCTCGAGCGAGCGGGACTCGGCCAGACTATTCTCGCGGTGCCACGCGAAGGCGATATTCCTCGTGAGCTGACGCGACTCGAGCGATTGCATGTGGTCGGCGGCCAAGTCGGACAGTATTCAGCCGCGTGAGCGATCGGATGGGCGACCGGATGAGCGATCGGAAGAAAAAGAAAAAACCCGAGCCGATCGGTGGCCTCGTCGCAAGCTGGCTGGGCGAGAAGGGCCTCGCCGGGCGCGTGGAGCAGGCGGGCGTCGTGCCCGAATGGCCGTCGCTCGTCGGCGCGCAGATCGCGGCTGTCACGTCGCCGCAGTCCATCACCGCAAACGGCACCTTGTTTGTCCAGGTGACGACCAACGCGTGGATGAACGAGCTGTCGTTGCTCGAGCCCGAGTTGCTCCGATCGCTCAACGTGAAGGCGGGTCGAATTCCGGTCCGACGAATCCGCTGGCTCCTGGGCGGCCGAGCGTCGGACTAGAGCGGCCTTAAATCATTGTCGCCAGCAAACTTGCCCGCGTAACGGACTGTTGCATCGACAGGTCATTTCGGTTAAATTTCGAGGATTGTGAGAAGCCCTGGTTTCGGGCTTTATACGGGCGTGTTTTTCTCCGGGTGATTCATGGCGAATAAGAGCGGCGACGAGAAGGAGCAGAAGTACGACGCGGGGCAAATCCAGGTACTGAAAGGGCTCGAGGCGGTTCGCAAACGCCCCGGCATGTACATCGGATCGACGTCCGAGCGCGGCCTGCATCATCTCGTCTCTGAAGTGGTCGACAACTCCATCGACGAAGCGCTGGCGGGATTTGCGGACACCGTCCGCGTCACGATTCACCAAGACAACTCCGTCACCGTCGAAGACAACGGCCGAGGCATTCCGGTCGACATGCATCCGACTGAAAAGATGCCGGGCATCGAGCTCGCGCTGACAGTGCTGCACGCGGGCGGAAAATTCGACAAGGACAGCTACAAGGTGTCGGGCGGACTGCACGGCGTCGGTGTGTCGGTCGTCAACGCGTTGTCGGAGCGGCTCAAGGTCTGGGTCAAGCGCAATGGCGCCGAGCACTACATGGACTTCGCGCGCGGCGACACGACGACGAAGCTCAAGGTGCTACGTGACGTCCCGAAAAGAGAGACGGGAACAAAGACGTGGTTCAAGCCCGACCACCTCATCTTTACCGATCTCATATATCGCTACGACACGTTGGCGCTCCGCCTTCGCGAGCTCTCTTTCCTGAACAAGGGCGTGATGATCACGCTGACGGACGAGCGCGTCGGTCAGGAAAAGTCGGAGACGTTCCACGCGAAGGGCGGCCTCAAGGAATTCGTGGCGCACTTGAACGCGACCCGCAAGGCGCTCCATCCGGAAGTCATCTACATCGAGACGACGCGCGACGACGTCGGCATCGAGCTCGCCATGCAGTACAACGACGGCTACAACGAGAGCGTGTTCTCGTTCGTCAACAACATCAACACGCACGAAGGCGGCACGCACCTCACGGGCTTCAAGTCCGCGCTGACGCGCGTCGTCAACGCGCATGCAACCAAAGGCAACTTCCTCAAGAAAGCGGATTTCACTCTCTCGGGAGACGACGTAAGAGAGGGTCTCACCGCCGTGCTCTCGGTCAAAGTCCGGGAGCCGCAGTTCGAGGGCCAGACGAAAACGAAGCTCGGCAACTCCGAGGTCGAGTCCGCGGTGAAGACGCTCGTCAATGAGTTTCTCGCCGCATATCTCGACGAGCATCCGCGGACGGCGAACATCGTGCTCGAGAAAGCCGTGTCCGCGGCGCGCGCGCGAGAGGCCGCGCGTAAAGCCCGCGATCTCACGCGGCGAAAGTCGGCGCTCGACGTCGGCAATCTTCCGGGCAAGCTCGCCGACTGCTCACTCACCGATCCCGCACTCTGCGAGCTTTACCTTGTCGAGGGCGACTCGGCCGGCGGCTCAGCAAAGCAGGGACGCCGACGCGACTTCCAGGCGATCCTGCCGCTGCGCGGCAAGATCATCAACGTCGAGAAGGCGCGCATCGACAAGGTGCTCTCGAACGAAGAAATCAGAACGATCATCACCGCGATCGGCAGCGGCATCAAGGAAGAGTTCGAGATCGGCAAGGCGCGCTATCACAAAATCATCATCATGACCGACGCCGACGTCGACGGCGCGCACATTCGCACGCTCCTGTTGACGTTCTTCTACCGGCAGATGCCGGAGCTGATCGAAGCCGGATACATCTACATTGCCCAGCCGCCGCTCTTCCGCGTCGCCAAGGGCAAAGACGAGTACTACGCCTACGACATCGTCGAGCGCGACGAGATCGTGAAGCGACTCCAGAACGGCGACGGGCGCGGCAACGTCAACCTCCAGCGCTACAAGGGACTCGGCGAGATGAATCCCGACCAGCTCTGGAACACGACGATGGATCCGGAGCGCCGCACGCTGCTCAAAGTCAACGTCGAAGAGGCGTTCAGCGCCGATCAGATTTTCCAAATGCTGATGGGCGACGAGGTCGAGCCACGGCGCGTGTTCATCGAGAACAACGCGCAGTTCGTGAAGAACCTCGATATCTGATCGTGTCGCCGCGCGCCGACGCGATGTGTCGGCGGCGCGCGGCGTACGGCTGAAGCGCTCCCTTGCGCTTTGTCGCACGCGGGACGATCATCAAACGGTGATCGCCACCAATACAATGCTCATAAGATTTCTAGTACGATGGCGTCGACGGTTCTTCGTTGGCGGACTCGGCATCGTTGGTGTTGCTTCGATTGCTCGTGCCCAAGAGCCGCGTCGATTGGCGACATCCGATTCCATTCCACTCGACCTTGCAACCGCGCTGATCTCGGCCGGCGGTCTCGGCGGCGAACCGCAAATTCTTGTCGGCTCCCTTCCCGGTTGGGTCGGCAACCGCCTCTACATTCCGCCAACCGCCCGGATTCTTGGCGCGGCATTCATCGGGCAAACCGCCGTTGGTGTGATCACGTTGGCTGACGCGCCGGACGCGGCGATCGCCCAACTCAAACGTGAGTTGCCCAGTCGCGGATGGCAGGCACCTCCTCCGCAACCGTCATACGGCGGCGGGTTCCGGAGTCCGGCGGCCACGCCCCTCAACGGATCTCCAACGAGCCTCCTGCTTTGTGGCAATCAGCAAATACTCACGGCGTCGGCCGCCCGGCGTCAGGGGGCGATCACCGTCGTCACCATTCGCGTGACAGCGACGGCCGGACCGTATAGTCAGTGCAATCCGCCGCAGCCTTCGATGGGCATGACACGGTCCGCGATGCCCACACTATTCAACCCCGCCGGGACCAGCGAGTATCAAGCACTTGCAGAGTGTGGATCGACGCTCGGAGGCTCGTCAGGTACCAACACGAACCTGCGCACGCCCATGAGCGCCGAAGCGATCCTTGGCGACTACGGGAAGCAGCTAGTCGATTCGGGATGGAAAGCGGCCGGCGATCGATCCACGATCCTCGGACGATCGTGGACCAGAACCGACTCGACGGGTTCGCCAGTCGAGCTATCACTGACGGTGACGGCCTCTCCGCGCGATTCAACGTGCCGGGACGTTTCGATGCAGGTTCGCACGATGAGGAAACCGTGAAGGGGCTTCCGGTGCTCGCCGCGATCGCGGTCTCGGTGATGGGTTGTCGCTCAACAGCGTCTCCTTCTTCGACAGCGGCACCGGCACCAACAACGACGACCCGGGATGTGATGGTGCGAACCGGTGTGTCCGTCGGCGACACGTTCTATCCACAGCGCGGCGCCGCCGCTCTTCGGGACTTCAAGCCCGACATCGCTGCCGACGAGACGGGCGGCGAATGCCAGCTGCTCCGAACGGGCGGCTCAGGAGCAACTGTGGTGATAGCGTATTATCCGCGCCGTACGGATGCACGGTTTCAAGCCACGATCACCTTCGACTCGTCGGGGCACGTCGTCCGCTACAACGAACGCCGAGGTGTACCGCACCTTCCGCGCACGGGACTCAGCGTCGCACAGCTCGACAGCGCGCTTCGTGCCGCGGAATCGTCGACGCGCAGCACGACGGTCTCGATGGATTATCCGATCGATCAGGCGATCGCGACGAACCGGGGAGGCGGAAAACCGACGACGGCCGTCATTGGCACCGTGCGCGAGATTGAACGCTTGGCATCACTGGGCCCGCCGGCCGAGCGGCTGGAGCGGGTACGAAAGCTCTGCGGAGTGTAAGTCGTGTCTCGCCACGCGAGACTCTCGTAATCCTTATCAGCCTTCGGTGAAGCGTATCCCCTGCTTCGCCCGCACTTCGTAGTTCTGAATCGTTTTGACGTTCGCCTTTTCGATCGCCGAGAGCATTTGAGGATCGAACCGCGGGTCGGGATGATACCACTCCTGACTCGCGAAGTACGATTGAAGATGAGGATCTTTGAACGTACGGCCGTGGCGCGCGAAGATCTCGTTTCGCAGCCGCCGGGCGATCTCGGGAAACAATCCCGCGAGATCACGCTCCGACATGTCCTTCGTCGAAAGCTCCTCGTGCCGGCGCGCCTCGACGGCCTGGATCACCTTCACATTGTTCTTCTCGTTCTCCGAGAGCTCGGCAATCGTGAAGTCGCGGCGCGGCTTGTACCAGGCCTCGAACTTGAAGTAGTCGCGGAGCCACGGCGTCGTGAAGCGGCGGCCGTGACGCGCGTACACCTCGTTGCGCAGGATTCGCAGCTCGTAGAGCGTGATATTGTGGAGCAGCGAATCGGTGAGCGGCGTATTCTGAAACAGATACATCACCCCGGGGCCAACGCCGTACCCGAGGTCGCGCATTCGCGCGAGCGCGATGGTATCGGCATTCGCGCGTTCGATGGCGGAGAGCTCCTCCGTGGAATAGTTCTCTCGCCCCCGATACCAGTAGCGCTCGTCGAAGTATTTCTGAAGAGCCCACACATCCTTGCCGTTCGCGTCGACATCGTCGGGCTCGCCGGAGTCGAAGCGCTCGCCGTGCGCCGCGCCGATCTCGGCGTCGAGCAGCTGCCAGTCCGCCGCCGTGTGGTGACCGAGCATGGCTAACGTGACGACGCGAGTGCGATAGAACCGCATGTCGCCCGTCTCGATCTGCGGATGCTTCCGCGCCTCGGCGGCGCGAATGACGTCGAGATTCGCCTTCTCCATCGCCGACAACCGCCGATTCGAAAACGCCGTGTCGGGCCGGTACCAGCGGCGCGTCTTTAGATAACTCTGAACGTCCGGCTCGTCGGTGAACGGACGGCCGTGCCGACCAAAGACAATGCCGCGCAATGATCGCAGCGAAGCGAGAGGCAGCTTGTCGATGGAGGCCGAGTCCACGCGCCTGTGGGCGAAGTCGAACTGCTCCCATGTCCTGAGAGACTGAGATGCAGCCGCTGAGACCGCGAGCGTACAGAGCGTGATGACGCCGAGGTATGTGCGAATTCTCATTTGTGGGGGCGGCAAGAACTGTGGCGGTGCGAAGAATGTCGTTCCGAGCCACCTTACCCGCCAGACCGCGTCCGCGTTTCAGTCGGCTCGCAACGCCACGATCGGGTCGACGCGCAACGCTCGCTGCGCCGGAATGAGCGCGGCCACGAGCGCAACCACCGCCACAACCGTTAGCACCACAGTGAATACGAGCGGATCACGTGGCGACGTCCTGAACAAAAGCGGCGCAACCCAGCGCCCGGCCACGAGCGCAACGATCGCGCCCGCTGCACCACCGATGACCGCGGTGCGAATGCCACGGGCGAGGACCATTCGCATGACGTCGCTCCCGCGCGCGCCGAGCGCGACACGCACGCCGAATTCGCGCGTTCGCTGCGCGACGTCGTATGCGAGAACGCTATACAGTCCAACCGCCGCGAGCAGAAGAGCCAAGCCACCGAACGCAGCGAACATGCTCGCCCCGAGTCGCCAGCTTGCTTTCTGAGGCGACACGAGGTCATCGAACGAGCGAACGCCAACGTACGGAAGATTTGGTGCAGCGCTTTGGAGTCGCTCGCGAAGCGTCTTGATCGCTGCCGTCGCGTCTCCGCGCGGACGCACCAACAGGATAGGCGGGTTGCCATTCCGTTGAAACGACTGGGCAAGGGGAATGAAGTACTGCACGCTCTCGCTTTCGATCAATGACTGACGTCGCGCATTCTCCGCGATGCCGACGATCTCGGAGCACGGCATCGTATCGCCGCCGATCTGCATGCATTTGCCGATCGCGTTTTGACCCGGCCACCAGAGCTTCGCAAGACTCTCATTGATGACGACGACTCGCGGCGCACCCGCATTGTCGACGTCGCTCAGAGCGCGCCCACGAAGAATCCGTGTTCCGACAGTCCGGAAATACCCGGGGGTCACCTCATTGATGTACGGCCCGCCGTCGCGAACGCGAGGCAAAGAATCGCGTCCCGGAACTCGAACACGAACTGCCCACGAGGTGTTGAACGGCAGCGTCGTCGCCAGTGCGGCGGCGCTCACGTCCGGCGACTCACGCGCCGTCTCCAGAAGCCGCCGATACAATTCCGACAACTCGACCGCGGTGTACTTCATTCCCGACGTCTGAACGCTGACGAGCAGAGATCGCGACGGCTCGAGGCCGAGCGGCAATGCGTCGATGCGTCGAAGGCTGCGAACGAACAGGCCTGTTCCGACGAGGAGTAGAACCGACAGCATCGTCTGCACCATCAACAAGGCCCCGCGCACGCGCGTGCGATGAGACCCGCCTTCACGTGCGCCGCCTTTGAGCTCAGTGCTCACACTCGACCGCGCCGCGTGAAGCGCCGGCATCAGTCCGGTGAGAAGCCCGGCGGCAATTGCCGACACCAGCGTGAATGCCAGCACTCGTGTATCGATCGACGACTCGCCAGACAGATCGGCGACGCCGCGCAATACTCCGCGCGCGAAGCCGCCCCCCAAATATCCGACGAAGACGGCCGCGATGCCGCCGACGAGCGCGAGAACAACGCTCTCGGTCAGCAGCTGCGCGACGAGTCGTCCGCGACTCACGCCAAGCGCGACGCGAATCGCGATCTCGCGCCGTCGCGCGATGCCGCGAGCGAGTTGAAGATTCGCCACGTTCGCGCAGGCGATGAGCAAGACCACGAGCGAGACGGCTCCAAGCAGCGCAACAACGCGCGCGGCGACGTCACCCGCGTGCGCCTCACGCGGAAGCACCGAGATGAATCCGATCCCAGGCCGCTGCGAGGCGAGCTTGTCGTCAGACATGCCGTCCTGCCGCAGACCAGCTTGCAGAACGCGCGTCGCCGCCGCGGCAGCAACCTCCCGCGCGACGCCGGGCGCGAGTCGAACGACGCCGAGCAACCAAAAGCCATTTCGATTCTGCTTCCACTCTTCGTACGCCGCGACAGAAAGGCCGGCGGTATGCGGAATCCACACGTCGGGTGCATCGGATGCGACGCCGGCGAATCCCGACGGCGCGACACCGATGATCGTGAACTTCGTGTCGCCAATCGGCAGCGTCTGCCCGATGACGCTCGTTTCGCCGCCGAGTGAGTTCTGCCAATAGCGATATGAGACGACCGCAACGTTCGCCGCGGGCGCAACGTCTTCGTCCGCGGCGAAAAATCTGCCGAGCCGAGGACGGACGCCCAGCGTGCTGAAGTAGCTCGCCGTGACGCGTCGCCCGGAAATGCTGCGGGCCGCAAGGCCTCGTCCCACAGCCAACTCTTCATCCCAGTACGCGGCCACTCCGGCAAAGGCGCCCGGCGTGTTGACCAGGTCGAGATACATCGGATACGACAGGGCGTCCTGCTCGTCGACCTTTCCGTCGAACGTGCGCAGATAGCGAATCACCATCACGTTGGCCGGCTCGACGATGTGCGCCGGCGGCCGCAGCAACAACCGATCGATGACGCCGAACATCGTCGCATTCGCACCGATGCCGAGCGCGAACACGAGCACCGATGCAAACGCAAAACCGCGCTGCGTTCTGAACACGCGAACGGCAAATCCCGCGTCTTGGCGGAACGCCTCGAGCCACATCGTCCATCGTTCGCGCGCGAGGCGCCGTCGATCGACGCTTGCCAGCTCCTGCCGCGATGCGCCGACGTCGCCGTACGACGCGAGCGCGCGTTCGCGGGCTTGGGCCGGCGAGTGGCCACGCGCGACAAGTTCGGCGATGCGATTCTCCAGGTGAAATCGGATCTCGTCGTCGACTTCGCGCGCGATGGATCGTGACGTGGACGGCAACGAGAACAACCGGCGAAGGCCGGCGAATCGCTTGGTGGCCGTCATGTCGACGGACTCTCTTCGGGCGCTTTGAGCAAGCGGAGCACGGCGTCGACATAGTGAGTAAACGCGCGCTCCTTGATCCGAAGTTGGCGGCGCCCCTCGGCAGTCAGCTCATAGAACTTTGCGCGGCGATTGTTTTCCGAGAGCGCCCACTCGCTCACGACGAATCCGCGTTCGTCGAGTCGGTGGAGCGAGAGATAGAGCGCGCGATCTTCGACTTGGATCGCATCGCGGCTTGTCTCATTGATCCAGCGAGCGATAGCGTATCCATGGCGCGGACCCCAGGTCAGCGTGCGCAGGACAAGAAGGTCGAGCGTGCCCGCCAGTAGCATTGGTTCGTCGACGACCGACACGATGCCTCCCCGGAGTGACTCCGGGGAGTATGCAAACCGCACCCCCAAGTGTCAACCGCCCGGGACGAACGGTTTCGGTTGATCCTGGATTCCCTTCAGCACACTTTATCGCGTGCGATCCAACGCCAATCGATGATCCCCCGCTTCGCATCGCGAACGCTCGCGATTGCTGCCGCGACTGTGGTTGCCACAGACGGCGCGACTGCGCAACCCTCGAACCGCGCGCCGCCGGCGGCATGGTCGATAACGGTCAACCTCGGTGTATTCGTCGAGGGCAATCGCCAGGCAATCGCGAGTTGGCTTCGTGACAACGCATACGGCGTGACGGAACCCAAGCGTTGTGGTTTCAACTTGCACCTCGAGCCCGTTTGCGACGCGGCGACGAGTTACCCGCGCGTGAGAAACTCCGGGATCGTCGGTGGTTTGGCCACAGTTCGACGGAGAATTACCGATCGAACCGGCGTCGAGCTCGCGGTAGCGACAGAGCAGTCGGGTATCGCCACTGGCCGGTGCAACGTTCAGGGGTCGCCGAAAGACGCGCGCTGCACCGAGACATTCATCGAGCTCGAATTCGGCGGCGCGAGTATGGCAATGCTCGCCGTTGTGAACACCGGCCACCTCCATTTCGGCGCCGGTCCCGCGCTGCTGCTCGCGAACTGGCGAATGCACCCCGCGCACCTGGGCGGGCTGTGGTTCGACGCCACGGCGGACCGCGAGCCGTGGCCGTTCTTTCTTCGCGCACAGTACCGTGTTTATCGACCTGCGAGCTTCGCGCCGTTTACCGACTTACATCCGTCGACGCTGTTCGTTGGCCTCGGATTCACGTTCTGGCCGAACAATTAGAGAATCGTTGTCAGCCCGAGCAACCGACTGCGATCATCCGGATGACAAGGGGCCTTCGTTCGGGATGGCCAGCTACGGCGTACCGCGCTCCACACGAATCTTCTGACGGAGCGTTTTTCCACCCACGGTCATCACGGCGACATAGTCTCCCGTCGCCACGCCTGTGCCGCCACCGCCTGCGAACGCAGCGAACAGGTTGCCGCCGAAGCCGAGCGTCTGCAAAAATTCCAAACCGAAACCACCACCCGCGGCTCGGCCGGGAATTGTGAAAAGTGGCATGACCGATTGAAATGCGCTCTGATCCAGCGCGGGCGGAGCTCCGCCTGGAGCCGCACCACCTGGCGGCGCAGCAGCCGCCGGCGCTCCGCCTCCGCCACCTCCTCGTCCGCCGCCGGCAGTCGCTTGTTCGCCTGGTCGCGGATTCCATGGTGGCGGTGGACCAAATCCGCCGCCTCCACCTCCGCGGCCTTGAAACATCGCAACGAGCGGTGTGAGATCGCCGGTGCGCACAAGCTGACGAAGCATCCCCGTCATCATCGGACTGGCGCCGGCCTTGTCGAGCGAATCGAGCACGAACGTGATGCGATTCATCTGGAGCGCCGAGTCGCGCTTTTGCACCGCGCCAAGCGGTGGGCGGGCGGCGGGCTTTCCGGCGAACGGCCACGCGACGCGGTTGATGCCGACCGCGCCCGGACCATTCAGCGTCTGTACGGTGTCACCCGTCGCATCGAGAATCGCAATTCGAACCTGTTGCTGTCGCGACGCGAGCCGATACGTAATCACCGCGCCATACGGCGGGCTGTTCGCTTGAAACACGAGATGTCCCTGCGACTGCCCCTCGACTGGGGAATCTCCGTACTGGAACGCAGTGGGTGACGTGAACAGGTGCGCGTCCTCCGCGAGGACTTTGTTGTCGATCTGTTGAAGCGCCGAGATGTCGGCGATCCAGATTCCGCGGCCGTGCGTCGCGGCGATGAGCTCGCGCTCGCGCGGATGAATGCGCAGGTCGTGCACTGGAACGGTAGGAAGCCCGGTCATGAACCGCTGCCACGACTGTCCCATGTTCGGCGAGACGTATGCGCCGACATCGGTGCCGAGGAAGAGTAGGTTTTTGTTGACGGGATCCTGGCGAATGACGTGGACGAAATCCGGACCGCCAGTCGGAAGATTCGCCGCGATCGACGTGAACGTCTTTCCGAAGTCGGTGGTCATGAACACGTACGGCTTGTAATCGCCGTTCCGGTGGTTGTCGAACGAGACGAAGAACGTCGTCGAATCGTGCGGCGACGGCTCGATGCGACTGACGTACGTCCCGCCCGGCACGCCCGGAAATCGCGACGTCAGCTCTTCCCACGTTCCGCCGTCGTTCTTCGTCAGCCAAACGCGCCCGTCGTCCGTTCCGGCAAAGAGAATTCCCGCGCGAATCGGCGACTCGTTCAGCGACACGATCGTGCAGTACGTCTCGGCGCCCGTCGCATCGTTGGTGATGCCTCCGGTCGTGCGCGTCGACACGCGGATCTTCATCGTGTCGAGAGTGGATAGATCGGGAGAGATGGCGAACAGATCGTCGCCGCGTTTCGTCGACTTGAGCACGCGATTGCCACCGATGTAGAGCGTCGACGGATTGTGCGGCGAGATGAAGTACGGAGTGTTCCAGTTGAACCGAAGATCGAGCGCGGCCGAGTCGGCGCGCTGTCGCGCGCGAAGATCAGAGATGCGCTTTGCCTGCGCCGGCGTCTGCTTCGCCATCGTGTCGCCGCGCTCGATCAGCACAGAATCCTCATACATGTCGTAACGCGGTCTGTACTGCGGCTTGACGACGAAGGAGCTCTGCCCCGTCGCGTAATCCAGCCGGCTGATCGCGCCACCCTGCGATTCGGCGTAGATGATGTTCGGATTCACGGGATCTTGCTGCGTAACGAACCCATCGCCGCCGCCGACCTGGAACCACATCGCGTTCGTGATCGGTCCGCCGCGACGGCGGCTTGGTCCACACCACGAGCCGTTGTCTTGAAGACCACCGCAGACACGATATGGGATCTGGAAATCGTAGCTGAGGTTGTAGAGCTGCCCGATCGCGAAACTGTTCGCGAACACGTACGTGCCGCCCTGATCGAACGAGATCGCCACACCGCCGTCGTCGCCGACGATCATGCGGTCGGGATCGTTCGGGTCGATCCACATCGCGTGGTGGTCGACGTGAATGCCGTTCGTCGCGTTGATCGGCGTCTTGCCGCCGTCGTTCGAGACGAGGACCGGCGTCGACGACCAGTAAACGCGATCGGGATTCTTCGGATGGACGCGGACTTGAGAATAGTAGAATGGACGCGTGTTGCTCTCGCTCGTACGCGTCCACGTCGCGCCGCCATCAGCCGACCGATAGAGTCCGGTCGGGGACTTCGCGCGCGGTTTGGTTTTGTCCGGCTTCGCGTTCGGAAGCGTGTCCGCCTCGACCATCGAATACATCACGGTCGGATTCGATAGAGAGATCGCGATGCTGATGCGCCCCTTGGTTGTTTCGGGAAATCCGCCTCCCTTGATCTCTGTCCACGTCTTGCCGGCGTCAGTGGACTTCCAGAGCGCCGATCCCGGTCCGCCGGAGTTGAGGAAGTATGGACCGCGCACCCGCTGCCAACTCGCCGCCCAGACGACGTTGGGGTTCGCGGGGTCGAGCGCGACGTCGACGACACCCGCTTTGTCGGAGACAAATTTCACGAGCTGCCACGTCTGGCCACCGTCTTCGGTCTTGTAGAGACCGCGCTCCGGGTTCGCGTTCCACGGTGCGCCCACGGCGGCAACGTAGACGATGTTGGGATTCGTCGGATGCACGACGATGCGTCCGACGGACTGCGTTTTCTCGAGACCCATCAACTTCCACGTGATGCCGCCGTCGGTCGACTTATAGACGCCGCCGCCGGGCGAGATCGTGTTGCGCGAGTTCGGTTCGCCCGTTCCCGCCCACACCTGCATCGTGTCGCTCGGCGCGATCGCCAGCATGCCCATCGACACAACGCGCTGGTTGTCGAAGACCGGTCGCCACGTGACACCATTGTTCGTCGACTTCCAGATACCGCCGGCCGCCGCGGCGGCGAAGAACGTTTTCGACCTTTCCAGCACAGTGGGATCCGAAGCTTGGAATTCACGTGACTTGAAGTCGCGGC